>LSQX01253616.1_pt2 | contig 14356 bp, 17 predicted proteins | sample 654561 | NCBI WGS metagenome assembly LSQX01 (sample SAMN04489861, study PRJNA283612) | anaerobic digester metagenome | isolation source: 4 biogas reactors fed with cattle manure at either 37C or 55C with and... | place: Denmark: Kongens Lyngby | collected 2014
CAGATGGTCTTACATTAATCGCCACCGACACTCTAAGTAACACTATGGCTGTCAATGATGGTTTTACGACGAATTATGATGGTCATGTATTTGTTCCGGGAGATGTCGGAAGCGCGGTTGCCGTTACCGTTTCATACACTCATGGCGCAATCACAAAGACAACTTCATATAATATTTCCGTCCTTACAGCTGCCGTTTACTACCACGATTTTGTCTCTGAAGAAGCTGTTGAATTCTCATATGTTAGTTCAAGCGCCAACGTCACTTCTACCTCTGAGTACAAAGTCATGTCTGATTTAGCTTGGAACATGGTCTACACCCCCCAAGAAGGAAAACTTGTTTCAATTGGTAATTACAATGGTATTACCTTTGGATCTAGCGCCCACCCATTCGACACCGTTGCAATGAAATCCGGGCTTCTCTCAGTTAACGGAGCTAACAAGGTAACAAGAGTTATCGTTGATATTTCTGGTAATGGTTCAGCCGCAGCGGGTACTGTCACGGTCGATGTTGATGGTGTCGCCTTAGACTATACCGATAATGCCTATGCTGGGGCGCCAGATGGTCGCAAAGAAATGGTCTTTACTTCTTCAACTGGTCTGTTTGGTCACGTCAATGTCGTACTTCATGGTACGACTGCGGGCGCAGGTCTTTATGGCATTAAGATTTTTGCTGACACCGATACAACCGATGTTGGTTTAGCCACTAATTTCGCTTCTGCTGTTGAAGGCACTGATAGTTGTGGTGTTTCAGTTGAGTCCGATGTCAGTGCCTTGCGCGCCCAATACAACGCATTATCGAGCACTGCTAAAAATGCATTAAGTTCAATCAATATTTATGACTTTGCTTCTGGCGATACAGCACATGCCGGCATTCAGAGCGTAACCTTTACTGCCGCGAATAAATGGGCTATGTTGGATGCCATGTATCCAGAAGTCCCTGGTTCTGGTCTGATTGCAAATCAAAGTGGCACACAATCCATCTACACGATCGTTCTTCTCGCCATTGGTGGTATGACAATCATCGGCGGAATGTTCTTTCTTAAAAGAAAAAGAGAAGAGTAATTCACTTTATCTCTAGTCACATTAAGGGCGATTGATTCGCCCTTTTTTGTTTACGAATGACGGTGATGTGTTAGGATTATTAATGCTTATGGAAATCTTTTTTGCCTTATTTCTTTCCTTACTTCTGACCCTCGTCATTGAGGTTCCGCTTTATTTTATCTTTAATCGAAAGTCGCTTAATTACTTACTTGTAATCTATGCGATGAACATAGCGTTAAATCTTGTCATGAACCTCTTGCTCGTTTATGTTTTTACTTATCGCTATATCGTCGCCTTGGCGATCATGGAAGTAATTGTCGTTCTGATCGAAGGCTTCGCTATCTTCTGGTTTAAAAATATCCGTTACAAGGGCTTTTTAATCGCTCTGGGGGCGAATTCGGTCAGTTTAGGCATCGGACTACTCTTTAATCAATTCCACCTCTTAGCGAGGTTTCCTATCATCATGATGATATTATTAGTCCCTCTCTTCTTAATCGAGTTTGCTTTCATCTTCGTAAAGTGTATGAACGACACCAAGCAAAAAGAAAAGTAGGATTTTATTTTTTCATTTATAACACAAAGACTTTACGCCTGATTTTTACGTTTGTTTTTAACGACGCTGATGATGACGATGGTGGTGATGGCGACGACGGGAGCAAGAACTATCAGGGCACCGACGACGATCGAGGCGACTATCAAAGTTTGAAAGAACGCGGAGCCAAAGAAGTTCCAGCCGTAGCTTTCATAGGCGCGGCGAATGAAGAATAACTGAATGTTTTCTATTTCCGGTTCTGAAGCGGTAATATCACCATCAAAAGAGATATTGATATCAGAGTGGCCGGATTCTTCTTTGCCGATGTTTTCCCACTCGTAATAGACGTATTCTTCCTCGCCCATTGCAAAGGAGATAAAGATGGTTTCCGCGGATACCTCCCCGGTATTTTGCCAATCAAAGGAAATGGTGTAGATGGTCATGTCATAACTAGACTGATATTCGCCGCTTGAGGCGAGGAGATTAGAGACGACAATAGTCGTAATAATATCTTCTTCGACATAGGCAAGAAAGGATGCCGATGTGGTGGAATATGTAATATCTCCTATAGGAGCGCTTCCGGGATACGAGAATTTGTCCGCGAAGGAATACGATTTTCCGGGCAACAGACCCTGAACGGGGTTATTTTCGCTGTAATCATAATCGAAAATATTATAGTAATCGCCCTCGAAACGATAGATTAAATTACTGTGCCGGAAGCTGATGATGCCATCGCCGGTGTTTCGTAATTCGCCATAAAAAGTAATGTATTTTGTTGTTCCTTCTTGACTGATGGAGGCGCTTTCGTTTACCAGTTCATAATCATTGTAGTTAATGGGATAACGCTCCGGAGAGGGCGAATTGGCCATCAGAAAAGGAACAAGCAAGACAAATAGCGACAGCACCGAGCGTTTTTTCATGTGTGAATTATAGCATTTTACCTTTGATTAGTGAACGCATATTTGTTGGACAATATAACAAGGAAAAATATCAAAATTCGCCATATGGAATATAAGCAGAAGGTAAATCTCACAATGCCATAAAGCCAGTTAATGGCAATTACCCTTCTCAATCAAATCTTAAATTTCCAATTGCATCATAACTATTCATAGAATAGAGACATTTGCTTCTATCAGTTGTGTTTTTTTGATGGTTTTTTGACATGGTTATTCTTGTTATAATGAAAACATAAAATGAGTGACGTTTGTAACAACGCCCACCTTCGGAAAGGATCACCATGAATCATCAAAAGCAGTTCGCGTTTATTTTAGCGCTTGGCGTTTTGTCAGTCGGAGTCGCCTTAAGCGCCTATGTCGCGAATGTCAGGGAAGTCAAAGCCGATGACCAGACATATGTTTATGTTAAAGGCGACGGAACTTGGATAACAGAAGGAAGTGTTCGTTCATATGACGCGGGCGACTTTACGTTAATTCAAAGAAAGAACGGCTATTATTCGCCGATTCCCACGACTTATGATCATATGCGCATTTATGAAGACCATTCTCTTGAGATTTTTCCTGATCCGGGATTAACAAGAATGATGACGCGCATAGAGGTTAGCGCCTATACGAGTGGATATGCATTAGCTTTCGCTAACGCCGCTATCGTCGCCGGAACAAGCCCGGAGACCGCGTTTGCTCTAACAAATATCGCAAGTGTTAATGAAAGTGTCGTATCTTATGATTTATCGAATGTTGGCGACTGCCAGTTTTTTAAATTCACGGTCTCTTCAAGCGCCTTTCTCGCCAGCCTTAAAATTACATATTTCTGCCCGTCTACTGTTTATGAACACGATTTCGCCTTAGGCGAGCTCGGTGCGAGTGGCGAAAGCAATGACGGACTCGTAACCGCTTTATCCTCCCTAGAGTGGAAGATAACTTCGGAATGGAATAACACCAATTCTTCCTATCCGTTCAGCTATGGCGAAACAAGCGGAATTCAAGTTGGCGAAGAGGGCGATTCGGTGAGCGCCTTATCACTTCGTTCGGCAATTCCCGACTTTTCGATTTTGCATATCGAAGTCGATGTCTATGGACAAGGCGGTATTGACGGACTCATCTCGGTGCTCGTTAACGGACAAGCCGTTTCTGAAGCGCAGGCCATCAGCGCGTTCAGCGAAGAAAATTCTCATCGTTTTGCTTTAGCAAACGAAACATGCGGGCATATTGAAATATTGATCACTCAAAACACGAATATGCCTCTATATATAAGTCGTCTTTCGGCCTATGGTTATGCCTCACCCGATATCAGCGCGGCGATGGCTTTTGGACGGGCTCTGGAAGCCTTTGATTCATGCGGTGACGGCAGCGGTTATGCAACGCTGCAAAGCATGGCAAATAGCCTTAGCGAACAATCGCTTAGTTATTTAGAAGAACTGACTCTCGATGACTATAACAATATTGGGCAAAGCGCGAACGCATCTATTCGAAAGAATGTCGTTCTCGCCACTGATAAATGGGCATACATTTCAAACGCTTTTGCGAGTCCTTTGGGTATTGGCATAATCAGCAACGAGAAAACGGCATCGCTTTTGTTTATCGTTGGCCTTTTAATCGTCACTTTATCATGTTTTGCATTCTTGCCGTTTCGCAAACTTAAATATTAGTAGAAGACAAGAAAGAAGAGATGTCGAAAAATTGTGTTTTTGTTTGCAGTTAAGTTACGCAAATGCCACCATATATAGTGTCAGTATCAGCATTTATGAGCAAAAGGATAAAATACTAGAAAAAGTATTAAAAACGCCAACTCCGTCAGATATTACGATTGAGCAACTTATTACCGTCCTAAAGATTTACGGAATCCAAGTTGTAAGAAGAAAAAGCAGTCACGTAATTTTTGAAAAGATTGGAGGAGAACAATGGCAGCAATTAGTGATACCAATCTCAGGAAAACACGTTAAAACAATTTATATTAAACAAGTTCGCGAAGTAATAATGCGAATGATTGAAGAGGAGAAAAAATGACCGTGCAAGAAAAAATAACAAAACCACAAATCGATCTATATCCTTTTGAAGTGCGAATCGAACAAGGTAATGATGCCGCCGAATACGCTGTTCGTTTTCTCGACGTTCCCAACATCATCGGTTCAGGCGCATCTATTGATGAAGCAATCGTTGAAGCACGCGGGAATTTAAAAGAATATTTAGACTATCTGATTGACACAAATCGCGATATACCATTACCTTCAACAGATAAAAGTTTTTATGATTTAAGCGGGAAAATGACACTCAGAGTATCAAAAACGACGCATTGGAAAATTCTTCAAAGAGCAAATCTCGAAGGAGTCAGCGTCAACTCTTTACTCAATGAAGCAATTATTAGTTATCTTAATGATATTATCTATGCTAAGAATAGTTCAGCTTCTTCAAATTCTGTTGACAAAGAAGATGGTTGTGCCGATCGATTAAAAAGGCCAATATCCAAATAAATGTTGATAACGTCTCGTTGCACCTTCTAAATGCTTACCGATTAGGCACCAATAATTCTTTATTATGATTTATGACAAGATATACTATTTATAGTATAAATATTCAATCATTTGCATTTCATTAGTTCAAATAAACATACAATATTTCAAAACACCTAATAAAAACGTTTCAAAACACCTAATAAAATCGTTTCAAAACACCTAATAAAAACGTTTCAAAACACCGAATTTTGTTTATTTTTGCACAGCCTTTCTATATAATGATGATGTGAGGTAACAGGTATGATATATAAACAGAGAATTATGGATCAGGTATTAGAATATCGGCTATCCTCTAAGGGCGCAGTTTTGATTACCGGTCCTAAATGGTGTGGAAAGACGACAACGGCGAAAAGACACGCCGTTAGTTTTCTTAATATGCAAGATCCGATTAGCAAACAACAATATCTCGCTCTTGCTAAAATTAACCCGCTTGAAATGCTTAAAGGCGGTACTCCGCGGCTAATTGACGAATGGCAAATTTCACCAAATATTTGGGATGCAGTTAGGCAGGAAGTTGATCGTCGCGGCGAATTTGGTCAATTCATTTTAACCGGGTCAAGCGTTCCGGCAAAGATGGACGCGAGCAGCCATAGTGGTATCGGCAGAATTGTCGCCGTTAAAATGCGTCCGATGAGTTTATTTGAATCCTCGGAGTCAAATGGCGAAATATCTTTATCCGATCTTTTCAATAACCCTGAATATAAAAAAACCTCCGAATCAAACTTATCGATTGAAGACCTCGCCTTTTTAGTTTGTCGTGGTGGATGGCCTTTGGCCACCCTCAACAAAGGTGATATCGCCCTCCAGCAGGCCATCGACTATCATGAGGCGATTATCTCGCAAGACATCCGCATGGTCGACGATGTAAAAAGGTCGCCGATTAAGGCCGCGAGTCTTCTTAAATCTTACGCCCGCCACATTTCAACGCGCACAGCGACCACCAGCATTTTGTCAGACGTTAATCAAGGCGAACAAGCCACTCTTTTTTCGATGGATACTTTAAATAATTATATCGAGGCCTTTAAAAAACTCTTTGTCATTGAAGAACTTGAAGCATGGAATCCAAATTTCCGCAGCAAAGCGACGGCGCGAGTATCTCCGACGAGGCATTTTGTCGACCCCTCGATTGCCACCTCCGCTTTAAACATGTCGCCCCAAGACTTAATCAATGATATAAAAACCTTTGGTTTGCTATTTGAATCCTTATGCATTCGGGACCTGCACATTTATACTGATGTTTTAAAAGGAAAAGTCTATCACTATCGTGATAACACTAATCTTGAAATTGATGCCATCATTCACCTAGATAACGGAAAATGGGGTGCCATCGAAGTAAAATTAGGCGATTATGAAATCCCCAAAGCAGTAAATAATCTGCAGAAACTAAAAGATAAAATAGACACCGAAAAAATGAATAAACCATCGTTTTTAATGGTTCTAACCGGCACCAAATATGCCTACAAAGATGAAAGTGGCGTTTGGATTGTTCCGATCGGCTGCCTCAAGTATTAATTGGCGGCAGTGAATCAATCACATTGTCAAAGACAACTGCATCAAGCGTTATGCTAAAATTAAGCCATGGAACAAAGATATTTTAAAGAAAACATCGTCTATCAAATTTATCCGCGCAGTTTTTGCGATGCAAACGGCGATGGTATCGGTGACCTTCCGGGCATCACCTCCAAGCTCGATTATCTTAAAGATTTAGGAGTGGGTATCATCTGGCTTTCGCCCGTCTACAAATCACCGAATCAGGATATGGGCTATGACGTCAGCGACTATCTCGACATCAACCCCGAATACGGCACGCTTGAAGATATGGACCATCTCATCAGCGAAGCCAAGAAGCGCGGCCTTCGCATCATCATGGATCTCGTCGTCAATCACACGAGCGATGAACACAAGTGGTTTATCGAAAGCAAAAAACCGAATTCGCCCTACCGCGATTATTACTATTGGCGTGAGGGCAGAAAAAACAATAAGAAACCACCCAATAACTGGCAGTCGATGTTTTCCGGTTCGGCCTGGAAATACGACGATGAAGTCGGCCTTTGGTATCTGCATCTATACGGTGACAAACAAGTCGACCTTAACTTTCATAACCAAAAGGTTATCGAAGAAGTTAAAACCATCCTCCGCTTCTGGCTCGACCGCGGCATCTACGGCTTTCGCTGCGACGTCATCAATCAGATTTATAAGTCGACTCTTAAAAACGGCAAGCAGCGGCTCAGCCAAACCGGCCGCGAACACTATTTAAACCAGGAGGGTAATCACAAAATCCTCCGCGAACTTCACGATGAAGTATTTTCCAAATATGACTGCATGACGGTCGGGGAAACCTACATGGTTGACTATCAAAACGCCCGGAGATTTATCGACGGCGAACTCGACATGGTCTTTCAGTTTGATCACGTCAATGTCGACCGTCGCAAGGTGCCCATCTTTGCCCGCAAATACCAGCCGCGGCGAATGAAAAAAATCCTCTTTGGCTGGCAGAACAATGTCGCGTGGAATACAAACTATCTCGAGAACCACGATCAGCTAAGAAGCATCCCTCGTTTCGGCGATGAAAAAGATTATTACCTCGAATCCGGAAAGATGCTGGCGATGATGGTGATGTTCCTAAAAGGAACAAGTTTCGTCTACCAGGGCCAGGAAATCGGTATGACGAACATCGGCACACACGATATGTCGCTTGTCAAAGACATCTCGGCCCTCAATGTTTATAGCCTTCTTAGAGAGATGAAATTTTCGCATCGTATGGCTTTAAAACTCGTCGACAACATCAACCGCGATAACGCTCGGACGCCGATGCAGTGGAACGGATCAAAAAACGCCGGTTTTACAAGCGGCGAACCATGGTTGATGCTCAATCCTAACTACCCACAAATCAATGTCGAAAAAAGTCAGAAAGACGAGGCATCAATCTACCATTTTTACAAGAAAATCATCGCCCTAAAAAAAGAGACTCCCGCCTTGTGTTACGGCGAATTTATTCCGCTGGTGACAAACGGAAATCTCATGGCGTTTTTACGAACCTTTGGAAATGATGAATACACCGTTATTCTCAATCTGTCCAAGAAGAGAATTAAAAATCCTCTCTTTTTAAGAGGTCAAGTAATCGTCGCTAACTACGAAGGCGTCGATAATTACGAAGGCAAAGTCTGGCTCGAACCATTCGAAGGCGCTTTAATCAAGACGCGGTAATCACATTCACCATATAGCCGACTTACTATGTAATTTTTTGATATTGTTTTACTAATACAAGCGCTCGCGCAATGATATAATTAGAAAAGTTTTATGAGGAGCATACTATGAGCACGAGAACACCGATAAGCTGGGACGAATATTTTATGGGCATAGCCATCTTTTCGTCCTTGCGTAGCAAAGACCCGAATACGCAAGTGGGAGCCTGCATCGTCGATAAAGACCACAAGGTCGTCTCCATCGGCTATAACGGCATGCCGCGCGGCATCGATGAAAGCCAAGTCTCATGGGAAAAAGGCGAAGGTCTCGACTCAAAATATCTCTATGTCTGCCACGCCGAGTTTAACGCCATCCTCAACACTCGTAACGGTTCGGCTTTAGACGGCTGTACTTTGTACGTCACTCTCTTTCCGTGCAATGAATGTGCGAAAGCCATCATTCAGACCGGCATCAAAGAAGTCGTTTACGCCGAGAACAAATACGAAGACACGACGATGACCAAGGCCAGCATTCATCTCCTTCATCTAGCCGGCGTCAAAATCCGCAAGTATATCGGCCGAATACCGCATATCGAAATGGTCTAAATATGAAAGCAGAAACCCGTTTGCTCTTAAAAAGAATCTTCATCGGATCGATGGCCTTATTGCTTTTTTTAATCGTCGTCTTTTCCTCTTTGATGCATTCTTTTCCCGACGTTGTCAAACTATGGGTTTTCTTTTTGGTCGCCGGCATTGTCATCCTCATCTTTGTCGGCGTGATGATCTTTCTTGAATTTTATGCCCGGAGAAAAAAATAATGCGAGCTCTGGAAGTTAAAAACCTCTTCTTTTCCTACGATGGAAAACACGATGCCGTCAACGACGTTTCCTTTGCTGTCGAACGCGGCAAATACGTGTCGATCATCGGTCATAACGGCTCCGGAAAATCGACGCTGGCGAAACTCATCATGGGTTTGCTCGCTTTTAAAAAAGGCGAAGTGAAAGTCTTTGATGAAGTTCTTAGTACAGCTTCCTTACATGCGATTCGCTCTCGAATCGGCATCGTCTTTCAAAACCCCGACAATCAGTTCATCGGAGCGACGGTCAAAGACGATATCGCCTTTGGCTTAGAAAACCGCCTCGTTCCCCACGAGGAGATGGAAGATATCATTTTGAAATTTGCCGATAAGGTTCATATGAGCGACTTTCTCGAAAGCGAACCATCAAACCTCTCGGGCGGTCAGAAGCAGCGCGTGGCCATCGCCGGTATTTTAGCGATGTCGCCCGATCTCGTCATCCTCGACGAAGCGACTTCAATGCTCGACCCCAAAGGTAAGCGCGAGGTCAAGGAAACCCTCTTTGTCATGCGCGAAGAAAATCCCAATCTGACGATTCTTTCCATCACTCACGATATCGAAGAAGCCGCTCTCAGCGATGAAGTCATCGTCATGCACCAAGGTAAAGTCATCCTCAGCGGAAACCCCAAAGAAGTGTTTGCCCAAGAAGATAAATTAAAAGCAATCGACCTCGATTTACCCTTTATTCAGAAACTCAAAAAAGCCCTCAAAAAGCAGGGAATTGATGTCGATAACTTTGCAAATCTCGGCGAAATGGCGGAATTTTTATGCCGATAAAATACGAGAACGTATCGTTTACATACAACGCCAAAACCCCGTTTAGTTTCGAGGCTCTTTCAAGCGTAAACCTCGAAATTCTCGACGGATCATTTACCGCTATCGTCGGCAAAACCGGCTGCGGCAAATCGACGCTTATCCAGCAGTTAAACGGCCTCCTCGTTCCGACTTCCGGCGAAGTCATCATCAATGATTACGTCGTCGCTAAAAGCCGTAAAAGAAGAACAAAGAAAATTAAAGAGCTTCGCAAACTCGTCGGCCTCGTCTTTCAGTTTCCGGAATATCAGCTCTTTGAAGAGACGGTCGAAAAAGATGTCGCCTTTGGACCGAAAAATTTCGGCGCGAGCAATGAAGAAGCCCTCAAAAGCGCCCATGAAGCCCTACGCCTGGTCGGCCTCGACGAAAGTTTTTATAAGCGTTCGCCCTTTGATTTATCCGGAGGCGAAAGAAGACGCGTGGCCATCGCCGGCATTTTAGCGCTTAATCCGAACATCCTCGTCCTCGACGAACCGACCGCCGGCCTTGACCCTCGCGGAGCGCGTGAGATGATGGCCCTCTTTAAAGGCCTTCACGATAACGGCACGACCGTCATCCTCGTCACCCATGATATGAATATCGTTTTGGAGTATAGCGATACCGTCATCGTCATGGAAGACGGCGAAGTTCGCGAAATCACCACACCCCTGGAACTTTTCAACAAAGAAAATGACCGTTACTCGCTGGAGACGCCGCTCCTTTATAAATTTGTCAAGTCCCTTTCCGATAAAGGAATGGCCCTTGATATCAGGATGATCAAAGACATCGACTCGCTTGCCGCGGCCATCGCTCTTGCCCCGGGGAATAAACGATGAAGAGTTTATCATTGGGCCGCTACGCCCCGTTTAACAGCCTTGTCCATCGCCTCGATCCGCGCAGCAAACTTTTAATTCTGGTCTTGATGATGGTCGCCGTTTTCTATGGCTATTCGAGCCAGGTCATGACATTTGTCATGGGTGGTATTCTATTACTCATCATCTTTGTTATGTTGCTCGTTTCGCGCGTCAGCCTTCGTCAGCTCTTTTCCTCACTCAAAGCCCTCTGGATAATGATAATTATTTTGCTGTTAATTAATGTTCTCGTACCGCCTCTAGGCGCCTCCAGAATCGCCTTCAGCGTCGGCACTTATCACATCTTCTGGGAGTCGATTCTGCAAAGCGCAAAGATAATTCTCCGCTTGGTGATGATGATCTCCTTAACTCTTATTTTGACGGCGACGACCAAACCACTGGATTTGACTTATGCCCTGGAATGGTACATGTATCCTCTAAAACTGATCAAATTTCCGACCCACGAAATCGCGATGACGATTTCTATCGCCCTGCGCTTTATTCCGACCCTCCTCGACGAGACGATGCGCATCATGAATGCCCAAGCTTCAAGAGGTGTCGATTTCGAACACGGCAAAGTCAAAGAGAAGATTAAGGCGATCTTGTCCTTGATCGTCCCTTTATTCATGTCGGCCTTTCAAAGGAGCGAAGAACTCGCTAATGCGATGGAAGCTCGTGGCTACAATCCGCGGGCCAAGCGGACGCGTTACCGCAATCTCCACTGGGGTGGCGGCGATACTTTCTCTTTGCTATTAGCGACGATTTTGACCGCGGGAGTAATCCTCACCTCGGTCATGAACTGGAATTACGTCGAGATGATTTTTAATATCACGACGTGGAGTGTCGGCCTATGAGATATTTAGCCACAGTCAAGTATAACGGAACAAAGTATTTAGGCTGGCAAAGACAACCCGGTGTAGCGACGATACAAGGATCAATCGAAACCGTGATCTCTAAATTATTGGATAAGGAAACGGCTATCTACGGTTCCGGACGAACCGATGCCGGCGTTCACGCCCTCGGTCAGACTTTTCATTTTGATACCGAAAAGGAAATCGCGGATCTTGAAAAATTTCGCTATGCGATGAACCGGCTTTTAAACCGCGATATCCATATCGACGGCATTAGAGTCGTCGCCGAAGATTTTCACGCCCGCTTATCGGCAAAATACAAAGTATACCAATACATTATCAATACCGGCGAAGATGACCCTTTTAATGTCGATTTCAAGCATTTTTACCCTCGAAATTTAGATGTTGAAGAGATGACGAAGGCCGCGCGTTTCTTTTATGGCAAACACGATTTTCGCAACTACACGAGCAAAGAAGAAGATGAAGATCACTTTGTCCGCGAAATCACCGGTATTCATCTCTATACAGACGATAAGCAAATTGTCATCGAAATTGCCGCGACGGGTTTTATGCGTTACATGGTCCGCATGATCGTCGGCACCTTAATCGAGATCGGCATGGGCCGCTTCACCACCGCGGAAGCCGCAATGTTAATCGACAATCCGAATCGCAGTTATGTCAACTATAAGGCCCCTCCTAACGGTTTGTATTTAGTCAGAGTCGAATACTAAAATGAAAGAAAGAATAAATTAGGAGAATAATTATGGGAAGACATTTTGAAGTAAGAGCCGCGGCGATGGCCAAAAGCGGCGCGCGTAAATCGGCCTTGTACGCCAGAGCCTCACGCGAAATATATATGGCGGCGAAATCCGGTTTGCCGGATCCAAAAAACAATTTGGCTTTGCGCTCGGCCATCGATAAGTTTAAAGGTCAGTCGATTCCCCGCGATGTCATCGACCGGGCGATTAAAAAAGCCGTCGGCGGCGATGTTGAAACATATACGGCGGGACGCTATGAGGCCTTTGGCCCGGGCAACAGCTTTTTAATTATCGATAGCTTGACGGATAACGCCAATCGGGCCTTCGTCGAAATTCGCACGGCGGTCACCAAAAAAGGCGGCCATATGGGCACGGTCAACTACAACTTCACGGAAACCGGCATCCTCGTCTTTAATTTCGATAGCAAAGATTTGGTCGAAGAGACGCTCGTCTTAGGTGATGTCGATGTCCGCGCGATCACCAGCGAAGAAGGGGTCATCGAAGTTCTCGTCGAACCTTCGAGTTTTGGACAAGCCAAAGATTTGCTAAATTCTTTAGGAATCGAGGATTTTAAGGTCGCCGAGATTCAGATGCTGGCCAATGAAACGATTACTTTGGGCGATGAAGACAAAGCCCTTTTTCAGGAATTGGTCGATGCTCTCGATGAACTGCAAGACGTCCAAAATGTGTTTCACAACGTCGATTTGTAATGATGGCGAAAGGTTTTAAACAGCCAGGAAATAATCATTGACAATTCTATATATAATATATAGTATTTAATACGGCGCAAATTGCGAAAACTACGGTCCCGGTAAGATTATAGTTTGAGTAAGGAGAATATTATGCAACGTCAAACAACGATAGCTAAAGCGCAGGAAATCTCCCGTAAGTGGTATGTCATCGATGCAACCGACAAACCCTTAGGTAGACTTGCTTCGGAAGTCGCGGTGGTCCTGATCGGCAAACACAAGCCAATCTTCACCCCCAATGTCGACTGCGGTGATTTTGTCATCATCGTCAATGCCGAAAAAGTCGGATTATCCGGCGATAAAGAACACAAGAAGAATTATTTTAACGTCTCGATGCAACCCGGCGGGCTCAGAACGAGATCCTCTGGCGAAATGCTCAAGAACTATCCGGAAGAAATGCTCGAAAGAGCGGTGTGGGGCATGCTCCCCAAAGGCCGTCTCGGCCGCCAGATTTACAAGAAATTGTTCGTCTACAAAGGTCCGGAACACAAACACGAAGCTCAGAAGCCCGAAGTGCTTGAGCTCAAATACTAGGAGGACAGTCAATGGCCACATCTAAGAAATCCGCCCAATATTATGGAACCGGACGTCGCAAATCATCAATTGCCCGCGTCTATTTAGTTCCCGGCAAAGGCAAAATCACCGTCAACGGCTTTGACGTCAACGCCTACATGCCCTATGAAACGCTCGTCATGGATTTAAAACAGCCCCTTGTTTTAACAAACAACGCCGATAAATTCGATGTCAACGCCACCGTTAAAGGCGGCGGTTTCACCGGTCAGTCCGGCGCGATTCGCCTCGGCATTACCAGAGCCTTATTAGAGGCCGGTGCCGATCGCACCACGCTCAAGGTCGCCGGTTTCATCACTCGTGATGCCCGCACCAAAGAACGGAAGAAATACGGTCTTAAAGGCGCTCGTCGCGCTCCGCAGTTCTCGAAGCGTTAAGCGGCTGCGAAAATACGTTCAAACAAGCCCGGGATTAGGTCTCGGGCTTTCTTCTTCTTTTATAAAGAAAGCGGATGGTTTTTGTAGTTGCAATTTTAGAGTGCCTATTGTATATTAGTTAAGCGCAAATTGGCGCGATGGACCTGTAGCTCAGTTGGTTAGAGCGCGCCCCTGATAAGGGCGAGGTCGATAGTTCAAATCTATTCAGGTCCACCATTTCATACATAAGGCCCATAGGGGCTTTTTGTTAGAAGGGGATAAAATAACGAACAAGTTCGTTATAGGCACTCCTTCTTATGGGCACTTAGCTCAGTTGGGAGAGC
>LSQX01262975.1_pt3 | contig 14355 bp, 14 predicted proteins | sample 654561 | NCBI WGS metagenome assembly LSQX01 (sample SAMN04489861, study PRJNA283612) | anaerobic digester metagenome | isolation source: 4 biogas reactors fed with cattle manure at either 37C or 55C with and... | place: Denmark: Kongens Lyngby | collected 2014
GGGTCGCTCATCCGCGCGACTTCATCATCGTAGATCGTGAAGACCGCGAGGAAGGGACGGCCGATCTCGCCCGCCTCGATCAGCCTCTTTGCACCCGCCACCGCCGGGAAGTAGCACTGCGTGAGCGCCACCAGCAGCCGCCGGTCGGCCTCCCTGGCGGCCGCGATCATCTCATCGGCTTCGTCCAGTGTGCGCGCGATGGGCTTCTCCGAGATCACATGCTTCCCCGCCTGCAGAGCCGCGACGGCGACCTCGCGGTGGCAGTCATGCGGAGTGAGCACGTCGACCACGTCCACCGCGTCGTCCTCGACCACCGCCCGCCAGTCCGATTCGGTCCGAGCGATGATCCCGTAGCGGCGCTCGATCTCCGCCAGCGCCTCCGCGTCCGGATCTGCCGCGATGACCCGGCGTACGTGCTCGTTGCGCACCAGTGCGTCGAGGTGCAGGGGGGCGAACTTCCCGCATCCGATCAGGCCGACTGTGAGGTCCATCAGCATCCTCCATCGTGGTGCTTGCATTTGCCCGGAATTCGGGGAGCAAGGACCCTGCATCGCCCGCCCCCTGGAGGAGCCGCACGAGGGCAGATTGCGAAGCGATCTGCACGAGGTCGTCCCTCTACGGTCGTTCGAGCCGCGATAGATTAAACCACCGATGATGGGCCGACCTCGCCGCGATACACGGCTATCGCGGCTCGTGCGGCCCCTCCTGCGTCAGGCCATCATCGTCAACGCGAGGTCAATCGCCTCAACGTGCCCGACCGTGTCGTAGTGGCGGTTGGTGATGGGCACGCGCTCGAAGCGCTCCGCAAGCGCCTCGGGCACCTCGATGCCGAACCTGCGCATCAGGGCGATCGCCACCGGCGGAAGAGGCCGCCCCGATCCGTCCGAGCATTTCACAGCTATCCCCACCTGTCGCGAGGTGGAAGCGAGGCAGAAGAGCCCCTCGGCGCCGCCCTTGGCGATGATGTCGCCCTCACCGGCCGCCAGCAACTCCGAGTTGAACGAGCCGGCGCTGCTGACCATCACCGGCTCGGCGGCAGTGGCGGCGGCGATGGTGCGTGCCGCCTGCGCGATCTCCGCGGGAAGGTCATCGGGGCAGGCCATGCGCGCGAAGGCACGCGCCATGGACGCCAGCGGCATCGCCACTGTCGGCGCTCCGCAGCCGTCCCTGCCGACGGCGAACTGCTCCTCCGGCACCTTAGACAGCAGCGACATGTTCGCGGCGATGAGGCGCTGCACCGGATGGCTGAAGTTGAGGTAGCCCTCGACCGGCACGCCCAGTCCACGCGCGGTGGCGAGCATGCCCGCATGCTTGCCCGAGCAGTTGTTGTGTAGCTGCGAGGGTTCTTCGCCCTCACAGATCAGCCGGTTGCGCTCCTCCGCGTCGCCGGGCACTTGTGTGCCGCAGTCGAGCGCGGACTCGTCGAGGCCAAGCTTGCTCAGGATACCGAGCACGGTGGCGACATGATCCGCGGAGCCGGAGTGTGACGCGCAGCAGACGGATAGTTCCTTCTGCGTCAGCGCAAACTGCTCGGCGGCGCCGGTGGTGACGACGCTGAGGGCCTGGATGGACTTCGACGCGGAGCGCCAGAACTGCACGGCCTGCGGATCGCCGGCGGATGCCAGCAGCCTGCCATCGGGGGCGCAGACCGCGATCCGCCCGTAGTGAACGCTCTCGATCGCGCCGTCGCGGCTAACCGTGCCGACCGGGACATTCGTGCCGGGTGCAATGCTCATGAACAGCTACCTCCGGACGTGACAGCAAGTGGCGGCCTACTCCGCGGGTGGCTCGCCGCGGCTCTTGCGCTTCATGAAGTTCACGCGCAGGTCGGTGAGCGCCCGGTCGAACTCGCGCTTCTCATCGGGCAGCGCCTCGCCGCCGAGTTGCTCGATCAGCATTGCCGTGGTGTCAATAGCGATCTTCGCGCAGCGCAGGTCCATCTTCGTCTCACCGGCACCCGGCCGGGGCTGCAGGCCGAGCGCGATCCACGCCTCCTGCACGAACAACCCGATGGCGGCGCGCAGCATGTCGAAGACGTCCATCTCCGGCGGAGGTGCGCCTGTCCCGGAAGGTTCCCCGGACTCCTCCGTGGCTTCGGGTTCCTGCGCCTCAGGCTCGTCTGCCTGTGATGCTTGATCCTCTTCCTCAATGCGATCGTCGTCTGCCATCTGTCTCACCTCTCGCGTCCCGGACGTGCGGCGGCCGGCATTCCCAGTCCGGCGACCGTCACGACACCGGTGTCCTCGTTGATCTCGATCTGCACCTCAAGGAACTCTCTGATGACCCACGCATTCGTGCGCAGGTGCTCTGTGACCTCTTCGGTGACGAAGGAAGTTGTGCCTCCGGCGAGTGCGGCGTAGAGCAGCAACTGATCGCCGAGGTGCCGATCCACCGACGCGCTGCCGCCAAGGAAACTCGCCGCCCTCTCACCGGCCTCGGCGCCGACCTCCTCGGCGCTCTTGCCGCGCATGCCGATGGCGCTGAAGCCTCCGCGCCCGCGTTCGAAGCTGGCGGCGATGGTGAGCATGGTGCCCGGTGACAGCGTGTGCGGATGCCACGTCTCCGCGCGCAGGCCGATCGATCCGAGTGCGGCACGCGCGCCCTCGACCTGCCGCTTGAGGATATGCCCCGGCAGCCGCGCCTCCGCGACGGAGTATGCCACCAGCGAGCGAAGCTGCCCCCGCTGCGACCACTCGAGCGGCGTGAGGGCGGCCGACAGAGGCGTCATGCGGGCTTCGATGCAGCCGCCGCCCTTCGGGTAGAAGCCGGGGACCATGCAGTCGAGACGCACCTCCGCGCCCATGGCAGCCAGCGCGGGAAGAAAGACCTGCGCGATGTACTCCTGCGGCGGGCTCCACGGGACGTTCGTGCCGCCGTGGATCTGCACGGATGAGGGATCCGCTGCAAAGAGCAGCGCGGGGAGGATGGTCTGCAGGACGAGCGTCGTGGCGCCGGCGGTGCCGACATCAAGCCGGTGACGGCCGCCACGCAGTTCACCCGGGATGAAGGTCAGTTCCTGCGAGCCGAGGCGGTCGCCGGTGACGGTGGCGCCGCAGATTCCGGCCGTGGCATGGACGCTGGCGAGGTGCTGCGGAGCTAGGCCCGGCTTCGAGCGCCCGGCGCGGATCTGCTCGATGCGGAGCTCGCGGCCAAGCAGCGCGGAGAGAGCGAGGCTGGTGCGAAGCACCTGCCCGCCGCCCTCACCGTAGGAGCCGTCAATCGTCAGCATCGTCTCTCACCGCCATCGGAGTATACCAACGCGCCGCAAAAGCGTCAAAGCTCAGTGACGGCGCTCGGCAACGACCTCATGCGGCGGCATGGAGGACGCCGGGGGGAGAACCGCGAAATACGCGCTGGAATGACCACGTCAGAGAACCATCGCTTTGCTGAATTGATCGAGGAGACGGCCTCGGTGGAGGAGACGCACGAGCTGGCGCGGCGGCTCGGGCGGATGCTCGCGCCGGGGGATTTCCTCGCACTGATCGGGCCGCTGGGGGCGGGTAAGACCGCTCTTGTGCAGGGCCTCGCGGAGGTGCTCGGCGTGGAGGGCGCGGTGACGAGTCCCACCTTCGTCCTGATGCGCCTGCACCGGGGCGAACCGGCTCTGTGTCACGTGGACGCCTATCGCCTCGCGAGCGCCGCCGAGATCCTCGACCTCGGGATCGAGGACTGGGCGGAGGAGAGTATTGTCGCGCTTGAGTGGGCGGACACGGTGCCCGATGCGCTCCCGGAGCAGCGGCTTGAGATACGTCTTGAATACACCGATGACGGTCGCCGGATTCACTTTCGCGGGATGGGACCGCGTTACGCTGCGATCGTGGAGCAGATGAGGAAGCAATGACGATCCTCGGCATCGAGACATCCGCGAAGATCGCCAGCATCGCGCTACTGTGTGACGGCGCGGTGGTGGGCGAACGAATCTATGAGGCACGGATGACGCTCAACCAGCGGCTTGCGCCGGGGATAGCGGAGCTGCTGGACGAGCATGCGGCCTCGGATGAGCTTGATGCGATTGCTGCGGGCGTCGGTCCCGGCTCCTTCACCGGGGTTCGGATGGGCGTTGCGGTGGCCAAGGCGATGGCGCATGCGCTCGGGCTGCCGTTGGCCGGAGTGTCGGCGCCGGAGGCCATCGCGAGCGGGCTGAATGCAGAGCCCGGCTCGGCCGTGCTTGTGCTGCAGAAGGCGCGGGCCGACGAGGTGTATGCGACGGTGCTTGAGATCGCAGATGACGGGATCGCCGACGAGATCGCGCCGACGCAGGTGCTGTCGCTGTCGCAGGCCCTGCTGGACGCTGCGCAGATGCTCGATCGGGCCCCCGAACATGTCACTGGTGACGCCGCGGTCGCCTGCAGAGACGACATCCTGCGTGATCTGCCATCGGCGGAGATCGCCGGCGCAGATCATGCCATGCCGATTGCTCAGCAGGTGGCGCGGATAGCCGCCCTGCGACCGGACAGGTTGGACCGGGCGGCAGCTTTCACGCTTGCGCCACGCTACGTCAGGCTTTCACAGGCCGAGCGCGAGTTCGGCGTTGACCTCGGGTTGAGAGGATGATGCGGAGTGGCTGATACTCGGCAGGTAACGAGCACCGTCACCATCCGCAGAGCCGTGCGGGGCGACCTTGATGCGGTCGTGGCGATAGAGAACGTGAGCTTCCCGACGCCGTGGAGCCGCGCGCTGCTGGCGAGCGAACTGCACCAGCCCGGCAGCGTCTACCTGGTCGCCGACATCGCGGGCTCGGTGGCGGGCTTCGTCGGCCTCTGGCACGTCCTCGACGAGGGGCATATCTGCACGCTGGCGGTGTCGCCGGACTGGCGCGGGCACGGGATCGGTGAACTGCTGGTGCTGGCGGCACTGCGCGCGGCCATCGAGGTCGGTTCGGACGCCGTGCATCTTGAGTATCGCGTGGGCAACGGGCCTGCCGAAGCGCTCTACAGGAAGCTGGGCTTCGAGCGCGTGGGCATGCGGGCGGGCTACTACTCCGACACGGGCGAAGATGCTGTGCTGGCGCGGCTGACGGGGCTTGGGAGTACCTCCGGACGCGAGCGCCTGAAGGCCGCATGGGAGCGGTGGCGGCAGGAGAGGGGCCTTCAGGTTGCGATTGACTGACAACAGCCTCGTGCTGGGCATAGAGACATCGTGTGATGAGACCGCGGCGGCTGTCGTGCGCGGCGGGCACGAGATCGTGAGCAACGTGGTCGCGTCACAGGTGGAGATACATGCCCACTTCGGCGGCGTGGTGCCCGAAGTCGCCTCGCGTCGTCATGCCGAGCAGATCACGTTGGTGGTCGAGCAGGCGATGAGCGAGGCCGATGCGGATTGGGGCGACCTGTCGCTGATAGCGGTGACCCGCGGGCCGGGTCTGGTGGGCTCGCTGCTGGTCGGGGTGAGCGCGGCGAAGGGCTACTCGCTCGCCACCGGGCTGCCGCTGGTGGGCATCAATCACATTGCGGGGCACATCACCTCGTCTTTCCTGCTGAGCGCCGAAGGGCGTGAGCCCGCTCCACGTGAGTTCCCCTCCCTCGCGTTGGTCGCCTCGGGGGGGCACTCCGACCTCGCGCTGATCGCGGGGATGGGCCGCTACCGCCTCGTCGGCTTCACGCGGGATGATGCGGCCGGGGAGGCGCTGGATAAGGCCGCGCGTCTGCTGGGGCTTGGCTACCCCGGCGGTCCCGCGATCGAGCGTGCCGCACGAGATGGGGACCCGAAGGCGGTTGATCTGCCGCGTCCGGATACGAAGGACGGCTTTGAGTTCAGCTTCGCGGGGCTCAAGACCGCGCTGGTGCGGGTGGTTGAGGATGGAGTCGAGCATCCCGTGACAGACCTCGCGGCATCGTTCCAGCAGGCGGTGGTGGATTGCCTGGTGCGGGAGACGCTCGAGGCCGCGCGGCATTTCAACGCGTGGCAGATCCTCGTCGCGGGTGGCGTCGCCGCGAACAGCGTCCTGCGCAATGACATGAGAGCCGCCGCCGAAGGGGCGGGGCTGTCCGCCTACTTCCCCCCGATGTCGCTTTGCACGGATAATGCCGCGATGGTTGCAGCCGCCGGTCACTTTCAGGCGGCACTTTCAGGCGCCGACGACCTTTCGATGGAGGCCGATTCCGCGCTGCAACTGCCCGCTGACTGAGTGGACAAATGTTACGAATTCTGCCGCTCCCCCCGGCCTCAGCAGGGTCCGCCGCCCCGGAATTCCTTGATTCCCTTGCGGATTCGCGCCGGGGATGATTCCGGGCAAATGTGGAAAACCACGTGGATAAGCCCCATCGGGAAGGGGCGTAATGTGGAAAAAGGCCCGGGAACATTCGTTCGCTACGGGTTCTCCTCAGTCGCGAGCGGGGGCATTCACCGAGGCGGTTCGCACGGCATCGGCTCTTCTGATTAGTTGAGTAAAGTGTGACAAATGGTGGCGTGTCATGAGGATGTTCGTGTTGCGCTCAGGTTATCTACTCGGCGCGGCCTGGTCACTGAATGACTTGACTCGGCGGGCCATCGCCATGTTGAATAGATGCCTGAGTCCGTGTGCCGCGAGCCGTTGCCGCCTGTTCCGCCACGGAGACCGCGGGTCTGCCAAACGGTGGTAGCGCCGCAAGCGTTGCTCCTGTCCGCTCTACGGGAGAGACAAGCGGGTGGCGGATGCCGCGAAACCGGCTCTGACACCTATGCAAGCGGGGTTGACTGAGTGGCTGCGGAGACGTTCCAAGCGAATCTGGTTCTTGCGCTGAGCCTGCTTCTGACGGTGGGCTTTGGGCTTGCACGTCTGGTGAAGCTCCTTCATCTGCCGTCGGTGACGGGCTACATCATCGCGGGTATCGCCCTGGGGCCGACGGGGCTCAACCTCATCACGTCGGAGATACTGGACGAGCGCCTGCAGGTCTTCACAAGCATGGCGTTGCTGCTGGTTGCATTCAGCATCGGCGAGCGCTTCGATCTTCAGCAGCTTCGTCCGGTGGCGAAGACGCTGGTGCGGGTCAGTGTATTCGAGATAGTGCTCGTCTTCGTGCTTGTTGCCGCCGGTGTGACGGCCGGGGCGTTCTGGCTGGTTGGCCTGTCGCCGGCGTACGCGATTGCGACGGGTCTAATCTGCGCGGCGATTGCAGTAGAGACCGCCGCCGCCACGACGATTGCGGTGATCCGAGAGGCAGAGGCGAGCGGGCCCATCTCGCGCCTGATTCTCTCGGATCTGGTGGTCAATAACGCGATGGCGGTGACGCTCTTTGGCCTGATGGTGGCGGTGGCCCACGGCCTGCTGGGCACTGCCGAGCGTTCCCCCCTGGTGCAGGCAATGCAGCCTCTGATACTGACCATCGGGGCGCTGGGGGCTTGGGCTCGCAGTCGGCCTCGCCTGCGACTTCATAGTACACCGGCTGAACCGGCGGGCGGATGTGCTTGTGGTGGCGCTCGCCGCGGTCTTCTTCTGCGGCGGTCTGGCGACATTCCTGGGCCTGTCGCCGCTGCTGGCCGGTGTCGCGGCAGGCTTCGCGATCGTCAATCGCGACCGGCGGGATGTGCGGGCCTTTCGCGCGCTGAACGACTTCGAGCCTCCGCTCTACGGCATCTTCTTCGCTCTGGCAGGCGCGCAGTTGCACCTGCGCGAGCTGATCGCCGCCGGGGTGTTAGGGCTGATTTTCGTGGTACTGCGAGCGGCCGGCAAGTATTTCGGGGCGCGGCTGGGAGCGCTGTCGGCAGGGGTGGACCCGAAGCGAGCCTCGCTGCTGGGCCTCGGGCTGATGCCGCAGGCAGGGCTTGCGATAGGTCTGGCATACCTTGTGCGGCAGGACCCGGCGCTGGCGGAGATTCGCACGCTGATCATCAACCTCGTCCTCTCCAGCGTGGTCATCAATGAGCTTGCGGGGGCGCCGCTGACGCGGCTGATGCTGGTATGGTCCGGCGAGAGCGGCGATGGCGCCCGCCGGGAGGATCAGGAGACCCCCGCGGAGGCGGAGGGTGGGAGCTTCGGGGGGATCGACGTGGTCTCGTGGACCTGGCCGAAGCTCGAGCCGCCACCGCACACCGGAGGTTCGGTGATCGTCGGAGTAAGTCATCCCCGGACGGCTGCGGGTCTGACTCGTATAGGAGTGCTGCTGGCACGCAACTATGAGGCGCGGCCGATGGCGGTGCATGTGGCGACCGCGGATACACCGTCGAACTTCTGGGACAGCTCCGAGGACCTCGACGCGGTCATGCTCTTTCGGCTTGCGGATGCGGAGGCCGAGAGTCTGGGCTATCCGCTTGATACTGAGGTGGAGTTTGCCAACGAGGAGGCGCACGGCCTGCTGCGGCTGGCGGAGGAGACGGATGCGCAGGCGATCGTGGTGGGGCATCCGCTCTCGCGGCGGGTCGCGAGGTTCGGCCGGATGGTGGACCATCTTGCGGCGGAGGCGCTGTGTCCGGTGGTGGTGGTGCGGTTTGTCGGCCCGCTACACACTGAGCGCATTCTCGTGCCTCTGAGCTGTGCGGAAGACTGCATGATCGTCCATCCGATTGTTGCGGCGCTGGGCGGGGTAAAGGAACATGAGATTACGCTCCTGAGGCTGATGCCCGCCGAGTGCCGGTCGGAAGAGCTGCGTCTGGCTGAGACAGAGACCGAGCAGTGCATGAGCTGCGAGCAGATGCCCGGCACATACGTCTCAGAAGCAGTTCCTGCCGAGTCGAGAGTGCATGCGATTCTTGAGGCTGCGGAGAATCATGACATCATCGTGATGGCGTCTAGCGGCCATCGGGGGCTGAGGCGGGCGTTCTTCGGCTCGCTGGCGGAGGACGTGGCGCTGCAGACGCCGATCCCGATGATCATGGTCGCCGGAGGGCTTGAGTCGCGCACGATTGAAGAAGCCACTGCATCAATGCGGGACGTATAGGCTCCGCACGGCGGCGAAAATCAGCGATCCGCGCTGCTCGCCGCGCATCGTCGGCGATGGCCGCATCGGTCGGACAATGGCCTTGCATGCGGCAGCGATTTGGCGTATTCTACGCACACGCTACCGCGCCGCCAGCGCGCATGGGTCGCCATGCGCAGCGACGGCGCGATTGTGGCATATCCGCATAGCGGAAACAGATTCTTCCGAGAAAGCCACGGATAAAGGAGTCCTGTCATGAATCTCGCGGAGCGAATGAGCAGGCTGGGCACTGAGACGGCGTTCGAGGTGCTCGCGAGGGCAGGCCAGCTCGAGGCGCAGGGCCGAGACATCATCCACCTTGAGATCGGTCAGCCCGACTTCCAGACCCCGGACTACATCATCGAGGCGGCTCACCAGGCGCTCAAGGATGGCTACACCGGCTACGGTCCGTCCGCCGGTCTGCCGCAGGCACGAGAGCGCTACGCGCAGTATCTCAACGACACCCGCGGCACCGACTACGATGCCTCCGAGATCGTCATCACCCCCGGCGCGAAGCCGATCCTGTTCTTCGGCATCCTCGCGCTGGTGGACGAGGGCGACGAGGTGATAGTGCCGAATCCCGGCTTTCCGATCTACGAGTCGGTGACGGAGTTCGTGGGCGCGAAGGCCGTCCCGGCGCCGCTGCGTGAAGAGCGTGAGTTCAGGCTGGACCCGGATGAGCTTGCCTCGCTTGTGACCGATAAGACGAAGCTGATCATCCTCAACTCGCCGCACAATCCGACGGGCTCGATGCTTACGATGGAGGATCTTGAGGCTATCGCCGCGATCGCCATCGAACATCAGATCATGGTGCTGTCGGACGAGCCCTACTCGAAGATGGTATACGACGGCGAGTTCCACTCGATCGCCGAAGTGGATGGGATGCGCGACCTGACGATCCTGCTCGAGGGCTTCTCGAAGACCTACGCGATGACCGGATGGCGTCTTGGCTATGCTGCGATGCCAGCGGACCTCGCAACGCAGATCGCCAAGCTGCAGACGAACTGCACCTCCTGCACCGCGAGCTTCATTCAGATTGCGGGCATGGCGGCCTACGACGGCCCGCAGGAGGAGTCGGAGGCGATGATGGACTCGTTCAAGCAGCGCCGCGATGTGATTGTGGCCGGTCTGAACGAGCTTCCGGGCGTCTCCTGCCTCAGCCCCGCGGGCGCGTTCTACGTCTTCCCGAACGTGACCGGGACGGGCATTGACGGCAAGCAGCTTGCAAGCGACTGCCTTGAGAAGGCCGGTGTGGCGGTCCTGTCGGGCACCGCGTTCGGCAAGTATGGCGCGGGCTATCTGCGGCTCTCGTCCGCCAACAGCCTGGAGAACATCAACGAGGCCCTGGAGCGCATACGCACGCTCCTCGAGGGGTAGACTGGCTACACAGAGACAGCCGGTGTCGTTGTGGGGGTGCTGCTTCGCTTGATCACGGTACTTTGCGCCAACGCGGGCATCGACAAGACCTATGAAGTGCCGAATTTCGCACCCGGCGGGTACTATCACCCGTCTTCCGCCACGACGAGCGCTGGCGGCAAGGGCGTCAATGTGGCCCGGGCGCTGGCGACTCTGGGTCAGGCACATGTGATCGCAGGCTTCGCCGGCGGCAACAACGGCCGCTTCATCATGCGCAACCTGCTCGATGCGGGACTACAGGCGGATCTGGTCAGCATCGCCGAGGAATCGCGGATAACGATCAGCATCATTGATCGCGAGCAGGGGACGCAGACGCGCGTTGATGAGGTCGGCCCGTTGGTGACGCCAGGCGAGATCGGGCGTCTGCGCGACACGTGGCGCAGGAGCCTGCAGCGGAGCGCGATGGGGATCATCGCCGGCAGTGCGCCGAGAGGCGTCACGCTGGAGCTCTACGCGGAACTGATCGAAATCGCGAAGTCGCTGAAGAAGCCCGTGATGCTCGACGCGCGCGATGAGCTTTTGGCGCGCGCAGTAGCGGCGAGACCGACGGTGATCACGCCGAACCTCAACGAACTGCAGCGGCTGGTTCGCCGGCAGCTTAGTGTGCCGGAGGATGTGATCAAGGCCGCAACTGATCTCGTCGAGAGCGGCATTGCGGTGGTGGCGGTTACGCTCGGCGCTCGCGGGGCGATCGGCATGGCACGGGCCTCCGGCGTCTGGTGGGCACGGCCGCCTGCCATCGAGCGCGTCAGCAGCGTGGGCAGCGGCGATGCGTTCATGGCGGGCTTCGCGGTGGCCTCGATGGAGCGGCGGTCGTTTGAGGAGCACCTGCGGCTGGCGGTAGCATGCGGGGCCGCCAACGCCGAGACGGCCGGAGCCTGTGTATTCGATGCCGCCCGGGTGCGGGAAATCGCCGCTGAGGTCTGCCTTGAGCGACTTGATGGCGGCGATGAACAGGAGAGCGCACCGGAGGCGTCGAAGCAGGCTTGAGACAGCGGAAAGCTGGAGGTGTCCGAGATGTTTGGTCTGGGAACACCTGAACTGGTCGTCATCCTCATTCTCGTCCTGGTGCTCTTCGGAGGGCGGAAGATACCGGAGATCATGCGCGGCATCGGTGAGGGTCTGCGGGAGTTCCGCAAGGCCTCCACGGATGCTCGAGGCGAGATCAAGCGTCTCGCTGAGGAGCCGGTCGAGGAGATGGAGAAGCGCCCGCCGACGGTTGTTCATGCAGAGGGCGACGAGGAACTGCCATCCGAACAGAGTTGATGATGAGACTGAGTACTACGGTCAGGACTGCGGGGTGCACGATGGCCTGCTGCTGTAGGCGGCCGCACTGCAACCTGTACGCGATCGGCGCACGCTAGGAACAGGTCGTCGGAGCACGATACGTACGGGCGCAGTGGAGTTTGCCGCTGCGCCCGTTTCTCTGTCACAGCATGCTGGAGGAGAGCAATATGCTGAGGATCTACAACACGCAGACCCGGCGCAAGGAGGAGTTCGAGCCGCTGCAGGAGGGGCTGGTGACCCTCTACGCCTGCGGTCCGACCGTGTACGACTTTCCGCACATCGGGAACCTGCGCACCTTCCTGTTCTCAGACTTGCTCGCGCGCTGCCTCAAGCGCCGGGGCTTTGAAGTGCATAACGTGATGAACGTTACGGACGTGGATGATAAGACGATCAACGGCGCGAACCGCGAGGGGGTCACGCTGGGCGAGTACACGGCGAAGTACGCTGAGTACTTCATGGAAGATCTGGAGAAGCTGCGCATCCAGCCGGCGTGGAGGTACCCGCGGGCGACCGAGCACATCGAGCAGATGCTTGAGGTCGTCGAGGGGCTCGTTGAGAAGGGGCATGCCTACGAGCTTGATGGCAGCATCTACTTCGACATCTCCAGCTATCCGAAGTACGGGAAGCTCTCGGGGATAGTGCCGGAGGAGCAGGAGACGCGGGATTTCGGCCGCCTCGATCGCGATGAGTATGAGCTTGAGGACGCGCGCGACTTTGTGCTGTGGAAGGCCGCCAAGCCCGGCGAGCCGAGCTGGGACAGCCCGTGGGGCCCCGGTCGGCCCGGCTGGCACATCGAATGTACCGCGATGTCGATCGAGTACCTCGGCGAGACTGTGGACATGCACATGGGCGGGGTGGACCTGATCTTCCCGCACCATGAGAACGAGATCGCGCAGTCGGAGGCTTACACGGGCCAGCAGTTCGTTCGCTACTGGCTGCACCCGGAGCACCTGATCGTCGAGGGCGAGAAGATGTCCAAGTCAAAGGGCAACTTCTTCACTCTGCGCGATCTCGAGGAGAAAGGCTACGACCCCATCGCCGTACGGCATCTGCTGATGACCGCGCACTACCGGCGACAGCTCAACTTCACCATCGAGGGCCTCGAGCAGAGCCGGCAGGCGCTCACGCGGCTGTGGGATTTCGCCGACCGGCTCGCGGAGGTGCCGGGGGGAGCCGAGGGCGAGGACCTTGCGGCGCAGATAGAGACGGCGCGGACGAAGTTCGACGCGGAGATTGATGACGACCTGAACATACCGGGCGCGATGGCGGCGGTCTTTGAGCTTGTGCGCGAGGTGAACCCGCTGCTGGCGGAGGCGCGAGTGAGTAAGGCGGGCGCGGAGAATGTGCTGGCTTTCCTGCACGAGGCGGATGAAGTGCTGGGGATCATTGCGCATGACAAGGGGTCGGTGGATGAGGAGATTGAGGCGCTGATGGCGGAGCGCGAACAGGCGCGGGCGGAGAAGAACTGGGCGCGCGCGGATGAGATCCGCGACGAGTTGCTGGCGCAGGGGATCGTGATCGAGGACACGCCGACCGGGCCGAGGTGGCGCCGGGAGTAGTGGATAGCTGCCGCGCTGACGGAGGAATGAGCGGCGCGTTCAGGGAAGTTGCCGGCGATGCAGACAGACGTGAGACAGAACCAGGGAGGTTCGGGGACGATGGCGACGGTTGTCACCTACGGAGAGATCATGCTGCGGCTCACGCCGCCGGGATTCGAGCGGTTTGTGCAGGCGCGGTCGTTTGACGTTGTCTACGGTGGGGGAGAGGCGAACGTGGCGGTCAGTCTCGCCAACTACGGCATGGATGTGCGCTTCGTGACGGCGCTTCCGCCGCACGAGATCGGCGATGCCTGCGAGAACTTCATCCGCCAGCACGGGGTGGATACGTCTTACATTCTGCGGCAGGGCGACCGTCTCGGCATCTACTTCCTCGAGATGGGCGCGGTGCAGCGTGGCTCGAAGGTCATTTACGACCGCGCGAACTCCTCGCTGGCGGAGATCAAGCCGGGCGACGTGGACTGGGGTGCGGTCTTTGACGGCGCCGACTGGTTCCACTGGACGGGCATCACACCGGCCATCAGCGCGGGGACGGCCGAGGTGCTGCAGGAGGCCGTGGAGGCCGCCTCAGCGGCGGGCGTCAGCGTATCGTGTGACCTCAACTATCGCAGCAAGCTGTGGAAGTGGGGCAAGAGCGCGGGCGAAGTGATGGAGGGGCTGGTCGCGCACACCGACTACGCCATCGGCAACGAGGAGGACGCCGACAAGGTCTTCGGCATCCGCCCCGAGGGCGTGGACGTGGAGGCGGGCGACCTCGACGCAGCGGCATATGAGAGCGTCTGCACGCAACTGATGGATCGCTTCCCGAAGCTGAAGAAGGTCGCGATCACTCTGCGCAGCAGCGTCTCCGCCTCGCACAACCGCTGGAGCGGTGTGCTGTATGACGGCGAGACGCTGCACCAGGCGAAGGAGTACGACATCACGCACATCGTGGACCGCGTGGGTGGCGGCGACAGCTTCTGCGGGGGCCTGATCTACGGCCTGCTGGCGGGCAAGTCGGACGCGGACGCGCTGGAGTTCGCGGTGGCGGCAAGCTGCCTGAAGCACACCGTCTACGGTGACTTCAACCTCGTGACGGTGGACGAGGTGGAGAAGCTGGCCGGAGGTCCGGGGACCGGTCGCGTGCAGCGCTAGCCGCTGCTGCTGGTCAGGTCAAGCGCGGCCTCAATGACCATCTCGGGCGTGACCTCGGTGAGGCATCGGCTGTGCGGGCAGTTGCGGTT
>LSQX01033426.1_pt1 | contig 14353 bp, 4 predicted proteins | sample 654561 | NCBI WGS metagenome assembly LSQX01 (sample SAMN04489861, study PRJNA283612) | anaerobic digester metagenome | isolation source: 4 biogas reactors fed with cattle manure at either 37C or 55C with and... | place: Denmark: Kongens Lyngby | collected 2014
GATTTTACTAAGCCATATTTTTAATTTTTTAATCCATTCTGGGTAATCTTTTTTTATATAATAATTTGTTTGTGTATGTGCTAGTATAGTGTATATCTCTTGTTTAAAGCCCCAAGATAATGTCGCATGGCTGGACTTGTCGAGTTTTTTGGCAGTATTAATCTCTTCCGAAAAATCCATTTTCAGTGGGAATTTGCTTTTAAGCTTATTAATGAAATAATCTGTTTCTTCTGGAGTCAACGGGGGGAATAATTTGACAACAGGCTTTTCAATCAACTTTCCATTGATGTCTTCAAGACGACATCTTATTTGAATATCTGGGTGTTTTTTCTTCAATTCAATGATCTGATTTTTAAGAACTTCTATTTCTTTTTGAATTTTATCCTTTGAGGGAGGCAATAACCAGCTTTCGGGTATGTGATGGCTATCTAATTCTCTGATTTGTGCCTTAATCAAAACAGTAGTATCGTGTGTGAGAAGATAGATTTTGCCTTGATTTTCTGCCCTATATTTCAGCACATATGCAAGTAGCATGTCATCAGGATTTGATATATCGAGTGAAGAATCGATGCTAACAAGATCTGTATGATTATAAAATGGCGCAAATTTTAGAACAACACTTGGGTCACTAGAAATTCGATGCAACTTATCTTTATTTTTATAGAGTTCCAAAAACATTGAATTGTATATCCTTGCTCTTTTAGATCTTCGTCTATTTGGATCTGTTTTGAAATTATCTATTTCTTTCAATACAGGCTCGGTTAATAACAGCTTAATTGAATTAAAGCCACCAAATAAGTCAGAAAAATCAATCTGATTTAAGTCTTTACATTGAATAAGGAAATTTGTGTCAAAGAAAACGATAAAACTTTTGCTGTTTTCCATTATCCTGTCCTCTTTATTTCTATTGTTTTTTGATATGAATTACTTCATAAACTTCTGTTTCATAAAGTTAACGAAAGCAGAACATGTTACAAGCATATACTTTGCTTCTTCAAACTTAGGGGGATGCTTTGCGTCTAAGCAAGATGCATGTCTTATCCCTGTATCTTTGTGGCATGTATATCCATATAGCTTTGAAAAAGCTTCTGCCATCACAGAGTTTATGTTACCGTTATCTTTTAGTATATTCAGATAATTGTTCAGTGTCAATCCTTCGCTTTTTGCTGCTATTCCTGCTGCTGCCTCAACAGCCGTAATGGAGTGATGTATAACCATTTTATAGTTTGTGTTTACTTTTTCAGAAAATGCTTCAATAGCATCACTCATGTGTTTATCTACGTTTTCATATCCAGTTTCTGTAGCTTCAACAATTGACGCAATTTCCATTTCATTGGTGACAGGTATTGTTTTTAACTTAGCAATACGAAAACCAGAGTTATGTCTTTCAAGGATAAAATTGATGTTTTTAGTAAGACCATCAATATGGAAACTATGGTCTATATTTAGCCTTCGTAAGTAAAGTTCAATAAAATCATATACGCGATGCCATTCAAGATTATTATAATTTTTTACTATTGTTCTTCTATTATCTGCGTAATAGTAGAAGTCATCATAGGGTAGATTATAAAAATAACACCAGATATGTCGGTATATCTTATTTAGATCATTTTTACGATTACTCATACATTCATCTTCAAAAGTTCTAATTAAACTAAACAAGTTAGTCCTTAGTTCATCATCCACTGAGTCGATTTGCATAATCTTTTTAGGTTCAAGCCCCATTCTCTTAGAAAAACTTGGCATTATTTACCTCTCATAATTGGTTTGAATTCTTGATACTTCCTTAGTATCGTCTCTTTTGTGATATAGCTTTCGTGCTGGGCAATATCTTTGCGTTTTACGATGGGGAAGCTTTCCATTACATGCTCTATCACATCTTCTAAGCAGGTGAAATATCTGTCTAAGCTATTGTTATCGGCTTTTAGGTATTCTTGGAACTCTGCTTCACTGCCCAGATAGAGATGGAAATAGATGGCATCAAGATCGGTGCGAAGATGGAAGCGACGCTCTTCATTCCATATAAAAGGATCGCCTTCATAGCCCAAAGAGCGGGCAAAAGGACGCAAGCTATTGGATGTATAGCTGAGCTCTAAGACTGCTTTGATTATGTAGTCGTATAGGGATATTTCTTCGTTTGAGTCTGATGGTGTGAATTTGATTTCTTTTAAGGGCTTAAAAGTGGAAGGGGGGAGTATGGGTAATTGTTTTATTATGTAAACGCTTAAGCTTGTGCCACCCATTTTTAATCTGACAACATAATCAAAAATAAAGCTACATAAAGACGAAAACAAACATAAAACAGTATTTTTTTCATGATTACTAAGAATTAAAGGTAATTTATGGCCTGCAGAGATAAAAGGAATTATGCTACTAACGAATGTTCTCTCATTAGTTGTGTTTGTAATGTCTCTAAATCCAATTAAGTATTCTGGTTTTTCTTTAAATTTTGCTAAAACCATTTCCTCGCTTATCCAATAACGAGGTAGTGGCTCGTAATCAGTATCTTGTAACATCTCCAAAGGAACATCGGGCAGTTGAGTGGATTTTGACTCAGCAGGAAGCATGTTATAGTCTCCAAAGCGATGATCATAGTGATGGGTCATTTTAGCCTCATAAAGTGGAAGATAGCGGGAATTTTCCCCTAAAAAGATGTTTCCTTCCAGCCTCGCTCCTTCTGATGCTAATTCATTTTTTGTTTTGAAGAGATGAGAATCGGCAGTCATGCTAAACATTCTCATAAAAGATATTTCCCAGGGGTTGTCACCATTTTCATTGTTTTCATTTAGCAAGATAGGCAAGAGGTGATATATGTATTTAGCAAGCTCGGCTTGAGCTTTATTGCGAAAGATGGGACAGGTTTTTGTGTTAGGATTAAGTAGAGCAAAATCGTCTGGACTCAGGGAAAAACGTTTATTGTCGTTTTTTAGATCAGCTACATCATATGCAAAAAAGAGCAAATCTGCCATGATGACTTTCTCAGAAGCAGCCTTAAGCGTGAGAAGAGAAAACTTATAGCTTCTGTGTACTGCTGGGAATATAGGTTTACTATTTTCAAAATCATAAAGACTAACTAAGGAGTTGCTGTTTACAACATCTTCGAAGAAAAATCTGGTAGGGAAGTCTGTTGCAATCCCGCTGGGAACTATGAATCCAGCTCTTCCTTTTTTGCTGAGTAAATTACGATTTAATTCCGCAAAAATTGCATATTGGTTTATTCTGCCGTGACCACAAAGTGGATATATGCCGCTTGAATTATTAAATATAAGGCTTGTGCCCTGATAAATACGAAGACTTTCTGCGTACTCTTTGAATAATAATGGATCGTCTTCTTGCAAGTTTCCAATCATTCTTTTTCTTTTAGCACCTGCTGCATTAGCAATATCCTCGTTTCTTCCGCTAAACCACTCTTGCTCTTTAAGTTCGTTCATTTCCCATGGCGGATTTCCCAATACGCAATCAAAGCCTACTCCATCTTTTATGGATATAGTATTATCCTCTTCATTTAGTTCAGTAGGAAATACCTCTGGGAAGGCAAGGTGCCAGTGAAAAAACTTATATTCTTCTGCAATGCGCTTGACTTCCTTTTTTTGCTCACCAGATATGTTTTCAGGATTATCCAAGATAGTGGTGAGCGTGCTGTTTAAGATTGGCGTAATGCCATAGGGATGAATGTGCCAAAGGAAGGCGGCGCACCAAGCGTCATAGGGCAATCTCCTTCTTTCATAGAGCTCAGATTGTGTGTGTTCACGATAAAGTTCGGCTTTGGTTTCAATGTCCGAGAGGCTATCTTCGCTTATCCGGTAGAAATTTGTTTCTTCATCATATCCGGCTTGAAGATCGAGAACATGACCCGTATCATATCCGCCAAATATATCCAGCTGATCCACGGTTTCTCTGTTTTCTCTTCTAAATATTTTAATAAGCTCGGGATCATCGCCTTCCAGCGCAGTGAAAGCATTGTTTGGTATCCCCGCATAAAGCAGTTCAGGCGTAGTCCCTAAGAGCGAATTACCGCAAAGTATGCGATGATCAAGGAAGTTGAGGGGCTTGCCGGGCTCGATTGCTTCCATCCATAGCGAGATTTTGCATAGCTCCACCGCCATGGGATTGAGGTCCACTCCATAGATGCAAGAGCTGATAACATCGCGCAATGCTTTTTGCTTCTCTATTGCCGAGGGGCTATCCTCTCCCGCGCGGATATTTGCCACAAAGCTTGCAATGAGCTGAGCCGCCGCGATGAGAAAGTGTCCGCTTCCGCAAGAGGGATCACAGATCTTTAGTTTCAGCAAGTCCGCTTCGGGCTCTTCGCTATTTTGCATAATGTCGTTGATAAGCGGCAGAAGTGCGGAGTCCAGCAGGCTATTCACCAAAGAGGTGGGCGTATAATAGCTTGCCGTGGTCTTGCGTTGGTGTCCGCTTATGGATTTGAGCGAGAAATATCCCGCGGCAATCTCCATCTCCGGCTGCAATTCCAAGAGCGATTCATAGACGCTGCCCAGTTCCTCGGAACCTAAGTTTTTATATGAGATCATCTGATAGCTGCGGTTCTTTTGGATATAGCAAAGCTCGCGAAATGCGGAGAGCAGGCTGCGGTTATCTATGAGGGCGCTATCCAGATGGGGAGTGGAGAGTAACTTGCGCTCACGGGTATATTCAGGGAACTTTTTATTTAGCCTTGTATTGATGAGGGCGGGATCGGTCTTAAAGAGAAATGAGCCCAAGGCGGGGATGCCCAAATCAGGATTTCCGTGATACAAAGAGCTGAAGATGAGGCTTAGCTGAAGCCAGAGATCGTGAGCCTTGCCTCCTCTTTGGCGGCGCGCAAGATAGCGCAGGGGCAGGCTGGAATAATATTTTTCATAAAGCGCGCGCTTCTCAGCTGATGTATCGGGCAAGAGCAGAAGCTCCCTATCTTCGGCTACAAAGATGAAGATCATCCTATATACGAGGCGCAAAAGTTGGTGATAAAAGTCTGTGGGGGAGAGTTCGCCGGAGCTAAGCGCTCGTCTCAGTTCGTTATTTGCCGAGTGGGAGATAAAGCCTTTGCCTAAGATGCTGATGGAGTTTTCCACCTTATCGCGCAGCTCTTCCATGGCGCGCACGCCCTCGCTGATGGAGCTGAGATACCAGCTTTCCATGATGCAGGTTTCGGCAGGGAGGGGATAGTTGAATTCATCTAAAGATACTTCAAAGCGGGATTGATGGCATATCAGCCAGAGCAGGAAGAAATCCGCATAGCTATCGCTATCGAAGATTGCTTTGAGATCGAAGCCGAGATAGGAACTGCGCGTGAGCGAGGCGTTATTGCGCATGAGGCGGAGGCTATTGCCATTAGTGAGTATGCCCCAGAGCTTCTTTTGGTTTCGGTTTAGATATTCTTGCATGAGGCTAAAGGGTGAGCCGGAAAGCAGGAAGCTATTGTCTCTTGCGCTGCGTGGACGGCGGTCGAGATCCCATTTATGGCTCATGAGATGCAGGGCGAGGGGCTCTTTTGCTTCGTGGCTTTGGGGATAGCTCTTTTCTTCGATGCTTTCGCCTCTAATGCTTTGCAAGGAGCCATAACCCAATTCTTGAAAGAGGGGCAAGAGCCACAAGCTACGAGTTTCGGTTGTGCCGCTATTATCCGAGGGCAAGTTTTTCAGGTGTTCTTGAAAGCTTTTCCAAAGGCCGCTGAGGCGGGCATAAGCGCGGGTTGCAGCTTCGTTGAGGCGTTCACCCCCGCTGAGGTGATAGTCTTTGGGCAAAAAGGCGGGGATATCGCCACTGCCGGAGAGGAGTTTGAGCAAAAAGTCGCGCGAAAGCAATGCACCTTCGCTATAGATGTGTGAAAGAGCTTGATTATCTTTTGTCATTTTTCTCTCCTAAAATTCCTTAATCAACGGCAGATAGACATAAATGCCCAAGAGGTCGGGCGGTAATTGTGCCTCAATCTTTGGCGTTCTGCCAGTGATGCCGGCGGCTTTGCGCACTTTTGTGTGGGATTCCAATATCTCTTCGGCGCGTTTTTGGGCAAAGCTTTCTAAGTGGGGCAAGAGCTCAGGATATGAGTCAATCACGTCTTGGATCTGATCCTGCGCTACGCCGGGGTCAATGTTATCCTCCGGCAAGAGTTCTAAGAGACTGTGCGTCTGTTCTTCGGGGATGAAAGTGAAATCGTTATCTGCTCCGGTGAAGGCGAGAAGGGCGGAATCTTCCACGAGACTATTCTTTTCTCCCTCAGTGATGAGATAGCGACATCTGAGCAAGAGCAGAGTGTGCCGTCGCGTGAGTTTTGAGCTGCGTAAGACTCCACAGCGGCGGGCAATGCTCTCGGAATTGTTTTCATCCAGAGCAGCGCTGAGGATGTAATTTGCCAAGCCTTCCACGGTGGGGTGGGTGCGTGTGAGTACGGTGATGCCTTTCTCTGCAGGTTGGGCATAGCGGAACTTCACGAAGTCCGGCAAAAACCCTGCACTTTCACGCAGGACATCGGGAACCTCGCTGAGGTTGAACTCAAAGTAGTCGCGCTTCTCAATGATCTTGGCGCCGTGTGCTTGTAGCGAGGTGTGAACGAAGTTTTGCACATCGACGGGAGAGCCTAAGGAGCGGCGAAAGGTTTCAAGCTCTTCTTGCACGGGCTCACTTTCGCGGGCGAGGACATGTTGGGCAAAGATGGTGCGGCTTTGTTTTTCGCGTTCTGCTTCCTTATCCCAAAGGTCCAGCTTTTCAACTTGTTCGCGGGCAAAATGGTCTTCCAAGCCGGAGATGAGCATTTGATCCGAGCTACCTGATTTTTCACGCAAGAGCAAGCCTTCAAAGATGGCACCGAGTAGTTCTTCGCTGCTAAAGGGCACGGGAACGGAGACGCCCAAGGTGTTTTTGATGCTTTTCTGCTTTCTTAAGAGCACGTCGAGCACGATGCCGTCGATGCCGTTATCAGTACCGTAATAGGTGAGCATGCGCACTTGTTTGCGGCTTTGTCCAAAGCGATCGACTCTGCCTTCGCGCTGTTCATGGCGGGTGGGGTTCCAGCTAAGGTCATAGTGGATCACAGCGTCAAAAGAATCTTGCAGGTTGATTCCTTCGGAGAGGCAATCGGTGCAGACGAGAATGCGCTTTTTTGCCTCTGCTAAATCATGCACGCGTATCTCGCGCTCTTCGGGAGGCAAGAGTCCGCTCACTCCGGCGATGGTGACATCTTTGGGCAGGCGTTTGCGCAGCTCTTCGGTGAGATATTCCACGGTTTGGATAAAGCGGCAAAAGATGATGGGGCTATAGCCGTCTTTGATGAGTTTTTCCAAAGGCTTGATGATGCCGATGAGTTTGTGGTCTTTTGCGCCATAAAGCTTTTCTGCGGCTTTTGCCATTCTTTTCAGTTGGGCATCGGCACTGCTCTCATCCTCGGGGATGTGATGGGAGCCGGGGGCAAGATCGGGGTTGTCGCCAAGATCGCTATCGCCTTCGTCCATCACGGTGCTTCTGCCGATCTTATCCGCTTCTTCCGGGGTTTGAGAAGCTAAGGTTTGGGAACGATTTAGCATGGTTTCTTTGGCGGCGGCAGGGCTGGAGGCAAGCGACCTCAGCAGGGCGAGGGCAGACCACCAGCGAACTCTTTGACGGCGCCTGTCAGTAGTTGTGTCTCGCACCAATTCGCGGGCATAATCCATTGCAGTGTCAAAAAGATTTTGATATTCTGCGGAAAGCTGATATCCCGTGTCTTCGACGATGCTTTCGGGGAAAACGGTGTCTTCCAAATAGTTTTTGATATCGGCGCGTCTTCTTTGAATGTAATATTGTGCGATGTAGCGGCGGTATTTCTCGTTTTCTTTTCCGCTGAGATCGATAGGGTAGTTTTCAATAGATTTATCGAGCATGGTGAGCAGGGAATAAAAGGCGTTTTCATTGCCTGAGTGTGGTGTGGCGGTGGTGAAAACGAGGTGGCGTGATTTGTCTTCGCTGAGCTTTTTCACCAATTCGTGTCTTTGGTGGCGACTGCTTGATTTCAGCGCATCATAGCTCACGGTGTGGGCTTCGTCCACGATGATAAACTCTGGTGCAGAGCGTAAGAATTCCTCTTTGCGTCTGTCGCTTTTGATGTAATCAATGGAGATCACGGTGAAGGGATGCACGTCAAAGATGGATTCATTGGCGAGGCATTTCGCTTCGAGCTTCTTAGCGGTGTTTGCCAAGACTAATTCAGCGGAGATGTGGAACTTTGAGCTCAATTCAAATTGCCACTGTTCAGCTAAGTGGGGAGGGCAGAGCACAGCAAGGCTATTGATCTCGCCTCGGTCGAGGAGTTCACGCGCGATTAGCAGGCTTTCAATGGTCTTTCCTACTCCCACGTCGTCGGCGATGAGAAGGCGCACAGGATTGAGCCTCAGCGCCATTAAAAGGGGCAAAAGCTGATAGGGGTGGGGGTCAAAGCCGAGGCGTCCGAAACTGCGGAAGCTGCCGGCACCGCTGCGAAAGCTGAGCCGGAGTGCATCGCGAAGCAAGGCGGCTGAACGATAGTCGCCAATGCGGGCGGGGTTGGGGAGGTCAAACTTGGCGGAGCTAACAATTTCTAAGGAGCTGAGCACGCCGATGATCTCGTCCTCGGAGCCGCCTAAGGGCTTGAGCAGAAGTAAATCTTGCGTTGAGCCGGGTTGAACAATCCATTCTCTATCGCGCACGCTCACCAAAGAGCCGAGGCTGAAGCGGGTTTGAGCATTATCTGTTTGCATCGTCTTTCCTTGAATTCTAAAATAGTGTTGATTTACCAAAGATTTGGGGATAACGGTCTATGATGGCTTGCCGATCTTCATCTTTATAGGTAAAGCGGATGACAGAATAGCCAAGGTCTTTGGCTCTTCTTTCAATGCGACTATCCTGCGCTTTGATGTCTTCTGCTTCGTGATGTGGGCCATCGATATAGATTAGTGCCTGGTTGCCGGCATAAATGAAGTCCGGGGTTGTGCCGGCGGCTTCTATTTTCTCTTGCGCATGAGTGGGCAGAATATAGTCGTTTTCATAGATGTATTCCAGCCATTTCTTTTCAAGCTCAGAATCACACTTCTTTTTTAATTTATGATAGTGATCTTTGCGGGTATCCGTGGTTGAAGAACGGAGGAAGTTGCAATTTAGCATAGCGATGAGGGTATCCTTCACCGCTTGTCTATCCAAGATTTCATGATCCCATTGGTTGGCATAACTGAGCAGGCAGTCATAGCAGGCGGCTTCACAATCTTCATTTGAATATGGTGAGCGGCGCTGGTCTTCAAAAGTGTCGGGATCGAAGTGACAGACTTCTAAGGCGGTGCGGATGAGCTTTCTATAGTTATCTTCAATCAGTATTTGTTTCAAGACTCCTGCTCCGCCTTCGGCTGATTCATAAAAGAGGATGCTACGGCGTTGATCTCGGCAGGGTAGGGCTTCGGCGGCAAGCTCTCTATCTTCCAGTTCAAAGAGTCTTTGGATTGCTACTTTGAGGGCGGATTGCAAAGAGGCAAAGACGGAGTCTGAAATCTCGGTGATGGGTTGGAGCAAGAGGCAATTCTTAGTATCGCTCACGAAGGGAATAACTCTTTGGCTGCGCTTTTCGGGTCCGTCATATTCAAAGATATCATCCTCTTCAGCTTTTGCTTTTTCGCTACTTTCCTTCAGCCAAGTTCCTCTTTGAGTGTCGATGAGATAACCGTCCAAGTCGCTCTGCTTGCGGCTGCGATAGCCCATATTGATGCGCCAGATCGTGGCAGAATCGCCATAGTTGAGCGTGAATAGCTGTGTATCATCGTCTTTGAGCTCAATGCGCGTGGAAAGAATACTTTCACCTTTTTTGTTGAACTCCACTGTGCTGCGCATCTCAAAGCCCATTCTCATGCGCTCTTCTTCGTCGCAATTGATGCGCGATCTACGGAAGGCGACCACGTTTTGCAGGCGGAAAAGATTGGCGAGGACGGTGAGGTTGCCGCCGCCGCAATGTTGGCATACATCATTGCTTTCTATGTTTTTATATCCACAAGTTTCGCAGAGTTTAGCCGTTTCTAAGCCTAAAAGTTCTTCATCATCTGATGCCGGTAGGATCACCTTGTTGATGATATATTGAGAACCTTCATGATACACAAAGGTGTTGGGACCAAACTCGGTGATCGCCAAAAAGCGGGGGCGGGAGAGATATTCATCGTGGTCTTTGCGATTGTCCTTGCCGGGAATGAAAGCCGAAAGCGGGAGTCGCGGGAAATTGTAGCCAGGCAAAAAGCCTTCCGAGGCAAAATATCTGTAGCTATAGAAATCTGAATAGAACTCTGCGCTACCTGTGAGAATATCCATTTGCGATTCTGCCTCTCGGCGCAATCTATCGGCTTGATTTCTATCTTTTTGTGTGAGGCTGCGGTCTTGACGTCTGATGTTTTGCGATTCTTGTTGCTTGTATGCTGCTTTATAAAGATCGCGCCAGCGGTCACAAGCTTTCTCAAAACGGTTTTCTAATTTGAAAAAGACTTCATCCAACCATTCGGGGAAATACCAAAGACTTTCAGTAAGCTGATCTTCGATGGAATCAAGCATCGCTCTCGCCTTGGCTTTGCTTCGGGCTTTTAGCTCTTCATCTTGTAGAGAGGCTTTGACGGATTCTCTTATGGGGAGGTTTTCGTCTCCGCTTTCCAAATCTATCACTTTTTGGAGTGAATTGCCTAAGCTAAGGTTTGAGAGTGAAAGCCAGATGGCGTAGATGTGAGAGATTAACAAATCTTCATTAGCAAGATCGATCTGAGGGCTGGAAACACTGCCGGAAACCATAGCTGAAGGGCGTTTGAAGAAATATTGATCGTGCGGACTCATTGAGGATGAATAGCTAAAGATGAGTGCGGGTTGTCCGCCACGTCCGGCACGTCCGCTACGCTGAGCATAGTTTGCAGGAGTGGGTGGGATGTTGCGCATATTCACCACATTCAACTGAGAAATATCAATACCCAATTCCATGGTGGGTGAGCAATAGAGAATGGGCAAGGTGGCTTTACTGAAACGCTTTTCACGGTCTTCACGCTCCAGATAATTGACCTGAGCCGTGTGCTCGCGTGCCTCCATGCTCATGGTATATGCCATCTGTTTATAGAAATCGCGGAAAAAGGAATTGATGGGCTGATCTTCAGCGGATTGGGTGGGCTGGGTCAAGGGGTCATAAAAGCCTCTTTCTCCATCGCCTTTATTCCATATAATAGACTGGTCTCTAAGCTGATAGGCGGGGTCGTTTTTATCTTTTCCACTGCAGATTACAATATCATATCTTTCTAACTTTTCCAAGAGTTGGGTGATGATCAGTGTTACTTCATAAGTGTCTAAGCTTTGGTTATATCCATCAAAGCGAGTAGATGATTTTAAATATTGTCCAAAGGCACTGTAAACGGAAAGATATACATTACTCTCTTTGGTTTCCCTTTTCTCATTTGGTTTACTCGATCTGGGATATAGGAAAGCGGCATAAGGTAGTTTACTGGCTTGTGTTCCTTCTTCAAAGCCCCAAGGTGGTTTGAGATTACTCCTGCTTCTAAGGATGATCTGCTCCAGATCTATGGGGTTGAGATATTGGGTATCAATCGCTAATGACCTGCGCATGAAATCGAGTAAGGTTTTGAGAACATTATAGCGGTTTTTATCGCTTGCAATCTTTAGTGCTTCATGACATTCGTCCCAAATTTCCTGATCTTTGGACAATTCATCCAAAGACATATAGTCAATAGAGAGAAGTCCTGTTTGTTCGAGGTTGGGAGCCGTCACTCGCCAGCCGCGCCTGAGATCATAATAAAGCAGATAGCCTAAGACTTCTCTTAACGCACTGTTGGTTAAATTCTTCGCATTGCCTTTGTCTGCCTCGGGATTACGCGCATATTCATCATATTCCAAAGATAGTGCTTCAAATACGCTTTGCGTGAGCTTATCATGGGTGATGCCCTCATCTCCGGCTTTTTCTAAAGCACGGTAAAGCGCACCGCGTAAATTGCTTACTTGAATAAAGTCGTTGAAGTGTCCGGATTGCAGCGAGGCATCTTGACGGTTGTCTGTAAAGCTGAGCAGCTTTTTAGCTTTGTCATCTATCTTCGCGCCTTTGAGATATCTTATCACGGAAAGGGAGAGCACGGTTGTGGCGGTGCTGCGTCCTTCAGTTCCAAGAACGCTGAGCTTACCGAAGTCGCTGTTTTGCCGAGTTGAATGGGCAACTCCGCAGGCAGGGCAATACCTGAATTTGCCGCTGAAAAAGAAATAGTATTTTCCGGAAGAGTCTTGTTCTCCTTTGGAATTTAGCTTATATGGTGTAGGTAAATAATCGCGGCGATTGCGAGGGATCTTGCCATCGATATCACGCCAATCGGGGGGAAAGTTTTGCTCTATATTATAATTATTATTAGGATCAAAAAGATAGCCTGTCTCACTTTCTTCGCTGCCTAATTCTCCAAAATTGCGCGAGCTAAAGACAATTGCTTGGGTGTTTTGATCAAAGCCTTTGTAAACGCTGAAGAATTCCTGTCCACACTGACGGCAAAAGCACATGGGGAGCAGGATGCGCTCTTTGTTGCTGCCGGGAACGAAGATCTGCTTTTGCAGGGTGAGATAGCTCTCTTCTATATTATCCAAACTGGAGTAAACTGTGTTGCCACGGCTGATAAATTGGTGCAATCTAAAGGCAAAGACAGGGAAGTCTGTCTCGGGGTTTTTGGTGTTATAACCCAAGATGAGCATTTTCTCTATTGCCTTTTGACACTCTAAAAAATCGAGCCGGGTAAGTGCTTGAAGTTTTTCTGCACCGCCGTTTTTGCCTGAAAGGCTGATGGGCGTGGCGCGTTTGAGCTTGTTTGTAAGTTCATCGGTAGAGAGTCCAAAGTTGCTTTCAATCCAAGAGGCAAGAGGATGTCTACTAAGCTCTTCCGGGGAGATTCTATCAATCTTGTCGATCTCGGCTATGCTCGCTTTTAGTTTTTGCAGGTTTTCATGAAGGTTAAAATCATATTCTTGGGTGAAGCGCAAAAGACTTTCGCCGATCACATTTTCAGGGGGGAGATCACTGCCAAAGAGAAGGGCGGCAACACGGGCTACCTCTTTCTGTTGGGAGATCAAATCACCTTGACCTGCCATGGTTGCTGAGGTGCCTACGCAGATGAGATCATGCGAGCCCGTGGCAAGTCGTGTGCGCCTGATCAGCATGGCAACATCGGCGCCTTGTCTGCCGCGATAGGTGTGCAATTCGTCTAATACGAGGTATTTGAGATTGTGGCAACTCTCTACTAATTTGGCTTCTTCGGGACGAGTGAGGATGAGCTCAAGCATCACATAGTTCGTGAGAATAATATCCGGCGGGTTTTCCATAATCTCTTTGCGAGTGGCATCGTCTTCTTGTCCCGTATAGCGTTTGAAGGTGACGAGCTTTTCATTTTCGGAGCCGGGCTTGATGAATTTTTCAAGCTCGATTATTTGGCTGTTTGCAAGAGCGTTCATGGGATAGACGATGATTGCTTTGATCCCTTTTCCGCTGCCGGTTTGGAGGATGTGATTCACGATGGGGACGATGTAGGAAATGCTTTTGCCGGAGCCCGTGCCCGTGGTGAGAACATAGTTTTGGTTTTTGTAGGCTTTCTCGATTGCCTGACTTTGGTGTTTATGAAGCTTCATCAGAATGCTGGGGTCATTCTGGTTTATTGTGATGCGGAAAATATCGCGGCATTTGGGGTGGAGAACCCTCTCGTCGATAAACTCATCAATAGATTTGCCTTTTTCAAAAAAGGGGCTGATTTGAATGAGCGGATCAGGCCATAAGAGCCCCTGTTCCATCTCTCGCTGAACTAATTCGTTGATTCTCTCGTTTTTGATGTTCAGATAGCCCTTGATGAAAGAGCTGTAATCCGAAATTAGGTTTTCTCTGAGATCAAATATATTCATGGCGTCCCCTTTTATAATAAACGGAAGTTTGAAAGATCGGGGAGCTAAGTATATTGTCTTGAGGACAATCAACGCTCTTCACAAGCTGGCTTATATACACTCTCTCCCTCCACTGATCATTTTATATTTCCATTTTTGATGATGTTCCAAGTATTTTTGAATCTATGAATCTCGTCAAGATATTTGTGGCTTTGGCTTTATATTCGGTGTTTTTAATCGAACACGGATTTAACGGATTTAACGGATAAAACGGATTGGCACGGGTTTGGGGATTGGTGTGGGAAGGTCTGAATTGCTGCGAGTAAATGCGTTCTTTATATGCTGGGAAAATGTCTATCTTATTAATAATCAAATGGATCGAACTATTCGATATTATCGAATAGTTGCTTGTTTGATGTGGGGGATGTTGATTTAGATTTATATGCTTTTTAACATGGTCGGTAACATGGTCGGTAACATG
>LSQX01147885.1_pt2 | contig 14353 bp, 14 predicted proteins | sample 654561 | NCBI WGS metagenome assembly LSQX01 (sample SAMN04489861, study PRJNA283612) | anaerobic digester metagenome | isolation source: 4 biogas reactors fed with cattle manure at either 37C or 55C with and... | place: Denmark: Kongens Lyngby | collected 2014
TAATCTGTAGTGTTTGACACCACACTCGGTTTAATAAAGGAGAGGACATGTAGTCGCTACTAAACCTTTTTAACAACCATTGAGCCGTTAGTACCACCGAAACCAAATGAGTTAGAAATAGCGTACTCAATCGCTAAATCACGTGCTTCATTGGCACAGTAGTCTAAATCACACTCTGGATCTTGGTTGAAAATGTTAATAGTTGGTGGCGATTTTTGATTGTAAACCGCTAATGTCGCAAACACACCCTCAATACCACCAGCAGCACCCAATAAGTGACCTGTCATGGATTTGGTAGAGTTTACAACCACCTTATGCGCATGATCACCTAAAGCTAATTTAAGCGCTTTAGTTTCATTAATGTCACCTAAAGGTGTTGAGGTACCGTGAGCGTTAACGTAATTAATCTGATCTGGGTTGATGCCTGCGTTTCTAATGGCATTAACCATACCGCGACGTGGGCCATCCTCGTTAGGTGCAGTGATATGATGCGCATCAGAGCTCATACCGTAACCAACTAACTCTGCATAAATGCGAGCACCACGCTTTTTAGCATGCTCATACTCTTCGAGAACCATCACACCAGCACCCTCACCCAATACGAAACCATCGCGGTCTCTATCCCATGGGCGTGAAGCTGTGGTTGGATCATCATTGCGAGTAGATAAAGCACGCATCGCAGCGAAACCACCAATACCTAATGGTGAAACTGTCGACTCGGCACCACCTGCGATCATGATATCAGCATCACCGTATTCAATTAAGCGACCCGCATCACCAATAGAGTGTAAACCGGTAGTACATGCTGATACGACAGCGTAGCTTGGACCCTTAAGGCCTAGCATAATAGTTAAATGGCCTGAGATTAAGTTAATTAATGAAGCAGGCACGAAGAATGGGTTAATGCGACGCGGACCCTTGTCTAGATAAGCAGTTTGAGTTTCCTCAATGCGTGGTAAACCACCAATACCTGAACTAACGATCACACCAGCGCGCTCAGGGTTAATCTGATTAACATCTAGACCTGAATCACGCCAAGCGTCCATACTTGCAGCTATACCGTAATGGATAAAGGTATCCATTTGTCTAGCATCTCTTGAGTTAATGTACTGGGTAACGTCAAAGTCTTTGACCTCACCAGCAATCTGAGAGTTGAAATCACTCGCATCAAAACGGGTAATAGGGCCAATACCTGAACGGCCATTGACCAAATTATCCCATGCGGAATCAATGGTATTTCCAACAGGTGACGTAATGCCCAAGCCTGTTATGACGACTCGTCTTCTCACAAAACACTCCTTAATGAGTAGTTAAGTTTTTTGTTATTTGTAATGAAACAAAAAACCGCCTAATCCTATGAATTGCGCTAGCGATGCTTAGCTACAAAATATAGTCTAGGCGGTTATGCGAAAAAATCACCCAAGCGATTACTTCTTGTTAGCAGTGATAAAATCAATTGCTTGTTGAACAGTAGTGATTTTCTCTGCTTCTTCGTCAGGGATTTCTGTTTCGAACTCGTCTTCTAAGCACATAACTAACTCAACCATATCTAGTGAGTCAGCGCCTAGGTCATCTAAGAAAGAAGATTCGTTTTTTACTTCTGACTCGTCTTTAATCGCTAATTGCTCAGCAATAATGCTCTTGACGCGTTGTTCGATGCTATCCATGTATTTCTCCAAAAGGGATAAACCCTTGCTAGTTAAAAACCAATGGTCAATATGACCTATATTGTGATTAATTGTTTTGAACTACTTAAGTCTAAGTAAAAATTAAAAGAAACTCAAGTAGGGCAAAACACCCAAAATTGCAATGTGCAGTGTTTAACAACTGCATTTTAGACAAAAACACTGCAATGTTCATTAAATAAGTCGTTAATAAGAATAATTTTCCTTAATAACGACTAGTTATTTGTACTGTTTCGGTTTAATTTTAAAATTAAAAAAACTAAATTTTCTTTTAAAATCAAAGAGAAACCGAGCTCTTAATAAATCTGTAATATATGCAGATGTTTACTGCATAAACATGCCGCCATTAACGTGTAATGTCGTGCCGGTAATATAAGATGCTTGTGGACTAGCTAAGAATACCACTGCATTAGCGATATCTTCGGGCTGACCAAAGCGCGATAATGGGATACGCGACAATAATGCATCAGTCGCATCTTCGCTTAATGAGCGAGTCATATCCGTATCAATAAAGCCTGGAGCCACGCAGTTAACGGTAATATTACGACTACCTAACTCGCTGGCTAAGCTACGGCTCATACCAGCCACTGCTGCTTTAGCAGCGGCGTAGTTAGCTTGACCTGGGTTACCCACAGAAGCAATAACAGAAGTGATGTTGATAATACGACCTTCGCGAGCCTTCATCATTGGGCGCATAACACCACGACATAAACGGAACACAGAGTTAAGGTTGGTTTGAATAACATCTAGCCACTCCTCGTCTTTCATGCGCATAGCTAAGCCGTCACGCGTAATACCTGCATTATTAACTAGGATATGAGGGCCACCCTCTTTGGCTAGCTCGGCTAATAACTCATCACATGCTGCTTCGTCGGTAACATTTAATACCACACCACGACCACCAAAGGCGCTAAGCTCGTTAGTAATACCCTCGGCACCCTGCTCTGTTGTTGCAGTGCCCACAACAGTTGCACCTTGCTCTGCAAGCGCAAGAGCGACTGCTTTACCAATACCTCTAGAGGCACCAGTAACTAAGGCGATTTTATCTGTTAAAACTTTTTCTGACATGAAATTCTTATCCTAAAAATGGCTTATATAAGCCAATAATTATATGAGACTAGGCGTGGTTAGGTTGACCCTTTAGAGCATCTAGTGTTTTTTCTAGAGAAGCAGGATCGGTAATATTTAGCACCTCTAAATCAGGTTCAATACGTCTGATTAAACCATTTAGTACCTTGCCTGGGCCACACTCCACAACATGAGTTACGCCCTGCTCTTTCATTTTACGAATAGTTTCCACCCAGCGCACTGGATGCCAAGCCTGACGTACTAAGGCGTCGACAATATCTTCAGGCATATCAGCTTCGTTAACATCAACGTTGTTAATGACAGGCATCGCTGGACGTTGCAACTCAATTTTAGCTAAAGCCTCGGCTAATACCTTGGCCGCTGGCTCTAATAAGCGCGAGTGGAATGGTGCCGACACTGGTAAAGGTAAGGCGCGTCTGGCGCCCGCCTCTTTAGCTAATGCACATACACGGTCGATAGCCTCTTTGTGGCCTGCAACCACTACCTGAGCAGGTGCATTAAAGTTAACTGCTTCAACGTAATTATCATCGGTGCTAGCTTCTTGACAAACCTTGAGTACCACATCGTCATCAAGGCCAAGAATTGCAGCCATACCACCCATACCGACAGGCACAGCTGTTTGCATCGCATCTGCGCGTACACGCACTAAGCGTACGGCATCAGTTAGTGTAAGACTACCTGCCGCTGTCAGCGCAGTGTACTCACCTAAGCTATGACCCGCCACAATCTCAGGCGCTTTACCACCGGCCTCTAAATAAGCCTGATACATGGCATAGCTAGAAGCTAACATTATTGGTTGAGTGTTGGTGGTTAAGTTTAAGTCCTCGGCAGGACCTTGGGCAGCTAAAGCGGTTAAATCTTGATCTAAGGCTTGACTCGCCTCATCCATTACAGCTTTAACTGCACTGTTATCAGCCCAACTATCAAGCATACCTACGCTTTGAGAACCTTGACCTGGAAACACAAACGCCAACTTAGTCATAACTAACCACCCTAATGAATTTTTTTAATGAATTTCTTTAATTTTTAATATTTAAAAAATCAACTAGATTCTAACGAGTACTGAACCCCAAGTAAAGCCACCGCCCACACCTTGCAATAGGACGAGCTGGCCCTCTTTAATGCGACCGTCGCGACAGGCCTCATCAAAGGCTAATGGCACACTGGCGGCAGAGGTGTTAGCGTGTTTATCAACCGTAACAACAACACGATCTTCGGGTAAGCCCAGCTTACGACCTAAGGCATTGATGATGCGTAAATTAGCCTGATGCGGCACAAAGAAATCAATCTCTTCGTGATTAATACCGGCTTTTTCGCAGACATCAAGAGCAGAACGCTCAAGCAGACTAACTGCCTTTTTAAATACAGCTTGACCATCCATACGCATAAATGGATCGCCAAGCACTGCACCATGCGACACACGCGCAGGCACATGAAGAATCTTTTCAAAATCACCGTCGGCATTAAGCTGAGTCGCTAAAATACCTGGCTCAGATGAGGCCTCTAAGATAATAGCGCCAGCGCCATCACCAAAGAGCACGCAGGTGCCTCGATCTTGCCAGTCTAAAATGCGGGTAAAAGTCTCGGCACCAATAACTAAGGCACGCTTAACATTACCGCTACGAATCATGCTATCAGCTACTGTAACGGCATAAACGAAGCCACTACAGACAGCTTGCACATCAAATGCCATGGCATGATTAGTCATGCCAAGCTTGGACTGCACAATACACGCTGTGCTAGGAAAAATCATATCAGGCGTAGTCGTTGCAACAATGATTAAATCAATGTCATCTGCCCCTAGCCCCGCTTTTTCTAAAGCGTTTTTAGCAGCTTCTACAGCCAAATCACTGGTTTGAACACCGTCCTCGGCAATATAGCGCTGACGAATACCGGTGCGCGATTGAATCCACTCATCTGAGGTTTCTACACCCTGTTTAGCTAACTTTTCTGCCAGCTCATCATTAGAGATAGGGGATTGAGGTAAAGCACTTCCGTGACCGATGATTTTGGCGTATTGATGCACTAGGGACTCCTGTATGATGGAACAATTCAGAACGAATTAGAAGCGGGACTCGGTAGAATCGGTAGCCGCTTCAACTGGTTTTGCTGATGCCTGTTGCTCAGACTCAAGCATATCGCCTGATTTTAAAGCATTACTCTGCTCTACGCTATGGATGATTTTACTTAGAAGATTACTCTCAACAGCACCCCTTGCGCGCTCAACCGCACAAGCAAAGGCTAAGATGTCTGCTGAACCATGGCTCTTAAAGACCACACCACGCAGACCGAGTAGCGCGGCGCCATTGTAGCGACGATTATCTAAACGCTTACGCAATCGGCCGAAAACCGGAATAGATAACAGCGCAGCCAACTTACTAAATAAGTTACGCTTAAACTCGCCCTTAATCTGGCTCAGGATCATACTGGCAGTACCTTCGATTGCTTTGAGCACTGCATTACCCACAAAACCGTCACAGACGATGACATCGGTAGTGCCCTTGAAGATGTCATCACCTTCGACATTACCGTAGAAATTTAAATGGCTGTTTTTAAGTAATTGAGCAGCTTGCTTAACTTGTTCGTTGCCCTTGATATCCTCTTGACCAATATTAAGAATACCCACAGAAGGCGCCTCAACATGATCAATGGCTTGCACTAAGGCAGAGCCCATAATACCGAATTCGAGCAAATGCTCAGCACTACAATCAACGTTAGCGCCAAGATCAAGCACGGTGGTTCCACCGCCCTTAACATTAGGTAAAGCAGTTGCAATAGCAGGACGATCAATGCCTGGAAGCATTTTGAGAACGAAGCGCGACAGGGCCATAAGTGCCCCTGTGTTGCCCGAAGAGACGCACGCGTCAGCTCGACCATCTTTGACACAAGTGATGGCGACACGCATGGAAGAATCTTTTTTGCGGCGCAAGGCCACCTCAACCGGGTCATCCATAGTGACAACCTCGGTTGCAGAAACAATCTCAAATTGAGACCGATCATTAGGCTTAGCCTTATCTAGAGCGGCTTCAATCTGATCGACCAAACCTACTAATAAAAAACGCGTATCAGGGTAGCGGTTAGCCACCTTAACCGTACCAGGTACAGTTACGGTTAGGCCCTCATCGCCACCCATACAGTCAATAGCAATTTTGATCACGACAATAAGAGTTAATCTAAATTTTCATCACTACTTATAAAGAAGATACAAGTAGTGGTGAATAATTAATTACTCGTCGCTTTTAGATTTAATAACCTGACGACCACGGTAGAAGCCGTTAGGGCTAATGTGGTGACGTCTGTGTAACTCACCTGTTGTAGCTTCGATAGCCACGCCAGGCTCACTTAAACGGTCGTGTGAACGACGCATACCACGTCTTGATGGTGATTTTTTGGTTTGCTGAACAGCCATGATGACTCCAAATACAAATAATTATTTGCTCTATTAAAAGAGAACAAAAAAGAATATAAAATTAAATTAGTAAAAAACCCACTGGGATTTACCCAGGAAACTAAACGAGCCCTAGTCTTTCTTTAGTTTTTCCAGAACAGCAAAAGGAGACTCCTCTGCTGGTGTGGCGTACTCGTCAAGTAAGGCCTGACCCTCTTCACAATCTTCATGACTAGGCATAAAAGGCAAAGCTAAAATAAGCTCATCCTCAATCAATTCTAGTATATCTAGATAGGGATTTGCCAGGACCTTTTCATATTCGTCTAGTACAACCTCGCCCGAATCACTTACCTCTTCGAACTGATTCTCGGCCCTTACGACCTCAACAGTAGACTCTGCGGTCAGAGGATATCGAAAAGGCTTCATGCAACGCTGACATGTTACGACTGGGTCTGCTTCAATATAAAAATGAAGTAAATACCGACCATCGGGGTAGATTTCACTAGATAACTGCTCGCCATCTACCTGCCAGTCTACTCGATTAAGCTCTTGAGCTTGCTCTAAGGTCTCGGTTGCCAGCTTTTGTGTTGGTAAATCTGAGCTAAAACGTCTAAAATGACTAACCTCAGTTTCACCAGTTAGTGGTTCAGTTTTTGCGGTTTCAACGTTAGGGCGCTGTTGAGCAATAAAAGCATAAACATCTATTTTGCGCATAGCCTTTACTCGCTACCACGTAAAAACATAGAATAATAACCCTTTTTACCCACATAGGTCAATTAAAATAATGAGTTTAGCCTCGAATTGTCTTATTCTTGCTTCAACCTCTCCGTACAGACGCGCTATGTTAGAGCGCTTCGGAATTCCCTTTAAGGTTGAACCATCCTCAGTTGATGAAACCCCACAACCCAATGAAAGCCCCACCGAGCTCAGTCTACGATTAGCCGCTGCCAAAGCCAAAGTGGTGGCCGATAAGTTTCCTGGCAGCATTGTCATAGGTGCCGATCAGGTCGCAACGCTTGGTCATGAGCCCATCGGCAAAGCGGGCAGCTACGAGGCAGCTTTTAAGCAATTAAAACAGCTTTCTGGCCAAGTGGTGCAATTCCATAGCGCTTTAGCTGTCACTAATGGCAACGAAACCCTAGTTCAAGATGTACTCACTGCTTGTCATTTCCGCAAACTAAGCGATGAGGAAATTCATCACTACTTAGAATTCGACCAACCTTTTGATACCGCAGGTAGCGCTAAGGCAGAGTCTTTAGGCATTACATTAATGGAATCCATCCGTAGCGATGACCCCACAGCAATTATCGGACTACCTTTAATTGAGTTGTCGCGCATGTTACGTCACTTTGGCCTTAATCCAACCTTAGCGGCGATTGTGCCAAGCCCCACCAAATAATTATTGATTAAGCAATACATCATGAGCAATAAAACATTACACCTTATTCCTGTTGGCTTAAGTGACAGCCCTAGCACTCAATGGTTACCCTCGGATGTCCAGCAATTAGCCGCTAGGCTAGATACCTACATTGCTGAAAATGCCAAAACCGCTCGCGCTTTTTTAAAACTAATCGACACACAACACACCCTACAAGACGTAACTATTCATAGTCTTAGCAATAAAACGCCCACACAAGACATCCAAGCTTGGCTTAAGGCTATCCCAGCAGGTGGCGAAATCGGCTTGGTTTCAGAGGCAGGTTGCCCTGCGGTTGCCGACCCAGGCGCCAATGTCGTCGCTGAGGCACACAAATTGGGAATACGAGTAGTTCCTTGGGTGGGACCAAGTTCGTTACTTTTGGGTTTAATGGCCAGCGGTTTAAACGGCCAACAATTTGCCTTCAACGGCTATGCCCCTGTTAAAGCCGATGAGCGCGCCAAACAACTTAAGCAATGGGAACAACAATCGCGCCGTTTAAAGCAAACACAATTATTTATAGAAACACCCTATAGAAACGAGGCCATGTTTGCAAGCTTATTACAAAACCTCAATGGCAACACCCGTCTTTGTGTAGCACGTGACATCACGGGTAAAAACGAGTGGATAAAAACCGCCACTATTGCTCAGTGGAAAAGTCAGCCCGCTCCCTCTTTAGACAAACAAGCCACTTTGTTTTTATTTTTAGCCTAAAAACAAATGAAAACTGGTGCTTAAAATTAATTAAGCACCAGCTCTTTTCCCTATAGCACTACATGCTATTTCTCATCTCGGTCTTTGGGCTTTATCTCATCTAATTGCTTAGCAACCTCGCGACGCATGCTGTAATAAGCATAAACACGCCAAATCAATAACAAAGAAACTAAGCTAAAAAGTATGCGATCGCCAATCGTGACATCAAAACTAGATACCATGTAATAGATCCAGAAAATCGCCACCACATAAATGGCCGAATGGATGCGACGCCACCAAATACCCAAGTTATGCATAGACTGATGACTAGCCGTTAAGACCATCGGCACCATCAATAATAAGGCAAATAAAGCTGCCCACAAGGATGGGTTAAGACTAAAGGCCATATAAACCGCAGTGCCATTAAACTCATAAAGCCAAAAAATAGCAAGCCATTGGGCAAAGGCATAAGCAAAAGCTGCTAAACCTAAGGGTCGCCTAATAATTGCCAGATTAGGTTGATCTAAGGCTCTAGATACTGGTGTAATCGCAAGTGTAAGCATTAGCATGAACAAACAAGCAGCGGCCAAATAATAAACCAATAGCTCTGCACTAAACACATGGCCCTCATGACGCGCGGAAAAGCTTACCCAAAGCGCAATTAGACCAGGCGCTAAACATAAAATATAAATATGAGTTAATAAACTACGAATTAACTCCTCGGGCCACTGCTTTTTTTGATTCATAGACTAATTACTCTGTTCGCTTTCTAGAATACATCGATAATAAATGACCAAGCTCGGTGACATTATGCGCAATATAACTTGGCTCCGCATCACTAATCTCGCGAAGCGTATGCGCTCCGTATGACACAGCAATGCTGTCACAACCAGCGTTTTTTGCCATTAAAATATCGTGAGAGGTGTCGCCAACCATAACGCATTCCTCAGGGTCGACCATTAGTTCGGCAAAAATTTCTTCGAGCATCAAAGGACTTGGTTTACTTTGAGTCTGATCGGCTGTTTTGGTGATATCAAATAAATTAGCAATACCATGATTTTTTAAAGCTTGATCTAAACCAAAACGACTCTTACCGGTTGCCACTGCAGTAAATAAACCTTGTTCTCTTAAGTTTTTAATTAAAGGTAACACACCATCAAACATTTTAAGATCTGGGTCAGCGCTAAAATAAAACTTGCGATAAGCATCGACAAACTCATTGATACGCGCTTCAGTTAACCCTGGCACCACCTTTAATAAGGCTTGGGGCAAAGATAGACCAATAACCCAACTGGCCTTTTGATCGGTCGGCTCCTCAAAACCCAATTCTCGACTGGCTTTTTTAATCGAATCAACAATCACATAGGTTGAATCAACAACAGTTCCATCCCAATCAAAAATAATGGTTGAATACTTCATTTATTCCTTCTTTAATTATTTTAAAAAATCTCTATAGCTTTCGAGCTTCAATTTGTTGCAAAAGTTCCTCGCACTCGGGAGGTAAATCCGCTTCAACAGTGATCCACTCACCACTTATTGGGTGCGGAAAACGCAGGCGACATGCATGTAAGAACATGCGCTTAAAACCTTGACGCCATAAACGCTTACGCAAGTCATCATCACCGTATTTATCATCACCCACAATGGAGTGACCGAGAGATTTTAAATGCACGCGAATTTGGTGAGTACGACCGGTAAGGATTTCGGCCTCAACCAAAGTATAGTCTCCATACCGTTGCAAACTAGTGACAATAGTATGAGCGTAACGCCCCGTGGGATCGATGCGCACTCGGCGCTCACCCTCGGCAGTTAAATACCTAAGTAAAGGCTTTTTAACATGCTGTACCTTTTGCTTAATATCGCCTGTTACTAAGGCTCTATAGTAACGACGAGCGCGAGCCTGCTTAAAAATCTCGTGCAACTCCACTAGTGCGGCGCGCTTTTTTGCAATGATAAGCACCCCAGAAGTTTCTCTATCTAGGCGATGAGCTAATTCTAAAAAGCGTTGTTGGGGCCTTGCTGAGCGAAGCTGCTCAATCACCCCAAAAGACACACCACTACCGCCATGCACTGCAACACCTGCGGGCTTATTAATGACTAAGATAGCGTCGTCTTCATAAACAATAGGGAACTCGGCCTTAGGCGCTGGTGGTTTAGTCTCTGCTTGGGCCACACGCATTGGCGGAATACGCACCACATCACCACGCTCTAGGCGGTAATCCACACGCACCCGACCGCGATTGACGCGTACTTGACCAGAACGTACGGCACGATAAAGATGACTTTTTGGAACCCCCTTGCACTCACGGATCAAAAAGTTATCTAGCCGTTGCCCTGCGCTACCAGAATCAATTTCTAGCATTCGCACTGAAAAACTAACGGCATCTGATGAACTTTGTTTGCACATATTGTAAAGACTAACTATAATTCTTATTACCCGCAATAAAAGAAAGCGGCGCGATCGTAGAGAAGCCTATTGCTTATCCGCTTGCGATATTCTCAAGACCTTAAGGCCTTCACTCTACCTTAACACGCTATTGTAACTCATGATTTTTGAATTAATATTAGATTGTTAAGGTTTTTTAAGACCGAGTCTAGGGCAAGTAAAATAGGTCATAGCACCATTTCCCCTAGCCGCTATTTCAAATAGAGTCAGTGCATTTAGGCTGAGGCCCTCTTTCTTTTTTGAGTTGTTTGTGGTGGTCATCGTTAGTAGGCATTAAGCTGTTATTGATGCGGCAGTATTTAACCTCCTGCCCACAGCTAGCGTGCTATACAGATGATATTGTTGATTGTTGAGTGAAAAGCACAGAATTTCTATTTGCAGACCTAAGCCTACATTTATTTATTAGTGTTTTAGGTCTGTAAGTTTTTTAATGAAACGACTTATTTTTAAATTTTATAGGTCGGTTCCTAATTTTTTTGTTTTATAACTAAATTTTTTGTTTGTTTGATTTATTGTGAATACCACAGGTAACTCGAGACAAATTGTTCGGGTTCAACCCACAAGTAGTTTAAATCGTCTTAGTTTCTTGGCGCATAAACATCTTATGTCGCCTCCTAGAGCTTAGGGCGAGTCTAGCCATGTCTAAACAATAAAAACAAAAACTCATAAAAGATTTAGCTGTCTTCATCGCAGCGTCATCAATTCCGCAGCAACTCTTTCCGGGTGGTTCAGCAATTTATTGCTGTGGCTTTTTTTCGGAGAGTTTTGTAAATGAAACGCATGTTATTTAACGCAACGCACCAAGAAGAATTACGCGTTGCCATTGTTGATGGGCAAAAGCTTATCGACATTGATATTGAAACCGCTGGTCGTGAACAACGCAAAGGCAATATCTACAAGGGTGTAATCACCCGCATCGAGCCAAGCTTAGAGGCATGCTTTATTAACTATGGTCACGAACGCCATGGTTTTTTGCCCTTTAAAGAGGTTGCTCGAAGTTATTTCAAAGAGGGTGTAGAGCTCCGCACCGCCCGCATTCAAGACGCCCTCCATGAGGGTCAAGAGCTGATCGTTCAGGTTGAAAAAGAGGAGCGCGGCAACAAGGGAGCTGCGTTAACAACCTTTGTATCATTAGCTGGTCGCTACTTAGTTCTGATGCCTAATAACCCACGCGGTGGTGGTATTTCACGTCGCATTGAGGGTGAGGATCGCAAAGAGCTCAAAGAGGCCATGGACAAATTAGATCTACCTCAAGGTATGAGCATGATTGCTCGTACTGCGGGTATTGGTCGCACTACCGAGGAATTAGATTGGGACTTAAACTACCTTCTAAAGCTTTGGAATGCCATTGATAACGCAGCCTCACAACACCCTGCTCCAGTTCTGATTTATCAAGAGTCTAGCTTAGTAATTCGCGCTATTCGCGATTATTTCTCACCAAGCATCTCAGAAATTCTCATTGACACCGATGAGATTACCTCTCAGGCAACGGCCTTTATGCAAGACGTTATGCCTGAAAACGTTAAGTTAGTAAAACGCTATCGTGATGCGGTACCTTTATTCTCTCGCTTCCAGATCGAGCACCAAATTGAGACGGCCTATGCACGTAATGTGTCATTGCCTTCGGGTGGCTCGATTGTGGTTGACCACACAGAGGCTCTGGTTGCTATTGACGTTAACTCTGCCCGTTCTACTCGCGGTGTCGATATTGAAGAAACTGCCCTACGCACCAACTTAGAGGCAGCCGAAGAGGTAGCGCGTCAATTACGTTTACGTGACTTAGGCGGTCTAATAGTTATTGACTTCATTGATATGGACGATAACAAGAACCAGCGCCAGGTTGAGCAGAAACTACGTGAGGCTTTACATTTTGACCGCGCACGCGTGCAGATGGGTAAAATCTCTCGTTTCGGCCTGATGGAGTTATCGCGTCAGCGCTTGCGTCCATCACTTAACGAGGGCTCTCATATTACCTGCCCACGCTGTAATGGTACGGGTGTGATTCGTGACGTTGAGTCAAGTGCATTAAATATTCTGCGCTTAATTCAAGAAGAGGCAATGAAAGAAAATACCGCCGCTTTACACGCTCAAGTGCCAGTAGACGTTGCGACCTTCTTATTAAATGAGAAGCGCCCTGATATTTTAAAAATTGAAAATCGTCTTAATGTACGTATTGTATTAATTCCTAATAAAGCATTAGAAACACCACATCATCATATTGAGCGTTTACGCTACGACGATAATCGCTTAGACGATCCTAAATCTAGTGTTGAATTAATGCCAGTACCTGACTCTGTCGTTAAGTGGCGCGAGCAAAACGCTAAGCTTGAAGAGCAAGAAAAGCGACCTGAAGCTATTGTTAAGGGTATTTCTCATGGTGAGCCCGTACCTTCGAAGCCTGAGCTTGCTAAGGCAGCCGTTGCTTCAGCAGGTGCCGCTGCAGCTGAAGTAGCTGAGCGCGTCGTGCCTAAAAGTTTCTTACAGCGCATTAAGTCATTCTTTATGCGTCCAAATGGCGATGAGGCAAAAAAGGTAGAAGAAGAAAAAGCACCAGCTACAAAAGCAGCTGCTCAAAAACCAAGCGCACGCTCCGCTGACACGTCACAACGCCAACCACGTCAGCAAAGACAACGTCGCGCCTCAAAACGTGCCCCACAAGATCAAGATTCTACTAAACAGAGACAGCGTCGCCCACAACGTCCTCGCAAAGGCCAACAAGGTGACGGTCAACAGGATCAACAAGGTCAGCAGCGCGAACAGCGTCAACCGCGTCAACAGCAACAAGGTCAAGAGTCTAACCGTCAAAGCAGACGCTCTCGCCGTCAACCACGTCAAGACGATAGAGCTCAAGCTCAAGTTCAACACCAAGGTCAAGGCCAGCAGCACCAAGCCGACAACCAAGGTCAACCGCAAGAGCGCGCCCAACAAGAAAGACCTCAGCGTCAACCACGCGAACAGCGTGAACCACGCGAGCAACGTGAGCAGCGTCAACCACGTCAGCAGCGAGAACAACGCGACCAGCAGCAACGTGATCAACGTGAGCAACAGCGCGAACAAAAAGAGCAGCGTGAACAACTACGCGAAGAACAAGTAGAAGCTCAACAGCAAGTCATCACTCAAACTGAGACCACAATTCAGACAGAGCAAACACAAGCTCCTGCAACTGAAACTCAGCGTCCAGTTGAAAGCAAGACAGAGCAACAAGTAACTACTAATGAGTCAGTCGCGACAGCACAAGATGACAATACGCCATCTGAGTCACGTCGTCGTCAAGGTCGTCACAGCAATCGCAATCGTCGCCCTCAAAAAGAGGCAGCGACAACAACAGGGGCATTACCATTCGTTCCTAATGAAGTCATGTTAAAAACACCACATCATGACTACGAAGAGGTATCTGAGCAAATTGCCAAAGGTGAGATCGATATTGAGGCGGTCACCAAGCAAGCTGCTCAGGCAGAAAAACAAGCCGCCGAGGCTCCATTAAGCGTTGTTAGCGAGCCAGTAATCGAGGTTGATGTTAAGCCAATGCCTGAAAGCGCTGCACCGACCGAGTCAATAGTTATTGATAGCGACTCAACTGATGCTAAACAAGTAGAAGCAGCGGTTGCTGTTGAAACTGTGGTAGCTCCTGTGGT
>LSQX01098733.1_pt2 | contig 14352 bp, 12 predicted proteins | sample 654561 | NCBI WGS metagenome assembly LSQX01 (sample SAMN04489861, study PRJNA283612) | anaerobic digester metagenome | isolation source: 4 biogas reactors fed with cattle manure at either 37C or 55C with and... | place: Denmark: Kongens Lyngby | collected 2014
CTCTTCTAGCTCTTCGAATGTTTACCTTTTATGCGGGGTTCCGATTCAATAGACTTGGTTCGTGAAACTTCTCCGTCTCTGTATGTAGTAGAAGCTAACACTATAGTAGTAGGAACTAATATTATAACAAAGAAACTCTCGTGTGCCTATTTATTTCTCTTCTTGCGTTTCATTTAATATTACAACTTATATTACAACTTATTACAACTCGCCTGTTTTATTGAATGCTGGGGCTGCATATTAGACTCTGCAACCCCAGCCCAGCATTTAATGTATTATCTTCTAAAGTAGCGGTCAACAGCACTTTGTATAACTTCAAGCACCTGTTCCAAACCCATTTCATATACCCCTTCCACATATTCGTCGAACTGGCTGAGTGGCAACTCTCCTGTTATAAACTTTACAGCATGTTCAGTAGTATATGTCTGGATATCATTGTATTTTGAAGTATAGACATCTGCCTCATCAGGAAGGAACACATAAGCCGAAGGTATCGGTTTGAATCTAGCGTCAAAATCCTGGTCGCTCCATCTGTAGTGTGACTCAAGCTGTACCGGTGTCTCGGTATCTACCTCACGGTTGTATAGTCCGAAAATGCATCCATGCCATGCATATTTCTGCAACATCTCAGAGCTTCCGTATTCAGGGTTTCTCACCATAAAGTTTGTTAAGATTGGGCGATTATCCTCATTACGGTAGTATGTCTTTTCCCAATCATCTGGACCTGTGCCCTCAAAAGGCCCATAGTTGATTAGAAGAGCACCCTCTGCAGAGAAGAAGTAGTCCCACCAACGTGCAAGAAGTGGTTTGTCATGGCACTGTGTTGTGATTGCGAAAGCCATGTACGCATTTGCAGTAATATTCTCAATGTTATATGCAGCGGGCATAGGTTTCTTCCCCGGCTCAAGAGTTACGTTTTTAATGCCTACAATATTATAGTCGGGATCTGGATTCAATCCGGTAACATACTGCGTATCGCCGGCAAAAATTGCGAAGGTAACACCAATCGGAACTTTATCAGTCCAGAGCCAGCCCTGGCTGTCAAGCTCACTGCTTGCCGTCATGAAATCTCTATAAATCAAGTTCTTGTTGTACCAATCGTTCAAAACTTCAAGATATTTCTTGAACTCCGGCTGAACCAGGCTATAATCGACTTTGTTGTTTGTTGTGTCGATTCGCCAGCTACTCGTAATGTTAAAGCCATTCATAAATGAGAAACCGTGCAATCCGTTTGGCGAAAGTGGAAACGGACCATTCGTAAAACCACATTCATCTTTGAAAAAGTGTAACATTTCTTCCAAGTCATCTATAGTATCGGGCAGTCCGCCGGTCCAGTTATTCTTTTCGAGGATATCTTGACGCACGGCTAGCCCGTAGTTGACCTTCTGCCTCTTACCGTCTTCAAGATACTGGAAGAAATGAATGAGGCCAATCCTTCCGGTGTCTGTGTACACGTCACGGCGCAGGTTTTCAGAGGAATTTAGCATAGCACTATAGTGTGGCATCCACTCAAGGTAATCAGCCATATTGATGAAAATTTCGTCATCCATAGCTTTGTCAAATCCACCAGGATAGTACTCAGGATTTTTCATCATGTCAGGAAGATCGCCGATGTTCACGACAACCATAAACTGCTCCCGTTCACTGCCCTTTGCCGGGTGACGCATGGTTACCTCTATATTGGTTCGATTCTCAAGCTCCTTCCACATCTCTCCTTCGTGGAGAAAGACCATATTAGCTCCTGGGTTGGGGGCTTCGATCCAGAAATCAAAGGTTACCTTTTCAGTAGTCAGCGGTAATTTACTTGGCGGAACCTCGTAATCAAATGCTAGTGTACCAAGCACATCAGCATTTCGATAGTTTGGTACGTCCTCAAGGAGATCATGAGGGTCGAGTTCATCTACTTCGGGGATTTCCTCTTCGACGACTTCAGAATCTGAATCTGGAGTTGCGGTAGGCTTTGGATCCTCCTTCTCGTCTGTCTCTTTACTGCACCCTGCTACCATTGCAAATATCAAGATGACCACAAGAAATAAAGCGATTAGTTTTCTCTTCTTCATAATATTGTTTTCCTCCCAAATTCATAATGTTGAGTACACTAAAATTGCTCGGGATACTCCTCCATTCCTGCCACATGCACTTAGCTACCGATATGAAGGGCAAGTGCAAGTACACCTGCAGATCCCGCTGATGTCCATTCTACAGCTGATTTGGGGTCGCGGCGTTCTGTTTTGAATAGGTCTTTGTCCGAATCCATTCCCCATTTGATATCGAACTCGTCTTCGACTCTAATTGGCTTGCCAGTGCCGGGGTCAAACTTAAAGGGAGGAATTGAATCTGCGGCTCCCATTTCGTCAGCAAGTCGGCAAGCACGCCTGGCAAGTTCATCTGATAGCTCCTTCTTCCCTGCATCTCTTAAGCCTGAGGCAAGAATCAGCTGGATCGCGGGTAGCACTCCTCCGCGAAGTGCGGTTCCGTCAAGAAGGAATTCCCTACTCTTCAGTCTTTCTGACACCACACCGCCATCGGTAAGAAATTGCTCTTCATCGGCAATGTCTCTAGCGAGTGCGTCAATAATATCCTTTGGCAAGCGCTTACCCAACATAATTGGTAACAGCCGAAGAACAGAGTTTACCTTAAAGCGTCTTCCGGTCTTTGCATTGTAGTATACAAATTGATTGTCTTCCCAAAACTCTCCAACAAGCACATCGAGAAGCCGGCTAGATTCCGCATTCCATTTCTCTGCTTCCTCTTGCTTACCTATCTTTTCTGCAAGTTTTGCACATACCTCTGTCTGTAGAACAAGCCACGAAACTAAATCGGGAGCCTTCAACGGCACACCCCAAGTAAATACTGTAGCATCAAGCCAACCACACTCTTCGGGATGGTAGTACTGTGGAACTCCGCTGCCATCGCGACACCTGGCTCGCAACCACCAGTCAGTGTACCTCGATAGCGCTCTATATAATTCCTCAAGTTTAGCAGAGTCGAGCATGATTCCACTATTTAGGATATGGCTTATCGCAAACCCCTGCATTGGTGCACCAGCTGTTATGTAATCCTCGCCCATATCACTTATATTGTTCGGGATCTGACCCAGCTCGTCCTGATAGGCAAACTGACTCATTAGGGCCTCATAGGCACTATCAGGATCACCCATCAATGCAACAGAAATAATCGCTTGTTCCCAGCCTACTGCTCTAACTAGGTTAACTTTGCTTGATAGATAAGCTGGTGCAACCATTCTGCTCTCAGGTGATACGCGAGATGTCCATAGAGCCCAAGCTGCTCTTCTTACAAGAGCTGAAAACTCCTCCGGATAACTTCCTAAAGATGAAAGGAAATCTTCAAAATCTGCAGCGGATCTCTCAGCGCATTGGTCGAATGGCGGATAATCTTCATCCCTGACACCGTTTGAGTAATACTCATGAACTGCTATCTCGAACTCTTGTGCTTCCACTGACGGGATTATATCGATTGTGAAATCATCTGTGCGAGCGGTAGTATTTCTCCAGAACGAATCCTGCCGTAGAACGCCCTTTAACGGCACGAACAACAGTTTACCGAGTATCTCATAGACTACCTCTACACTCCCATCTTCCCTCGGAGATGCGTTTTCGTATATTTTCAGGTCACGGATGTAGAATCTCAGTGAAACACTACCCTTCCCCCTAATCCGAAGGAGCTTTGGTCCTGAGAAGCAAAACTCTATAGTTCCCTTGATAGTACTAATTGTGAGCTTCCCAGGTTGGACATCGTAATCCCATGACACAATATCTTTATTATCAATAACGGGGGCGAAACGAATTAGTCTTTTGCGCTCAACCCTTGGTGTAGGAGATCTGCTGAAAGTCAGATATAACTCTCTAGTTTCCTCATCTTCAAATATAGCTAACCTCGAATCCCTTCCGCTGAAGGGAAGTGAACATAAATCGAATCTCTCTTTAGTGCCGAACATGATAAACCCCTTCTCTCTGCAAGTATTTACTAAGATATCTCTTCAAGGAATGTAGCCAAGTCGAGCCACATTGCAGCAGCAAGCGCACTTAGCCCCATCAATCCTCCCCTTGAAGGAGGCTCTGATGGAGCATCCGCTGGCGCAGTTCCTGGCCCTTGTCCACGCGAAGCAGGGGGACCTCCTCTACCATCAGGAAAACCTGCATTCGGCGATGGGGGCGGCGCGGGTGGAACAGGTTCCCTGAACATGAAGCTTGGCATGCGTTCTGCACCCAAATCACAGAATCCAGCAATCATTTTCCGTGCAAGTTCCTTCTCACCTGCATAATAGAGACCAGGGAGTATTTTTACTTGTGCAAAACCCGCAATCATCCCGGGTAGAGCCTGACCGTTGTCATACTGTTTCGGTCTAGAACGAAGCCCATATGGAGTATAGTACAGCTCGGGATTTGCCAAGTCCTTTGCCATAGCCTTTACAATGTGTTCTGGTAAACGGGCACCAAGCATCATAGGTGTATAGACCTCAAGCTCATCAGATCCTATAATCTCGTGAGTGGTTGAAAGCCGTGCAATGAATTTCTTGCCGTTCCAGAATTCATTCACCAGCACATTTATCAGACGTTCTGATTCACCTTGCCACTTCGCTGCCTCAGATTCCATGCCCATACGTGATGCAAGCTTTCCCAGTCCCTCCGCTAGTAGAGCCAAATAGGATATGAGATCGGGGGCCTCAGTAGGTACCCCTTTTGCCATTAAGTCCGTAAAGTCATTTCCAGATTCGCACCCATGATTATACTGTGGCACACCGTCATTATCAGTATCCCGTAATGTCATCCACCATTCGTACCACTTTGAGAGACCTTTATACATATGCTTACAATGTTCAACCGTTATAGAGTCACCAATGCGCTCAAGCATGTATAGTAGGCCGTAACCGTGGAATGGGGGCTTTGTCGCCATAATGTTGTTGAACTTGTCATCATAGAGATCCGCAATCTCACCAAACTCATCCTGGTATGCAAAAAGATTCATCAAAGTCTGTACCGCCATATCAACGTCGTTATGCATTATCATGGCATGATAAACCTGGTGCCATGAGAAGCAGCTAGATTCGGTAGGCTTGTTGAAAAGGATCGCAGGTTCTGTAATCAAACCGCGTGGTCCTATTTGACAAATCCATATCGCATAAACAGATAGCCTTTTTATGTACTCATACTTACTTGGTACCGGTGGATACATTGAATACCAATTGTCATAGTCATCTAGCGATTCTTTGGCACATTCTTCGAATGGTCTATATGATTCATATCTCTCAGCCCCATGCTCAGCGTGGTGAATTGCCAATTCGAAGTACCCTGACTCATCCGGCTCTATATCCAACAGAACATCGGAAGATTTACGACTCTCCCAAATCCACTCGGCTTCAAAATCTATCTTGCCCTTAATTGGCACAAACAGATATTCTCCGTGCATGAAATAGTTAATTTGATATGTACCATCCAGCCGGTCGACTGCTCCTTCCGCTGTAGTCATTTTTGTAAAGAATCGTACAGTCAACCCTTGCCCGCGAATGCGAATGACATCAGCGCCGTCGAAGCACACCTCAAAACTACCGTATGATGTCTGAACACGCATTCTACCAGGGTCTGCATCCACTCGATATGGAATAGATTCCTGGTTGAAAATAGGACGGAATGCGAGCATCCGATCACGCTTTGCCTCCGGGTCGGTCCCATAGGTTCTCACCTGACGGATCAAGGCAAGTTGCTTTCGATCAGCCCCCGACTCTGTAGGAGCGAGCCTCTCATCCACCGAAAGGTAAGACAGTCTTCTGCTAAAAGGAACTCTGTTAATATCAAACATGAACTTATGTCTTTGCTCAAACTGTCTCTTTAGCTTTTTCCTCAAATTGCTTCCCTCCAATTCTTACGAGACAATTGCAATATCAGAGATGTGGCTTCTCAGAATTGCATTGACATTTAATATACTATTATCACATTCTTTCTAATAGATACCATAATTATGACTGTATGTAAAGTAGGCACTTTGTCTGCCCCTTGTTTCATGTATATAGTTAATATTTATTAGATATTAATATTAGTTTATGTGCCTAGTTTACACCGGTAACTATTCCTGTTATAATCCACCATAAGCAAGTTACAACCATTGATACTTTTTGGAGGTGCATTATGAAGATTGCAGTTATTGGGGCATCAGGAAAGGCTGGACGGCTGATAGCAGAAGAGGCTTACATACGCGGCCATGAGGTCACTGCTGTTGTACGAAACCCCGATAAGGTTGACACAGACAAATACGGGCTGATAGTAAAGGACCTGTTTGATCTTCAAGTGGAAGACCTTGAGGACTTCGACATAGTCGTTAGTGCATATGGAGCGCCTATTGGGAAGGAAGACGAATATGTAACCAGTATGCAAAAGTTCATTTCGATAATGGAAAGCCTTCCTGAAGTGAGGTTTTTTGTGGTGGGCGGTGCAGGGAGTCTTTACACCGATGACACAAAAACGAAACTAGCGTATACGCTGATACCTGAACAGTTCGCTGCAGTACCTATTGCTATGCTAAAAGCATTTGAGGAGTTAAAGAAGAGCAAGGTCAATTGGACATTCCAAAGCCCAGCCTTCACGTTTGATGCTAACGGGCCCCGTACAGGAAAGTATACACTTGGCACTGACTTCTTGATCAATAACCGGCAAGGCAAGAGCTATATTAGTTATGCTGATTTTGCAGTGGCGATGGTGGACGAAATGGAGCGCGGAAAGTTTATTGGCAAGAGATTTACTGCGGTATCTGATTCAGAATAGAATCCTGTATCCCAACTAATTAAGAAGTCGCCTGCTCGTTTGAAGAGCAGGCGACTTCTTAGTCAAACAAACTAATACATAGTTTCACAGAGCTAAAGCTGATCCTCAATGACTTTAGTCAGTGGGAGTGGGAGTGTCAATATCTTTACATATCTACTTAGTCAATATTCTCAATATACCCGCCCAAAATTAACCGGTCAGCAATCGAGCCATAGAATAAAAAGCGTGCAAGATCAATGACGATCGTGACAATGCCATCGGTGGTATTAGCACTCACAATATATAATGAATCATCAACCGAAATGTAATCCACATCACGCTTGTCTTCCCCACATATAATTGATTCTTCTTCAAGTTGAAAATCCAACTCAAGCCCCGGCCTAAAGCATGCCCTACACTTCCATCCTTCAAGATCCGTTGTATATCCTACATTTCCAGTCTTACTAAAAAACGTACCGCTACCATCAATAAGTACTGCTGCTCCAGAAGAAATATCTAATACCAGGCATCCGCCTCCAAATCCCAACAGGTACACATCCTCTTTACACTTTACACAGCTGTAATCAAACGACTCTCCACAGAATTCAAGAGTTTCTTCATTAACCACAAGCTCACAGAGCCCCCTGTCAATAAAGTCAACAGAGAACCTCTTTCCAACTAGCTCAAAACAAGGGGGGGCGGAGTAAGGTCTTTTATCAATCTCCCCTGCTACTAAACTCACAAACTTGTCATTATACATACTCATTCACCTCGTTTAACTTGCCTCTACCCTGTTACACACCCTATTAAGATGCTGCTTGTATATAGATACCGCGCGTATTTCGATACCACTCATATTTAGATACCGCTCATATATAGATGCTGCTCGTATGCAAATTGCTAATATGCACAGACAAAGACATAAACTAACAAACTATCTTCGTCTGTGCATAGTTGCGCTAGTACTTCAAATTTGTAAGGGTTTTCTTATCTAATGAACTCAGTGCTCTCTCTCGCCAGCAAATCTGAAGCATCATAATACATGCCGTATGCACCGTATGTATAGTTTTCAGGCTCTCCCTCGCCATTATATCCAAATGATCTGCCGACATCATACATTCGGTTTAGATTCATCAGGAAAAGCAAGTTGTTACCCTGTCCGCGCTCACGGTTCATCATCGTCTCGGTCATGTTGAACACATAGATACCATCTTTAATCTTGATGTAATCGGCCGGCTCCTCATAGAGACGCTTTGTATTAAAAGCCTCTCTATTGCTAAAGGCTTCCGGGTTTGCTGCCCTTCTACGCTCCGCCTCCCATTTGGTTGTAGTAAGGCGATAGTAACGTTCGCTGGAGTAAACATGAACGACCTCTAGTGTTCCGTAGTTCCAGCAAATTGCCTTGCCAATCATATCAGTTGTATACCCATGTCGTATAGTTGGAATGCTCCCGTCTTCTCTACGAATGGCCCCGAATATGATCTTGGGTTCCGGCTGTTTTGGATACTTAGGATTTACCCCGATAGTTATGTACTCTGAAGTTACAAGACTCTGCTCTAAATCAAGGATTATGCTGAGTCCGGTCCGCGGCACCTCGCCAACCATTTCAAAGTTGACAAAGTATGTATCGTCCTCTGCTTTTAGACAGTCATACTCGTAGTTTTTCTTTTCACCATCTAGAAGCCCGTATGAGAGCTGATTTCTGTCGATAAAACTAACCTCATAGTCATAACCGTTATCCATAACTAGTTCAAAGCTCATGCCTACAAGTTCGAAGCAGAGTGGCGGCCGATACTGTGACATGCCCTCATACTGTTTTGCTTTTGGTAGCTCTTTCTTAATGTTTTCCATATATTACTCCCCTCACACAATATACGCTCTTACCTAATATGATAGGTGCTTGTCTTTTCAAGAGTATCCTTTGCGTCAAAATATTCTCCAAAAGCTCCAAATGTATAGTTCTCATCGTTACCGTCATTATTTGTTCCAAAAGAACGACCTACATCGTGCATCTCATTTAGATTCATCAGAAATAGTAGATTGTTCCCATGACCTCTCTGTCGACAAAGAATCGACTCAAGTAAGTTTACGACATACACTCCGTCCTTGACTTTTATATAGTCAGCGTAGTCCTCATAGACATGCGAAGACCGACTTCCCTCCTCCGGAGGACGCATATCGGGATTAGAGGAGAGTATGACCTTTATAGCTTTTGGAGTAAATGTAACACGGTAATACCGCTCACTTGAATAGACATGCACTATCCTAAATGTCCCGTAATTCCAGTCTACAGCCCTTCCACAAAGCTCGTTTGTGAAGCCATGGCGAATTGTTGGCACCGACCCGTCTTCTCGACGTATCGCACCAAACACGATTTTAGTTGATGGCATCTTTGGAAACTTAGGATCACAACCAAGGTTTGCTATTACACAGGTTACTAGGCTCTGCTCTAGGTCAAGAATAATCGTACGCCCTGTACGCGGAGATGTTCTCGACTCCTCAAAGTTTACAAAGTATGTTACTGCTTCCGGTTTGAGGCAATCATATTTGAACTCACCCTTCTCCCCATCAATACGGCCAAAGGTCAGCACTTCCTTATCCGGAAACTCTAACTCATACTCATACCCGTCATCTAGCACTAGTTGAAATCTCTTGCCAACAAGCTCATAGCAAAGCGGAGGGCNNGTACTTCCATTGTGTCCATTTCATTCCTCCTGACAAGATTCTGGATTAAAGCGTAACCTGCGTCATTCAGAGATGCGGTCGTAGTAGCGGTCGAGCGACGCCTGTTTGATAGCAATCATTTCATCAACACGGATCGATTTTGCTGTTTCAACGAAATTGTCCCATTCAGAGATATCCTTCTGACCTTTTATGATGGCTGTGAATGTCTCAACCTTAAGTGTGTTAACATCGTTATAGATACTACTGTACAGAGCAGTCTCTTCAGCCGTCAGCGTGGCGGTGGCTGGATATAGCCATTCTCCGTCATCTTGAGCCCATACCGGACCCGACTCAAAATACGTAATACGCTGAGCTGCATCTGTCTTGTGACAATCTCGGCCCATATAAATGTCACGAATGAAAGGCATGCGAATACAAGTAAAGCCACGCTGAACATTAAAGAAATCGGTGTCAAAGTAATCCTCGCACCATTCTTTACACAGCGTAGCTTCATTGTTCTCATCGAAGTAGAATGTAACATCCTCGATGCCGTAGTTCATTATGTAATAAGCGTCTTCTGTATAGCAGAAATCAAACCACCTGCCGATTAGCTCATGGTCCTTAGCATTACAAGTTACAACTGTATCGACTTCAACATAGTTCTGGAAAACACCAAAATGAGTATGCTGTCCTTTTTCCAGTGTCATACAGGGAACAGGCAGCAGGTAGTAATCTGGATTAATAGGGATACCATAGTTTTCTTCATATGTACCGATATTGTCGCATCCGATCGTATAGCCGACCTCATCGTTTAGAGCCATAACCTCACCATTACCAAAAAGCGGATTATTTGTGTCAAAGTCGCGGTCGATAAGGCCTTCTTTATACCACTGTGCGCACATAGCTAGATAGTCTCGATACTCCTCAAGTATAGGACCGTAATAGGCAATCCCATCCTTTTGAAAAAACGTACCGATCGCACCGAAGCCGGGCGAGAAGAGCCAGTTCATGAAGTCGCCACCCATGCTCATACCGTCAAGGTTCATTGGAGCAGGAAGTCCGAGCTCATCTCTAAAAGCGACAAGAACATCATACAGTTCATCATATGTCTCGGGCACATCTAAGCCTAACGTGTCTAGGAAGTCTTTTCGAATCCCCATACCGTTCCACGGATACTGCCGCCTATGATTCAGCGTATAGATAGCTCCCATATAACCCTCATCAGTGGTAATTTCCCGCAAGATGTCAAACTCATCAACTTTGGCTAAATAGTTTGGCATATAGTTGTTAACGATGTCATCAACGGGAATTGCTATTCCCTCGCTGATGGCATCAGGAATGCCCTTGCCATAGTACGATGAAAATGCAGAAATTACCTCGGGGTAATCCCCTGAGGAAATGAGAAGGTTGAGGTGTTCTCTTTCGCTACCAAACGTTGGTGTAATGAAATCTACATGGACATTAGTTCTTTCTTCAATTGCCTGATATGCAATCGAGTCGTTCCAACTAGTCCAAATCTGGGCCGGCTGGTCATATACCCAAACTGCCCATGCCGAGAAACTTGCTGTTTCCTCTAGCGGAAAAAAAGTTCTGGCCTCATCTTCTGTAGAAGCTGGCTCGCTAATAGTAGGGCTTTTAACTGTTGTCACCGGATCATCGGTTTGTGTGCCACCCTCGGTAGTGCAACCGAAAAAACATAGGCATGCAAGTATCACTGAAAGCGATAAACATACTAAGCGTTTCATAATTTTCCCCTTTTCTATCAGGTGACTGGTACATATCCGGCTAAATCTCAGACCTTTGTTTATTTCTATAGCCTGAATAACCTTAAATACATACGAAAGCTTATTCGTATATTTATCGGAAAGTATGGTTTTTTTATTAGAGGGTTTCTGTTCTCTCTGGGCCCATCATACCGCAAAACTCAACAGTACCCTCTGTAAGCTCTAGTACTCCGAGTTTAAGCCCGCTTTTATCGTTATATATGCTGGTAAGGAACGGATTGTCTGCGAATAATCTCTCTACAATCTCCTCGGGCGCTTCCTTTGCAACAGCCCGAAGCCGTATCCACTTGTTGTCAGCCATAGCGCAGATAACAACTTTCGGATTCTTCATAATCTGGGCAAAGACCTTCTTGTGTTTTCCAACAGCAGTGTAGATTTTTCCGTCATACTCCTGAAATACCCCAATCGGACGAATTTCCGGCTGGTCATCGTCCGTGGTTCCAAGGTAGAACGTTCCTGCCTTCTTAATAAAACTGGTTACTTCTAGCATAGTATACTTTCTCCCTTCTGTTGTTTGTTAGCATTTGCTTTCTTAAAGTAACTAACTAGTAATAGTATATTGTTATCATTTATGTTTGTCAATAATTCCAGCACAAAATCTTCCTACCATTTTGTTACAAGCCTAGATGCCCATATGGTAAGCATAACAAAACCCCCTTTGAACATTGCAGTCCAAAGGGGGTTCTTTACTGTTTGCAGTATCAACTAGCTATATGCATTAGATGTCGGATTTGTATTTCATACTCCACCTAACAAGCTCATCAATTACAGAAATAATGCTGTAACCATTTTGTGTGAGCCTATACACAACATTGACATTAGTTTCGTCCTTACGTATATGGCGTGTAATAAGACCATCCTTTTCCATTGAGCGGACGTTTTCAGTTAGAACTTTCTGGCTTATCTTTCCAACTGAGCGTTGAAGTTCTCTAAAGTGTTTTGGGCGCTCCAACAAACTGCAGATAATGTGAAATCTCCATTTCCCCTCAATTAGGGGCAGTGTTGTCTCAAGATGATCATTAAGAAACTCTTTCATTGTCTTGCCCTATCATCCAACTACTAGCTGATTCGAGAATACATCTACTTTCACCACACCATTTAAGGGTTAGATGTCGTATTAACTGCTATGATTTCGTGTTCCTGTCGGATACCTGGCCTTCAAAATCAAATCCAGCGTCGGTCATACCATTCTTAAAGCTCATGCCCCACTTACCTAAGGCAGATAGAATCGGGATGAGACTCTTTCCAAGCGGAGTTAATGTGTACTCGGTACGCGGTGGAATTTCGGCATATACCTTCCGTACCAACAGACCATCTTCCTCCATGGAGCGGAGGTTGTTTGTCAATACCTTCGGCGATATATTAGTAACAGAATTTTTTAGTTCTCCAAATCGCTTTGTCCCACCGTACAAATCGCGAATTATGAGAAACTTCCATTTGTTATTTAACACTTTCAGGGCTGTTTCAACAGGGCATGCAGGTAAATTATCTAACATTAACTGCTTCTTTCCTTTCTTGAGTGTTGCCTGTATTCATAATACATGATACATGCAAGAGTGGATTAGGGATAATACTTCCCCAAATTAAGTTAGTATTATTTTATACCTTATGTTCAAGAAAGTCAAGTCCGACAGTTTTCTTCATTCCTAATCGACATTTCCGAAATCTACAATTCCGAAAATCTTACCTCTTCATAGTGATTTCCTATCCAATATTTGAGATCCGGATATTTCAGACTAAAATAATCCGCAAACTTCTGGGGGTCCTCGCTATTGTGCTTGAACATATCGTAATGACCCGGAACAGTCAGATCCGGCCTAAGAGTGCCCGCGAGGTCAACAGCTTCCTGATAGGTCATGTTGCCAATACAGTTTGCTCTCAAACGCACTGCATCTCGTCCGTTGATCGGAAGGAAGGCTACGTTGAGGTGACCAGTCTGCCTAATCTTCGAAATCATGCCTTCGTATATGCATGCATCTCCCGAGTGATAGAACCTCACTGTTCCGTCGCTTACCGAATAACCCATGTAGGGGTACAAACCAGTTTCGGGATTATAATCTAGGAACTCATGTGCCGACGCAACACCGGTAATCTCAAGTCCCTTGCAGTTAACCGTTTGTCCATCGTTAATGCCGATAAGGCGTCCTCCTAAAGCAGGGAGCTCCCTCTCAAGAGTTGATACGATACCGGCTGGCACAACAAACACAGCTTGAGGGGATGCTTTTGCGATATCGACCCATGCTGCTCTGTCAATGTGGTCTGAGTGGTCATGGGTGCCCATTATAATATCTGCATTGCTTACCTGATCTCCACGGATTTTTGGTGGTACACTCCTTCCAGGAGAGTTAGTAAAGTAGCCGTCTACATACATTATCAATCCACCAATTTTAATTGCATAGCCCGATTGACCTAGCCACCAAAAAACAAGTTCTCCTTTTTCGCACTCTGCTCTGCTAATAGCTTCTACCAGACTATTCATAAGAATCAATCCCCCTCTTCTTTCGAGTCTGTTTTGTTTCATTATATATCCTACTCTTACCTATGTACAGACAAAACGGGCATAAAACATTCTCCCGAACCCATATTTCCCACCTCACATATACTGATTATAGTAAGAAATCATTATGCAGCAGTGCCGGAGCATATCCGGAAACTCAACGGAGGATGATATTAATTGGTCATATATGTTGTCAGACAGGGGGACAGTGTTTACTCGATAGCAAGCAGGTACGGTGTCTCCCCTCAAGAAGTGATAAATCTGAACCAAATTGAAAATCCACAAAGATTAGTTATAGGGCAGGCATTAGTAATACCAGTTGATAGCTTTCAGTACACAGTTGCATCAGGGGATTCTCTTTACTCTATAGCACGCAGATACGGGGTCACAGTTGATCAGATATTAGCAGTAAACCCTCAGATAACGAACCCCTCGCTCATATATACAGGCCAAGATATTAATATCCCCACATCGAACCCAAACAAAAGGACGATTGATGTTAACGGATATGCTTTTCCAAATATCAGAGATATTACCTTAAGAAGCACCCTACCATATCTAACATTTCTAAGCATATTCAGCTATCAGGTCAGGGCTGACGGGTCACTTGTCACGATAGATGATCAGCGATTGATCGATACGGCGAGGC
>LSQX01159697.1_pt1 | contig 14349 bp, 14 predicted proteins | sample 654561 | NCBI WGS metagenome assembly LSQX01 (sample SAMN04489861, study PRJNA283612) | anaerobic digester metagenome | isolation source: 4 biogas reactors fed with cattle manure at either 37C or 55C with and... | place: Denmark: Kongens Lyngby | collected 2014
ATGCTCTGTGGATAACTGGGATAAGTCACTTTTTTAAATTAAAATCAAAGAGTTAGGATGATTATTTTTTAGGACAAGAATGTACTTAAGATAGGGGTTAAAAGTGGAAGAAATTCTAGCTTTTAAACTAAGAACTCTTTAAGCTTACTTCAGTCACGAGTTTCCCACATTGGGCTATCATAGAGCTTATCCACAAGCTATTTTCTTGATTTTTAAATTAGAGGAGTTGAAATGGAGTACCAAAACGATAATATTTTCGCCAAAATCATCAGAAATGAAGCGCCTTCATATAAGGTCTATGAAAATGATGATACTTATGTAATGATGGATATCATGCCGGAGTCAAGAGGGCACTTATTGGTATTACCAAAAGAGGGTGCAGCTAATATTTTTGATATTAGTGATGAAGCGATTGCTGCTTGTGCCAAAACATGTAAGAAAATTGCACCAGCGCTGATGAAAGCGACTCAAGCTGATGGCCTCATTGTTAGTCAGTTTAATCATGCGGCAGCAGGTCAGACGGTATACCATTTACACTTCCATATGTTGCCAGTTTATGAAGGCCAACAGAGGGAAGCTCATGCTAGAGTTCAGGGAGATCCTGAAGAGTTAACTGCTTTAGCTAAAGAAATTGCTTCTTATATTGATTAAAAAGTATAAACATGTCCGTATTACAATTTCAAGATGACCCCATTGTAGCTATTGCCACTGCACCTGGTCGTGGTGGTATTGGGGTAGTACGTGTATCAGCCAAAGATTTGTCTTCTTATATTAAGGACTTCTTTGGTAGAGACTTAACACCACGTCATGCACATTTTTTACCATTTAATGATAAGGATGGTCAGGCTATTGATGAGGGAATTGCTTTATATTTTAAAGGGCCTAATTCATATACGGGTGAAGATGTCTTGGAGTTGCAGGGACATGGTGGACCAGCAGTATTAAAGCGTTTGGTTAAACGCTGTATGGAGCTTGCTGTTAATCAGCAACGTTTACGTCCAGCTGAACCTGGAGAGTTTACTCAACGTGCTTTTTTAAATGGTCGTCTTGATTTGGCGCAGGCTGAAGCAGTAGCAGATTTAATTGATGCTAGTTCAGAATCTGCTGCTCGCAGTGCCATGGCCTCACTTAGTGGTGAGTTTTCGCGTTTGGTTAATGATCTTGCAGATAGCATTATTTATTTGCGGATGTTGGTTGAAGCAACCCTTGATTTTCCTGAAGAAGAGATCGAGTTTTTAGAAAAATACGATGCAGCACCGCAACTAGTGAGTCTTTTGGATAAGCTAGGTCATATTTTGCAGGTATCTGAACAAGGTATGATCTTACGTGAAGGCTTACACGTGGTTTTAGCGGGTCAGCCTAATGTTGGTAAGTCTAGTCTGTTAAATGCCCTTGCTGGCGATGAGGTGGCGATTGTGACGCCTATTGCAGGCACTACACGTGATAGGGTAGTGCAGCAGATTCATTTAAATGGGGTTCCTCTACATATCGTGGATACGGCCGGTTTACGTGATACTGATGATACGGTTGAAAGTATCGGTATTGAGCGTAGTTGGGCAGAGATTTCTAAAGCGGATGTAATTCTGCATTTACAAGATGCGGCAGAACCTGATTTAGATGCTAATCAGGATATTTTGTCTAAAATGCCCACTAAAACACCAGTAATTACGGTGTTTAATAAGATTGATTTGCTTGATGAAGCGTCTTTACAGCAATTAAAAGTTAATAATAAAAACGTAAATACTGTATTTTTATCAGCTAAACAGCAAGTCGGTTTGCAGCAGATGACTGAATTATTGCTTTCTATTGCTGGTTTGCAAGTACAACAAGAAACCCCTTGGCTCGCACGTGAGCGACATTTGATTGCCCTTAAAGAATCAATGGAGCATTTAAATCAGGCTTATGACTTTGCTCAACAAGATGATAGGGTACTGGATTTATTTGCTGAGGAATTACGTTTATCGCATGAAGCGTTGAATTCAATTACGGGTGAGTTTACTAGCGATGATTTGTTAGGTGAGATATTTTCTTCTTTTTGTATTGGGAAGTAGGTAGGAGTTATTATGCAGCCAGTTATGGCAGCTTATCTTTTTTTAGCAATCGCTATTTTCTTTGAAATTATTGGCACAACGATGTTGGTAAAAACAGAGCAATTTACTCGTTTAGTACCAACGATATTTGTGGCATTGTTTTATTGCTCCTCGTTTTATTTTCTTTCTTTAAGCTTAAAAGTTGTTCCTGTAGGAATTGCTTATGCTATCTGGAGTGCTGTTGGTATTGTTTGTATAGCCCTTATCGGTTTTGTGTTTTTTAAGCAGAGGTTAGATTTTCCGGCGATTTTAGGTATTTCTTTGATTGTTATCGGTGTGCTGGTGATCAATCTATTTTCTAAATCGGTATCACAAGGATAAAATCAAACAAGACTAATAGATTAAGAGGAGCTTATTAATGACATTGATTTCTAAATCCATTCCTCCTGTTTTACAGAATTTGAGATTGCCTATTATAGCGGCACCAATGTTTACAGTGAGTTATCCTGAATTAGTCAAAGCGCAGTGTAAAGCCGGTATTGTGGGTTCTTTTCCAGCTTTAAATGCCCGTCAGGATGGTTTACTGGATGAGTGGTTGAGTGAGATTAATGCTGATTTAGTTACTTTTAAAGAGGAAAATCCTCGAGCCATTGTTGGGCCGGTCGGGGTTAATTTGATAATTCATGATTCTAATCCGCGTCTAGAAGAGGATTTAGCATTATGTGTCAAGCATCAGGTACCCATAATCATCACTTCTTTGCGAGCACCACTACCCGAGATTATTGAGCAAGTGCATTCTTATGGGGGCATTGTTTTACATGATGTGATTAATTTACGTCATGCTCAAAAAGCCATTGAAGCAGGAGTTGATGGCTTAGTTTTAGTGGCAGCTGGTGCCGGTGGGCATGGAGGTATGATGTCGCCCATGGCTTTAGTGAATGAGATTAAGTCTATATTTAGCGGTCTGATTATTTTATCTGGTGCAATTTCGACAGGTGATGCAGTGTTGGCTTCACAGGTGATGGGAGCTGATTTTGCCTATATGGGGACTCGATTTATTGCCAGTGATGAGGCCCATGCCATTGATGAGTACAAGCAAGCTATTGTAAATTCTAAGGCTGCTGATATCATTTACAGTGATTATTTTTCAGGTGTATACGGGAATTATTTAAAAGAAAGTGTAATTCGTGCAGGACTTGATCCGGATAATTTAGATAAAAATAATAAGCAGCTCATGAATTTTTCTGACACGAGTTCTAAAGCCAAGGCCTGGAAAGACATTTGGGGAGCAGGTCAGGGAGTTGGCGCTATTGATGAGGTTTTGCCAGTAGCAGAGATTGTGGATAACTTAGAAAAAGAATATTTACAAGCAGTAGAACGAGTAGCTAGTTATAGAAAATAGCTTTATTTGTGAAGGATAAAGTTACTATATAGTGTTGAATTAAATATATTTATTATTAATATTTAAGGTATGGCTCTATTTAGTAGGAGATTGATGTGACTAGAAATACAACGATGACAGTCCGACTTAAAGGGGAGTTAAGTGATTTTGTAGCAAACAATGTCGGTGAGTATGGTACATACGATAATGTTAGTGAATATATTTGTGATCTTATTCGACGAGATAAGGAGAGAGTTGAGAGTGAGGCATTTCAACGTCTTAAAGCCGAACTAATACAGGCTTTTAATGCGCCAGAGTCTTCTTATTTAACATTAACAGCAGCTGAAGTAATTGCTCGTAACAAGAAAGCCTGATCTATTTCTAGTATTCGAGTACGGTGAGCTGTATCTTATCGTTACTATCTTGCATGAACGCATGCATCAGATAGAACGTTTTTCTGAAGACTTTAAAGCTTAGAAATTTCAATAAAACAACTATTACTTATTATCAAAATAATGACTAGGGGAGCTGCCTAAGGCTTTTTTAAACATGGTAATAAAAGCGGTAACCGAGTCATATCCTAGGTTTCCGGCGACCGTTTGCACAGCAGTGCCAACAGCGAGTTGTTGTAGAGCAATAACTAATTGTAATTGCTGGCGCCACCGCCCAAATGTTAATCCAGTTTCACGCTTTATTAGACGCGCTAAGGTGCGGTCGCTCATGGCAAGCGTATTTGCCCATTGTGCTTGGGTCATACGATTAGCAGGATCATCCACTAAGGCGTGAGCAATTAGGCGAATATGTGGATGATTGGATATGGGTACAGTCAGTTGTTCAATGGTTGCTTGGCTTAATTGTTCAATTAAAACCTCTGCTAAACGTGCTATTGAACCTTCTCGAGGATAGTGTGGCTCCTGCTCTGCCAGATAAAAAATCATTTCCCGCAGCAGTGGACTGATATTTAAGGTACAGCATTGTTCTGGTAAGCCAGTCCCTTCGCTATCTACAAATAGAAAATAAATTTGAGCATTGTCTGTGGCCCGATTACTGTGCGGAATGCCGGGAGGAATCCAGACTGCGTGTTGTGGAGGTACTACCCAGACTGAATTGGGTACTTCACAAGTAACAGCGCCATGTACAGCCATGATTAATTGTCCTTTACAGTGTTGATGAACAGGCTGCTCGACATTATTTTGTTCAACTCGTAAGCGAAGCGCTACAGCGGGTCGATCGAATAAATCAGGATCGAAATCTTCAATAGATCTCGCTAGGGCAATACGTTTTGTCATAATTTAGCGATAAATAGTCAATATATCTATATTATGCCTCAGCATGACTGAAGTAAACTTATTCAGGCTGTATAAAGCAATTTTGCTCATTATCAATTCATGAGGTTGCATAGTTCTATGAGTTTATCGGTCAATTTACGTTCCACTAGTATGGCTGCCTTAATTGTTGGGATTCTCTTAATCGCAGTAAATCTTCGGGCACCATTTACTGCTCTGCCACCATTATTAGGTGAAATTCAGATAAGCTTTGGACTTAGTACGATGGCAATGGGTGCATTAACTACGTTGCCACTCCTTGCTTTTGCCTTTATTTCACCAATCAGTGTCATATTTTCTAGAAAAGTTGGACTGGAAAGGGCTTTATTTTTTGCTTTGATTGCAATTGCCTTAGGTATTGCTCTTCGTTCAGAAGGTGGGATATGGTTTTTGTATCTCGGCACAGCGGTGATAGGTATGGGCATTGCGATTGCTAATGTCTTGTTGCCAAGCGTTGTAAAACGTGATTTTCCACATCATGTTGGCCTCATGACAAGTGCCTATGCCTTAGCGATGGGGGTTGGTTCAGCTTTTGCTTCGATGATAGTGATTCCGCTTGCGACGGCATGGAATTGGCAAGTGTCGCTATTATCATTTTTATTTCTGCCGTTAATGACCTTAGTAGTATGGAGTGGACAGTTAAAAACACCTGCGGTACAAAAAGTAGTGAGTACTAAAGGTGATGTTGTTAAAAGTAGAATTTGGAGTTCTGCACTGGCTTGGCAAGTCACTTTGTTTTTAGGGCTTAATTCGACAGTTTACTATGTCATTATTGGTTGGTTACCAGCTATTTTAGTTGACTCAGGTTATTCAGCTGCACAGGCGGGAACAGTTCATGGAACCCTTCAATTAGCCACGGCAGTGCCTGGATTATTGATGGGAGCTATTTTGCAAAGACTACCAGATCAACGCTTAGCTGCGGCTGTCGCTTGTCTATTATCTGCTATTGCGATGATCGGCTTTCTTTGTTTTTCTAGTTTGGCATTTATTTGGGCGATATTTTTTGGCCTTGGTACGGGTGCTGGTATTATTTTAGGATTGTCATTGATAGGTTTACGGACCAGTAATGCCTTGCAGGCGGCTTCATTGTCTGGGATGGCACAATGCATCGGTTATTCATTAGCATCTTGTGCGCCAATCTTGATGGGTTTTCTACATGATGTATTTAATGGTTGGTCTGTACCATTAGCGATTTCTATTTTGTTGGCATTAATTGGAGCGATTATCGGGACGATGGCTGGTCGTAATTGCACGATAAAGTAATTGAATTAGATTTTAGCTAAGCGGTTTTTCTTAATCTAAGCCAGATACCTGAAGCGATAATGGACCCGCAGACAATCAATACCCCAGCTGCAATGACATTAAAGCTGGGCTTAGCATAACCGAAAACTATTAATAATAATGTCGAAATAAGTGGAGTGATATAGGCGAGAGTACCGACTAGTTGGATATTGCCATATTTGACCCCATAGTCCCAGAAAAAGAAGGCAGCACCCACTGGTCCTAGTCCTAAGCCGATGACACCGATCCATTGCAGTGTATCGGCTGGCCATATAGTGTTTTCAAATAATATATGGTAGAGCAGGGCTAGTATGGCGGTAGCGGCACAGAACCAACCTACAGCGTCGGTAGGGACGTTGCGTACTAGACGACTAAGTGTAGAGTACAGTCCCCAAGTGATAGCGGCTCCGAGACCATAGAGATAACCTGGCAAATAGTGCCAAGCAAAACCTAGTTCGCCTTTGCCGCTAATTAATATCCAGCAGCCAATTAAGGCTAATAATGCACCTGCAAGATGGTATTTGCGTAGCTTTTCTCCGGGTAAAAAAGAGCTAAAAAGTACGATTAAAAGTGGCCATAAATAGGTGATTAAGCTGACTTCAACAGCTGGAGCTAAACTCATGCCTTTGAAGTAGAAAAAGTGAAAACCAAAAAGACCACCGACACCGATAATCCAAGATAACAATGGTTGTCGTATATGAGCTAAGCCATTGTCTCGATTTTTTATCCAACGTAAACAGATCAAAATAAAGGCAATGCCAAAGCACATGGCCATCATTTGAAAAGGGGGGATTACACCGTCGGTTAGAGTAGTAAGTAGGGCTAAAGTACCGAAAATAACGATCGCAATAAAGCCGATTTGTGTACCTATACTAACAGAAGGTTGATGATTTGCTTGTTTATTATTCATTGCTTTTCTTCAAATAAAAAGCCGGAAAATAAAAAATATTAACCGGCTTTTAAAATCATCAAAAATGATTATTTCATCTTATCGTCATTAGCGACTTTAGCTAAACGTCGAGTAATGAATTGCTGCTGAGCGATGGATAAGATGTTGTTCACAACCCAGTATAGTACGAGACCAGAAGGGAACATGAACATCATGGCACCAAAGACTAGTGGCATAATCATCATGATACGAGCTTGCATTGGATCAGGTGGCGTCGGATTCAGTTTGAACTGTAAGAACATAGTCGCCGTCATGATCGCAGGTAATATAAAGTATGGGTCAGCTACGGCCAAGTCTTGAATCCATAGAATCCAAGGCGCACCACGTAACTCCACACTGGCCAAAATCACACGATAAAGCGTTAAGAAAATCGGGATCTGTAGCACAATAGGCAGGCACCCACCCATGGGGTTAATCTTCTCAGTGCGATAGAGCTCCATCATTGCTGCATTGAGCTTTTGACGATCATCACCATACTTTTCCTTAAGGGCTTGCATGCGAGGGCCTACGTGCTTCATGCGTGCCATTGAGCGATAACTTGCTGCTGACAAAGGATAGAGTACGATCTTGATAATGATGGTCAAGACAACAATAGTCCAACCCCAGTTGCCGATAAAGGAATAGAGCCAAGTCATGAAGTTGAACATGGGCTTGGCAATGATAGTTAACCAACCATAGTCAACCACCAAGTCCAGACCGGTACTGATTTCAGATAATTGCTGCTGGTCTTGAGGACCTACCCATAAGACTGAATTACTGCTAATCGTGGACTGCGGTTGAATCGTACCTAAGGGTTCAATGGTACTCATAGCGTATAAATTATTAGAAATTTTACGCACATCGTAGTGACGATCTTTACCTTCTTCGGGAACCCAAGCGGTCACAAAGAAATGTTGAATAAAGCTAATCCAACCGTCATTTGCCTGATTAGCGTGAGAGGCGTTATTTTTATCGATATCAGAGAATGAGATTTTCTCAAAACGCTCCTGATCGGTGTACATGGCAAAGCCATTAAAGGTGTTATAAAAATACGTACCGCCTGGAGCATCGTGATTATCGCGAGTAATTTGCAGATAAATCGAAGGGCTTTGAGGCTCTTCGCTGATATTGCTTACGCTATCGTTAACATCAATTTTGAAGGTACCACGATGGAAAGTGTAAGTACGTCTTAACTGTAGACCATCTTCTTCGGCTTCAAATACGACATCTAAAGTATCTCCGCTCATCTCAGTTTCATCAGAAACCATGCGGAAAAGCGTATTTTGATTTGGGTAGTTTTTACCAGCGGGTCCGACTAAACCACTTTGGACGGTATAAACAGTTTGACCGTCATCTAGCAATACAAAGTCTTGAACATTTTCAGGGTCTTCAGGACGAACTAAATGCAGTTTTGCACCAACAACTTGAGCACCTTTGGTGTCAAATAAAATAGTGAAAACGTCAGTATTGATGGTAATAATTTCTTGTTCAGTGGCTGCTTCACTGTTACCCGTATCACTCATCGCAGCGTGTGCACTATTAGCGTCAGTTGCGGCTGAGGGAATTGAGTTAGGGGTTGCAAGATCAGCTTGTAAACCGTTTTGCTGTTGTTCAGTGCTTTGTTGAACTGGAGGATTGTTATAACTCATCCAGCTATTCCAAATCATGAACAAAGAAAATACAAAAATCATCCAGAGGATGGAGCGTCTAGTATCCATTAGTTATTTCTTGTTAAATCAGGGGGAAAATATTTTCACAAATAAACACAATAGTGTAACCCACATTAGTCATTTGCTATATATAAAGGAGAAGAAGCTTTAGAAAAGTCAAAGACTTCAACGGGGTTTTTTGGGTGGCACAGGATCATGGCCGCCTTTAAAAAAAGCATTACAGCGACAAATTCTTTTACTTCCTAACCATAGTCCCTTGAAAGCACCATGTATCTCGATTGCCTCAATCATATAGTTAGAACAGCTTGGTGTAAAGCGGCAAGATTGACCAATCCATGGACTGAGAAAATATTGATAGAAACGGATAGGTAATATCAGTAGTTTCTTAAGCATAAATATACTCAGCTCCTATCTGACCGAATCAAATAAGCGATCTACCTCTTGTTGAGTTATTTTTTTTAGTGCCGTTAAAGAACAGTCGGGGATTTTTTGATTGAGCCTGACGATATAATCACCGGGCGGTAGTTGATGTCGTCGCTTTCTGAAGGACTCTCTAATGACACGCTTGATGGCATTACGACTACTAGCGCGTTGGGCATTGCGTTTGGCTATGATTAAACCTAATCTCGCGGTTGCAGAGGGATCGGAGTAGTGGATATATCGACTGAGCATGAAAAACGCCCCTCGACCAATTCGCTTGCCTCTAAGGGCAGTACTGAATTCGTTGGGGCGCAGTAGGCGCGCAGATTTAGGAAATGTGGCGCCGTTCATTGCTTTTAGGTCCTGTTATTGCAGAGAATCGTGTATTTTACTCGAATTCCATGGCACCTAAGGTGCGACAGGGAAATTGCTTTTCTTAATGAAAAATTAGAGCAATCAAGCAACGATTAAACAGCTAGACGCTTACGACCTTTAGCGCGACGTGCATTGATAATTGCACGACCTGCTTTAGTCTTCATGCGCACACGAAAACCATGAGTGCGTTTGCGACGAGTAACTGAAGGTTGATAAGTACGTTTCATGATCAAGATTCCTTTTTAATAATTAATTTGTTGTGGAATTAATTTATTGATTTATTTGTGTATTTATTAACAGCAATAAACTAATACCTAAAAGCTAAATTGGTGAAAACCATAAATTATTGCAAAAATACTCAATAAAGTCAATAGTATAGAGAGTAAATTGATGCAAATAAGTAGAAAAATGTAGTTAAAGAGTCATTTTATATCGAATTATCCACAATCTATCCACATTGTGGATAACTTTTTATTAGAAGAGTAAAATAGGCTACTCTTTAAATTTTCGAGTGGAAGGTGTGAGTTTTATGGGTGATTTTTGGTCGCATTGCTTTTCTATACTTGCTGAGGAATATCCGGTAGAGCAAGTGAGAGCATGGATTGAGCCGCTAGATTTTTTGTCATTTGACGAGGAATCTGGTCTGCTATCTATCGCTGCTCAAAACCCTATTAAGCAAAAGTGGGCCAAAGACTCTTATTCAGATAGAATACATGAAATTGCCGAAGAATGGTATAAGCGTAGCGATATTCAGGTAGATATTGTGTTGGCGGGTATGCGAGTATCACGACCACAAAGTAAGCCACCAGTAGTTGAAAAAGCACCGGTACCATCGGCTGCATCCATTGCCCTGGAGTCAGCTACTGAAGCAGTTGAGGAGTCCAGTGGAAAATCAACAAAGCTCCAGGAAGCAGTTGAATTAGCTCGTAAAGCAGCGGCTATTGCTCAAGCTAAAAAGCAGCAGGGGAAGTCAGAGTCGACCGAGTTGACTGATATATCAGCAGCCTTAGATCGTTTAACTGAGCAATATGGTGCTACGGATGATGACTCCTCTGATGATTTAATCACGATGCCGTCTGTGCATATTGAAAGCGTGGATCATGATCAATTAGTTGCAGAGATAAACTCTCAAAACTCCTATGAAAAATCAAATCTGCTAAAGGAGCTAACCTTTGACAACCTAGTTGAAGGCCGCTCTAATGCCTTGGTAGTAACTGCTGCCAAGAAGATTGTCGAGGATTATTCGGATAGTGAGCGGAGCGAGCTTAGCTACAACCCATTTTATATTTATGGGGCCACAGGCTTAGGTAAGACGCACGTCATGCATGCCATGGGCAATGCTATTTTACAAAAAAAGCCCGGCCTTCGTGTCCGTTATATTCATGCTAATGAATACTTCACCACCATGGTTGAATCGATTAAGCGTAAGGCTAATGATGAGTGGCAGCGTGATTATCTTAATATTGATCTCTTGTTAATTGACGATATTCAATTCTTCGGTGGTAAGGAACGTACTCAGTTGGAGTTTTTCCATGTATTTGAGAAGATGGTGCGTGACAATAAGCAGATTGTGATTAGCTCGGATACCTATCCACGACAGTTACAGGATATGAATCCACGCTTGACGACACGATTTGATTCGGGTCTAGCAGTGAGTGTTGAACCACCTGAGTTAGAATTGCGTGTGGCGATTTTACATAAAAAGGCCGAGGATCACCGAGAGTTTACTTTACTTGATGAATCAGCGTTTTTTATTGCTAAGCATGTGCGTAGTAATGTACGAGAATTAGAAGGTGCTCTGACTAAAGTCATCGCTTATGCTGGTTTTTATGGTGATAAGGAATTAACCGTAGAAATTTGTCGCAGTGCGCTTAAAGATTTACTGAGTGCGTCGATAGGACAGATTACAATTGAGAATATTCAGAAAACTGTCGCAGAATACTATAAAATCAAAGTATCTGACATGCAGTCGAAACGACGTCACAGAACAGTTGTGGTACCACGTCATATCGCGATGTATTTAGCTAAGGAACTTACTCAAAAGAGTCTTAACGAAATTGCAGACTCTTTTGGTGGACGTGATCACAGTACAGTATTGAGTGCGGTGAAAAAAATTACCCAGGAACGCATACGTGATCAGGAGCTAAACCATCGCTTACGTGTATTAGAGCAATCACTAAAGGGATAATTCAAAGGGAAAATCATGCAATTACTAAAGGCTAGTAGTGAAGTTTTAATAAAGCCGTTAAACACGGTCATAGGTATTGTTGAGCGCAGAAGTACGATGCCGATTTTAGCCAATATCTTGATTAAGAAAAATGGCAGCCGTGTCGATTTTACCGCCACTGACCTAGAGGTGGAAATTAGTACCAGTGCAGATATCGGAGTGGGCGATGAAGAGGCCTTAGTGACCGTATCTGCGCGTAAGTTTCTTGAGGTTTTACGTGCTTTGCCATCAGGTGGTATCGTGGATATTAACCTTGATGATGGTAAGTTACAGATTGTCTGTGGCCGCAGTCGTTTCAGCTTACAGACGATGCCGGGAGAGGATTTCCCCCCAGTAGAGCAGCCTGATAGTTGGCGTGAAAGTACGGATCCAACAGATTTACCTAATACCTTTGTGTTGCCACAAAAGACGCTCAAGCGTTTATTTAATATGGTGTCTTTTGCCATGGCTAAGCAGGATATTCGATACTACTTAAATGGTATTCTATTAGTAGTGGAGCCTGGCAAGGTACGTGCAGTGGCGACTGATGGTCACCGTTTAGCTCATCTGTCCGAAGATATCGAAACACCTGTTAGCGAAGAGGAGCAGTTAATTCTGCCTGCTAAAACGGTGATCGAATTACAGCGCTTATTAGACGATTCTGATGAGCCAGTCTATATTAGTCTCAATAAGGATGCTAAGCATTCACAAATTCGTTTTGCTTTTGGCGATATTGTGCTGGTATCTAAGCTTATTGAGGGACGTTTCCCAGATTATAAGAGAGTTATTCCGACTGATTACGATCGTCATTTGACTATTAATCGTGAGGAGTTTCAGTCAAACCTCCAACGAGGTCGTATTTTAGTGGCTAATGACCGTCTTCACGGTATTAAGCTAAACTTTAATGACAACCAATTAAAAATTTATTCTAATAACCAGGAGCAAGAGGAAGCGACTAATAGTCTACCGATTGAGTACCCTTATGAGTCTTTAGAAATTGGTTTTAATGTCAATTATTTATTAGATGTACTGTCTGTGATCAAGGATGAGGAAATCTCTGTATCCATTAAACCGACCGCAGGTTCATCAGTCATCATCAATTTACAAAGCGACGAAAACTTCAAGTACGTCGTGATGCCATTGCGCATTTAATCAATAAGTAAAATTATGAGTGAAAACACAGAAAATATTCAAGCCGAAGGCTATGGTGCCAGTAGTATTCAGGTCCTTAAAGGTCTAGAGGCTGTCCGTAAACGTCCGGGGATGTATATTGGTGATACATCCGATGGCACGGGTCTACACCATATGGTTTTCGAGGTGGTTGATAACTCCATTGACGAGGCTTTGGCTGGGCATTGTGATGATATTGTGGTGACCATACATGCGGATGGTTCAATTTCTGTCGTGGATAATGGCCGCGGTATTCCGACCGATGTGATGGCCTCGGATGAGGGTCATCGTAGTGCTGCTGAAATCGTCATGACCGAGCTTCATGCCGGTGGTAAGTTTGACCAAAATAGCTACAAGGTATCCGGTGGTTTGCACGGGGTAGGGGTTGCGTGTGTTAACGCACTTTCCGAGTGGTTGCGTCTGACGATTCGTCGCGATGGCAAGGTGCATCAGCTTGAGTTTGCTCAGGGTGTGCCACAAGGTCCGTTAGAGGTGATCGGGACGACTGATAAAACCGGAACTAAAGTACATTATCTTGCAGACATTGATATTTTCACAGAGGTAGAGTATCACTGGGATGTCTTATCCAAGCGCCTACGCGAGTTATCCTTTTTAAATAATGGGGTCGGTATTCGTCTAGTTGACGAGATTAATGGTCGCGAGGAAAATTTTGCCTATGCGGGTGGGGTCAAGGGTTTTGTCGAGTTTATTAACAAAAGCCGCACCTCAGTTCACGATAATGTTTTTTACAGTTCCGTTGATTCGGATGCGGGTGGTGTCAATGTCACTGTTGATGTAGCTATGCAGTGGAATGATGGATATAACGAGCAAGTTCTTTGTTTTACTAATAACATCCCGCAGCGGGACGGTGGTACGCACTTAACCGGTTTAAGAGCGGCTATGACTCGTGTGGTTAATAAGTACATTACTGATAATGACCTAGCTAAACGTGCCAAGGTGCAGACTCAGGGTGAAGATATCCGTGAGGGCCTAGCTTGCGTTTTATCGGTTAAGGTACCCGAGCCTAAATTCAGTAGTCAGACCAAGGATCGTCTGGTTTCCAGTGAGGTAAGACCAGCGGTTGAGGATGCAGTTAGCCGTGCTCTTGAAACTTGGTTATTGGAAAACCCTCAGGATGCTCGCGCTATTTGTGAAAAAGTGGTGCAAGCAGCGACTGCGCGTGAAGCTGCGCGTAGAGCCCGTGAGGGAACACGTCGTAAGGGACTGTTAGAAGGGGCTGGTCTACCGGGTAAGCTCGCTGATTGTCAGGAAAAGGATCCAGCCAAGTCTGAACTCTATATCGTGGAGGGAGACTCTGCGGGTGGTTCGGCTAAACAAGGTCGTGACCGTAAGTTCCAAGCAATTTTACCATTGCGCGGTAAGGTGTTAAATGTTGAAAAAGCACGCTTTGATCGCTTGATTACGAGTGATCAAATCACAACTTTAATTACCGCTTTAGGTACCAGTATTGGCCCTGAGTTTGATATTGATAAGTTACGCTATCATCGCATCATCATCATGACTGACGCGGACGTGGATGGTGCGCATATTCGTACGCTGCTC
>LSQX01226771.1_pt1 | contig 14348 bp, 15 predicted proteins | sample 654561 | NCBI WGS metagenome assembly LSQX01 (sample SAMN04489861, study PRJNA283612) | anaerobic digester metagenome | isolation source: 4 biogas reactors fed with cattle manure at either 37C or 55C with and... | place: Denmark: Kongens Lyngby | collected 2014
ATCTTTATGTTACTATAAGAGACAGCAACAATGTTTTCATCATCATCAGATATAAATTTTTCATTGATTTTATTATTAAAAAAATGTTCAGCCGCTATTAGCCTCCTAGTGTATAAGTCATTAATATTGATTTGATTTCCTTCACCGCTCAATCTATTAACAAAATAGTCATTAGCAAAGTTATTTGTTTCGTATTTAAATAAATAGTAATTATTGCCTCCTCGATTAATAATAAAATATTTATTGATTATTTCATTTCTTTGTTCTTCATTTAATCTATTACTCAAACAATATAGTAAAATTAATATAGTTGTAATTCTTTGCTGTCCATCAATAATATAGTAGGGCGTAAATTCTGGTGATTCATTTAAAAGCGAATATGCGTCTTGCCAGTGGTTTTGGTTGTTCTCATTAATTATAACTCTATCTAATGTTAATACGCCAGTATAATGAATTCCACCTCTATCTAACTGCATTAAATCTTGCCAGAATTGATCTAAATGCTTCTTTTCCCAAGAGAAACCGCGCTGAAAATCTGGTATTCTTAATATAATTCTTTTCTCAAAAATGTTAGAAATCGATAATAGAGATGCATCTTTTATTTCATAATTAAATTCAACGTTACTTTCAATTCCTTGAAAAAAAACAGTTCTTTGGGCCTCACATTGATTTTTAAACTCTTCGTCCAGATTTAAATAATCACAAATTCTCATCATAGTATCATAAGCATGAAACTTATCATCATTGCATGGGACTTCAGAAGGATGAGCAAACTTATTTGCAATTTGTAAGATTAATATAAAATAAGTTAGCAAATCATTTGGATAGTCATCCTTAAAGAAATCCCAATTTCTTATAAAAACTTTGAGGTTTATCCTTACATCCAATTGCTTCAAATGAGTTCTATTGAAGTGCCTAAGGTTTTGCCGCTCAAACTCAGTTAAGGAAATCATTACTTTATTATTCCAATAGTTTTCAAGATGTTGAAATTTTTCAGTCATCCAATCAGCTATCAAATCTTTGAATGTAATAAAATCATTGTTAATGTCATTCATAACAAATGCTTTCATAAATGATACAATAAATTTTTATTAAAATATGCTAACTTTTTGAAAGAAGCAAATGATTTTTTCTCTTACTTCCAAAGTAAGTTAAAAAAGATTACTATGAAACCCCCCAACGAGAAATTTTTTCCCGTAAGGGTCGTTTTTCTACTCCTCATTTTTCACATAAGCGCCCAAATATTCCCCGGAATAGATTTCAATTCACGGTATAGAGATTCTTTCCAATTCCATATTATGCTTATCAGAAATTTGATAGTAGTCAATACCAAATATTGTTTGTTTGGGAATTTCTAAACCTTCTTCGAGCATTCCTTCAATGTGAAATTCAATAGCTTCTCTCATTAAAATTTCTGTTTCTTTTTTAGTAGAAGCTGCTGCAACGCATCCAGGCAAATCTGGAGCGTAAGCCGAATATCCGCTTTCGGTTTTTTCGTATATTATAAGATATTTATTCATTTTCTAAACCAGCTTGTTTTAAAATACTTTTTTGTAATTAGTTTTTTAGATTCACTTTTTATATATTATTTCGTTTAATCATAATTAAAATTAAATATATTTTTAATACAAAGCAAATTTATTTTTTAAATATTTTTTTAATGCTTTCCATTAAGCAAGTGGAGTTCATTTCTTCAAAAAAAATCCTCCCCATTTGAATTTGGGAAGGAGAAACAGCGTAGAGATGGACTCCACCTCGAAGGTGGAGTCCATCTGGAAAATCAAGAAATCCATCAATCAAGAAAATCAAGGTTCAAAAGAAATTAATCAAGCACTTTTTCAATTAATTTCATAAATTCAGCTTTGGGCCTTGAGCCAACTATTACATCTTTTATATTTCCATTTTTATCTATGAACATTGAAGTAGGAACGCCTGTTATGCGACCATAAGCCGCGTCAAGCTCTCTTTTAAGGTCAAGAACATTTATATAGTTGATACCCGCTTTTTGAACATATTGCTTGACTCCATTAAGAGCGGCGGCAGGATCATGCTCAAGTGCCACACCAACAACAACAAAATCCCTGTCTTTCAAGTCTTTTACTATATCAATAATAGCTGGAATTTCAGCTCTGCAAGGTCCGCACCAAGTTCCCCAAAAGTTTAAAAACACTGCCTTTCCCCTTGTGTATTGTGAAAAGGAAACGTCTTTCTTGCCATCGTTCCAAGTAAAATCAACAGCTCTGCCCTTAACAGCATTCATCACAGACTTAATGGTGAAAACTTGGGCTGGCAACGTTTCTTCCTTTTCAACATCGCTTGTCTTCTCCGATGTAGAAGCTAATACCATTGTGTTATTATTCGCTTGTTCTTCAGCTATTATAGGCTTTTTAAATTCGCCGCTTTCTTCGTCTTTATTGCTTGAGCAAGCACAAATTGGCAACATTGCTATTAACGCAAATGTAATTAGTAAAATATTAAATTTTTTTAGCATTTGAACCCCTTTATTAATTATTAAATAGCTTATAAAACGTTTAGATTAAAATTATATTTTTTTCCTATTACTTTTTCCGCTCAAATGACTTGACATCGCAAAGAAAAAGCCTGTTACAACAGCTATTGTGCCGAGCCATACTAAATTGATAAATGGTTTTTTTGCGACCTCGAAAGTGAAAAGCTCGCTTGCAAACTTAAATGTTGCTTGAAAACTGCCATTTTCAAAGTTACACTCAACTAAACCGATTTTAAGGCTTGTTCCCAAAACTGAATACCATATTGGGCTAAAGGAATCTTTTTCTAAATTTAAAACAGAATAAAGCGTATCGCGGATTACTTGGCTTGGCATCTGAAATTCGACTATGCTGGCAAATACTTTTCTAAACTCATCTGGCATAATATCCATCTTTGAGGTATCGAGTGAGATTAATTTTATTTGAAGTGAGGAATCTGCCGGACAAATTGCAGTTTCATTTTCAAGTAAAGTAACTCTTTGAAATGAAGTGTCGTTTAAAACAGATTTAGGAGAAATATAAATATCCTCGAAAAGCGAGGTCCTTATGCTCGGCTCAAAAAATGGAAACTGCCAATCATTATAGCTGCTCCAACTCACAATGGGATGCAGTTCAAATCGCTTTCCTTTTTTTTCTAATTCAAGATTATATGTAAATTTTTCTCTATCTTTTTTGCCTTTTTCAATCTGCGTTTTTCCTTTAAAAGTAATTTTATAGCCAAGTTTCTCGCTGCTTTCTTTGGGTCGCAAAACTAAATGCTCAGAACTTGAATAGCCAGCTGATCCAATCACTCCGAGAAAAAGCAGAGCAACACCAATATGAGAAAGATATGCAGCAATCCGAAAAGATTTTTTTCTTATTTTTTTGAACATTATAAAAATATTCAGCGTTATTGATAAAATAGCCGAGAACGCCAAAACTATGTATGCCCATTGGTCAAGAGCAATAAAAATAAGAAAGGCAGTCAAAACGATTGAAAGCGCAGAAAGGAAAATTACTTGCTTTAATTGTTTTTTATTGAAATTTCCATTCCAAGCAAAAAAGAGCGATACTCCATTTAAAATCATCATTAAAATAATGAATGGAAAGTTCATTTTGTCGTAAAAAGAAATTTCCATTGATTGCAGAGTCCCAACTAAGCTGGTTATAATTGGAAAACTCGTTCCATAAGCAATAATGAATGTAGAAATTAAAATGATAATCGTTCCAAAAACAATGAGAAAGGGACGGCTACTAAGTTTATAAGTGCTTTCAGCTTTCGGAATATTTTTAAATCTAATGAAAAATATAGTTATGCCTGCAAGAAAGAAAAGCAACAGAAAGGCAAAAAGTATTGAATAAACTACCTTGCCGGGGTCGATAAAAGAATGAACCGACACATCGCTTAAAATTCCACTTCTTGTGAGAAAAGTAGAATATATTACAAAAACGAATGTGAGAATGGCTAAAATATAATTAGTTTTTCTCATTCCACCCGATTTTTTTTGAACAAGCTGCGTATGAGCGAGTGCAAGGACAAGCATCCAAGGAACGAGGGAAGAATTTTCTACGGGATCCCAGCCCCAAAAACCGCCCCAGCCAAGCGTTTCATAAGCCCAAAAACCGCCGAGCATAATTCCCAGTCCAAGCACAGCTGCTGAAGCGTTAGTCCAAGGCAGTGCCAAGTCGTTCCATTCTTCATAAGCATTTTTAAATAGCGAGGCAAAGGCAATGGAATATGGAACGGCAAGCAGAGCGTAACCAATAAAAAGGATAGGGGGATGAATAATAATCCATATATTTTCTAAAATTGGGTTCAATCCCCTGCCGTCCTCGGGAGTATAGCCAAATTGCACATTGTTACCCGCAAAGCTCTCCCAAACATAATCGAAAGGACTTTTCGCAATAAGAATCACAATCATAAAAGCGAAAACCAGCGAATAAACACCCATTGCAAGTGGTTCTAAGGATTTCCCTTTAATGCTTTTAATGAAAATAATTCCAACGATTGCCGTAAAAAGTGCCCAAAGAAGAAAAGAGCCTTCCTGCCCAGCCCAAAAAGAAGAAAGTAGCAAAGAAAAAGGCAAGTCTTTTGAAGAATAGCTGTAAATATATGTGTATTGGAAATTGTGATTTAATATATTAACTAAAAGTAGGGCAGAACTGAGCAAAATCCCAAAGGAGGCAAGATAAAACAAAAATCGCGCATTTTTGATTCTTTTCTCGTTATTATTTGCAGAAAAGAAAAAATATGCTGAGCCGCAAGCTAATGCAAATGAAATAAAAACAAGGAATTTTCCAATCATAATTTTTTTGGGTTTAGTTGAAGCTTTGTTCGTAAATTATATGTTCCTGTTTGTATAGTTCTAAATTGTTAGTATTAAATTCTGGTTTCATCGTTACTTTTACATCAAACAAATCAATTAAGCAGTAGCCGGTAATTAAAAGATTACTTTATCCGAAAAAATCCTTTACTAATATCGAACAGTTCGTTGTTATCACTGCCTTAACTACTTGAAATATTTCAAAATTTCTTAATTTCATAAGTTTTGCTGCAAATATAATGTAATTATACGTTTTAATTAGGTTTTTATTATTTTTCTGCATTAAAACAAAACTATACTTAAAGTCCGTTGCTTGATAAACTACTAAGCAGTATTTTTGTTTTTTATGAATATCAAAGAAAAAATTGGTAAAAGACTACGAGAATTGCGTCAGGTAAAAGGACTTAGTCAGGAAAAGTTTGCTTATGAATGTGAACTTGATAGAACCTATATTGCAAGCATTGAACAGGGACGAAGAAATGTATCTATTGCCAATATTGAAAAAATAGCTAATGCTTTTGGGATGACGGTGTCAGATTTTTTTAACTCAGATTTATTCAAGAATGATTAAAGTAAACGATTTTGTAGTTTTGATTGAAAAGCATAATGATTTAGCAGTTAATTCTGTCGGATTTGTCAAGGAAATCAAGAAAACTAAGGCAAAAGTTTTTTTCATTGGAAAAATGAGTGAAATTGAAATTGAATTGTCAAAAATAAAATTTCTTGAAATAACAAAAACTGGCAAATCGCACAAATATAAAATATGCAATGTTTGTCATATTCTCAAAGAAGATTATAAAGATTTCGATATTAATCAAACAGATGCTTTGGGACGAAAAACTACAAGACCTTCTTGCAAAGAATGCAGAAAATCAATTGATGGCAGGGCATTAAAAAATTCTGAAAAGAAAAGAATGAATGCTGAAAAACCAGAAATATTTTTTATTTGTCCAATATGCAAAAAAGCTTCAATACCCGGCGTTACGGCTAATCTGGTGATTGACCACGACCATGCTACTGGAGATGCAAGAACTTGGATTTGTGATAGCTGCAATACTGGTCTCGGGCGATTTAAAGACAATATTGAATTTCTTGAAGAAGCAATAAAATATTTGAAAAAATATCAAAGAAGCTGATGTTGCAGCAATTCTAATCTTTTAATAGATAAATCAACATACTCTTTCGATATTTCCATTCCGAGATAATTTCGATTATTCAGTTTAGCCATTTTACAGGTTGTTCCAGAACCGCTCATCGGGTCAAAAACCAAATCGCCTTCATTAGACCAGGATAATATATGGTCCTGTGCTAATTTTTCTGGGAAAATTGCAGTATGCTGGAATGCTATTTTATCGTTTGTGGAGCCGCCCAGACCAACGGCATAATTCCAAATATTAGTCATAGTTTTTTCTTTTTTCAATTCTGCAATGACTTTTTTATTAACTCCATCTGCTTTTTTGTTTGTAACTAACTTTTCGAAACCGTGCCGGGCTGTTTTAGTTTTTAATGGATTAAAAGTATTAACCTTTTCTTTTGAAAAAACAAACATAAATTCATAGCAATTTGTGTAAGCATTTGAACGCATAAACGGTGTGTTTTTCTTTTGATAAATCATTACATCATGCACATTAAACCCAACTTCTTGAAAATAAAGACATTGTTTAAAGCTTGTCAAAGTGCGGTCACCGTTTTTAATTTTATCGCCAACCACCCATACAACAACTCCACCTTTTTTGATTACTCTAAATAATTCCTTTGCAATGTTGTCAAAATCAAAATGGTAGCCGTTATAGTTACGCAAATCGTCATAAGGAGGTGAAGTAACCACCAAATCAATACAATCATTCGGTAGCTCTTTCATACCAACAAGACAATCTATGTTATAGATATTATTTATTTCAAAATTTCCTAATTTCATAAGCTTTGCTACAAATATAATGTAATTCCTTCGTTTGAATATGTTTTAGCAAAATCATTGATAATTAATTTTAAGTCATTAAGCAAATCATTATCAAGTTTGTTCTTTGGATCGAATTTGTGAATATTTTTATGAATAGTTGTTTCTACGGTAATATGAAAATCAATATTATTGAAAGTTTCAATAATGGACCTTACAATATTCTCATAATTATTCAATTTTTCTTCTAAAGCACTTTTTTTCATTTTAGCTTCCTTTTTGAAATATAACAATTCTATTTGTATTTGTGCCTTTGTGATTATTTTTTACGCCCCAAATGTTTGATGTTTTTGTAAAAACTTGTTCATTAATGATAATTCCGAGACATTTTAACCCAACTTCAATTCCAATACTAACAACAATTTCATCTAATTTTACCTTTCCGTTTTTCAGATCTCCAACTTCAAAAGCAATATAAGCATTAGGTTTCGTTATGCGAAAAAGTTCTTTAAAAACATCAAAAATAAAATTGTGCCATTGCTCTTCTGTTTTCGCCATAACAATATTTCTTGCAATCTCATCAGCATTTAAATTGTTAAACCAAAGTCGCAACCAATTATCATTAGCATATTGAACAAGATCTAAGAAAGGGGGCGAAGTTACTGTGAGTGAAATTGAGTTGTCTTTTATTTGTGGAGTATCCCTCGCATCTAAATTTAATAGCAAAGAGGAATTATAATTTTCTGACAGCATTTTTCTTGTATTTGTATTAATTCCACTTAGTAATTGCTTTGATTTACCAAGAATAAGCTTTTTTATATTTCTATAATCCGGAGTTTGCTGTCTTTTTTCATTAATTCTAATTTGGCTTTTTTGCGAAACTGCTTGATTAGGTGGGAGGGTAAAAACAGAGAAAAAGCCTTTGGAATGACCTGTTAAGCGGTTAGTAGCTACCATCCTAATCCAATCATCCACTTCATCTTCAGTGTTATTATCTTTTTTTTCTATTAAATAATTTTTTAAAGAAACTAATTCAGACAAAGTATTTTCATCATAAAACATTGAAAGATCAATATCACTTGTTAAATTATAAGAAAAAATTATTTCATTTAATCTTTTATTGATTTCAGAAATTGTTGGGGGATTAAGCCGCGGCTTTAAAAGAATTAAACTCAATGGGTTGATGTCATTTGCAATAGCTTTCCTGTTTAGCAGTGATGCTTCTAAAGCCGAGGTTCCTCTTCCAGAAAAAGGATCGTAGACAGTGTCTTTTTCTTCTGTTAATCCTTCAATGAAAAAACGGGGTAATTGTGGTTTAAAGCAGGCACGGTAAGAAACTTCGTGAAGTGAATTTGCCTGTCTTTGCTTTGAAGTCCAAAACTCATTTATATATTTTGGAATAGAAAAACCATTATATTTAAAATTCTCAATACGTGTAGAATATTTATCATTATCAAAAAACAAGGAATTATCTTGTAAATTAAAGTTTTCTATGTATTTAATAAAATTTGACATATAAGCTACTTTACAACAAAAATAATATCAGCTAAAGCATTAAATACATTACTTTTATTTTTGTATTTAAAACTAACTTTCAAATCATCAATATTTTTTTCAGGGAATTCATCAAGGTATTTCATAATTGATGGAGTTAATAAATTTAGATTTCTTTTTAATTTCCAAGAATTATCAAAATCATCTGAGTCAATAAGAACAAGAAATAATCTGTTTGATGAATCGAATCTCATTTCACCTTGTTCTTCGTAAAGGTTCTGAACTAATAATTTGGGATTAGCTAATGTTTCATTTAAAATAGAAATACGGGTGTCTTTTAATTCTTTTAGGGAATTTTTACAAAAATCATCATTTTTATTCTTCATTTTTTCAACTATTTCATAATAAATATCATCTTGCCGCTTGTGGTTCGAGTAAGTAATATTTGCCTGTTTGGCTTTTTGTTTTAACTCAGTCAATTCCGGTTTTAAACCTTTTGATTTTCTTCTTTTTTCAATAAAATTTGAAGGTAAGTAAGTAACTTTTAAATCGAAAGGAATATTATTGATAAAAAAATCTACTTTCTTAATTTTTCCAACGGTTGGGAGAACAAAAGGATGAGTTTTAAAAATATATTCAATAAGAATACTTGACCAATGATTATACCAGCTACACAATATATATCCAATAACAGCTCTATTTATTTCAGTTTCAAATTTGGAAATCAATTCGTCATATTTTTGAAATGCTTTTACATACTTATCTACTAAATATTTATCAAGAGCGTTTTTATAATCCCCGCCCCATTCAAAGGAACGAAGTTTAAACAACTCAGATACTATTGCCTCTTTGTCAACATTATGTAAATTTTCTTGATTTTTATCATTAATAAATTTATCTAAAATTAAATGCGATTTTTCTAAATCTTTAATAAAAACAGAATAAATCTCTTTAAATCTGTCATTTAATAATTTGCTTTTTATAATCAATGAATTTGATTGAATGAAATCACTTAAAAGTTCTTTTCTGGTTATAGACTTAATTTTCAGCCATAGCAAAGCAGATGAATTAAAATTAAATTCATCTAACTTATCAGAATTATATGCGTTTTTCCAATAATCGAAATCCTTTATTTCTTTTGTCATTTCACAAACCAATATTTATTGATAATTTGTTTTTGCAAACAAACAGAACCTCTCTGCTTCCTGCTACGCTTCCTTTTCCACCTCGTCCATTTAAATAAGTCTGTGTTTCAATACTAACATCTTTATACTGCTTTAAAATTTTTTCTAATTCTTTAACTTTTGGATAGCTCCTATTATTCCAGCTAATTAGCCAGTTCGGAATGTCTTTTGATAGCGCGAATAGCTGATTTAAGGAATCAATTATTAATTGTTTTTTATCAAAGCCGCTATATCTTTTAGGCTCGTATCTTCTTGTGGTATTAATAAATTCTTTGTCAGACCAATATTCTACAAAAGTTTCTAATAAGTGATAAAAGCTCTGATAATCAGCATGACTATCGCAATATGGCGGATCGTAGTAAGCCAAATCTATATTGTCTAATTTTGGGAGAAGTTCTAAAACATTCTCATTATAACTCTTATTATCTTGTTCATTATTAAAAATCGCATTGTTATATAAAACAAATATATCTGAGATTATATCTTTTACATGCCTTGCCAAATTAGGATTTCGTTTAATCCTTTCTGGGTTGTTTGCGTAATTTATTGCTTGGTTATGTGCGAAATGTCCCATTGTTACTTTTCTTGTTAAGCTCCTGTTTACTAAAGTAAAAGCAAGTGCTTTTTTATATTGATTATCAAGCAAATCAATATTAGCTCTTACTTTATCTAAAAAAATTGCTTGTTCTTCATCAAAAAAGACATTAGAAAATACGTTTTTAAATAATGAACTGTTATTTTTATTAATATTTTCATTTGAAAAAATAAATTCTAATTCTTCTTTAGATAGAGTAAAATTATTGTTTTCTATTAAAGATAGACCAATTTGATGATTAAAATTAAGAAAATCATTTGTTATTGTTTTAAAACCATTTTGCTTGAATAAATAAGCAACTGATTGTGAGCCAGCAAAACCATCAAAAGCAGTTCGAATATTTTTAGGGATAAACCTATTTATCCACGGCAACCAGATGTATTTCGCACCAAGATACTGTGGCTCTGGGAATTTATAATAGAAATATGTATTGTCTGCAAATAGCATTTAATTAAATAAGTTGTTTAGTTTAAAAATTATTCCTCTCACTCCAGCCCTTCTGCTTCGTATTTTGAGGGGCATTTGGTGTAGATTTCGCTTGCATAAAAAGCTGTGTCGCGGTATTCTCCTTTAACTACGAAGTATTTTGCTAATTTGAAATTGTTGGGAGGAGAGCCTTTATATATCACCTGCGCCCTTTCAGTTTTTTCGTCCTGCATAAGGAAAGTAAAAATGTTTGCGTTTGCGTCATAGCTCGGCTCGCGCATTGAGTCAAGCGAAGCGAGTATCTGCAATTTTTTGCCCGTCTTTTTTGCCGTTGCTATGTCGGAATATTCTATTGAATAGGAATTAAACAGCGTAAGGGCAGCAATTATAGAAATCGCCCCAATTAAAATGGCAGCTATATATGATTTTTTCATCTGTTTGCATCTTCATTTGTTTCGATAATTCTCTTTTCGATTCTTCTGAGCTTACTATCAATACCAAATAATGAGAAAGCTATTCCAAGCCAAGTTATTAAGACGATGATTAGCACAATATATATTGATTTTTCTTCAAACATAATTTTCTCCTTTTTTTTGTATTAGCAAAAAGTTTTGCATTATTTTTATTGTCGCTTTTTTAACGAATATCCTTGACTAATGTTTTCCAACAGTTTCTTCCATTAAAGCAAATATAGTTATTAATTGTGGATTTTTCAAGTAAAAGAAAATAGCAAAGGGAGGCAGTGAAAACAGAAATTTGCATTATTTGTTTTTTCAGAATTATCAAAAAATATGATTAAGCGCTAAAAGCAATCTGTTTGCTAACAATTATGAATTTTACTTTAATTTATAAAATTTAGAATTATTTCTGCTGCAGTTTGAGAAGCATTTCTTTCGCCAAGCATATCCCTTATTTTTAAAAAATCCTTTTGCATCTCAGCACGCTTTTCTTGATTATTCACCAATTCAAGCAGCTCGCTTGCAATTTTTTTTGGATTTATGTCTTTTTGAATGTATTCACTTACAACTTTTTTCCCTGATAAAATATTTACAATAGAAATGTAATCTAAATTTATTAATTTTTTCCCTAATAAGTAGGAAATAAAAGAAGTTTTGTAAAACATAAGAAAAGGCAAGCCGCAAAGCGCAGCTTCGAGATTAGAAGTGCCTGTTTTAATTATGCCAAAACTACTTTCCTGCATTAACTTGTTTGAATCCTCCGCAAATTCCCAATCTGGAAAGCGTTTCGAGATTTTAGCAAAATAATCTTGATTAATCAATGGCGATTTTGCAAGTGCTATGCGATACTCTGGCAGTTGTCTTTTTATTTCTCTGTCTATTCCTTCAAGCAAAGGCAAATGGGCTTGAAGTTCTTGTTTTCGACTGCCGGGCAAAATCGCAATCTTTTTTTGTCTTTCTTGCGTTTTTATGCTCTTTATTCTTTCAAGAAGAGGATGCCCCACAAATTCACAATCAATACCATATTTTTTAAAGAAATCTACTTCAAATGGAAAAACAACAAGCAGCTTGTCTATAGATTGAGAAAGCTCTTTTGCCCTATTTTGCCCCCAAGCCCAAAGCTGTGGAGCAATGTAATATGCAACAGGTATAGCTTTGGACTTTGCATATTTTGCTAATCTTATATTGAACCCGGGAAAATCAACTGGGATAAAAACATCAAATTTTTCACTATCAAGTAAATTTTTACATTGCTTTAATACTTTTTGGAAAAAAGAAATTTTTTTAGCAACTTCAAAAAAACCGACTACAGAAAAATCTTCAAGTGGAACAAGGGATTTAAGTCTCCTTTTTTCCATCTCTTTTCCACCAATCCCATAAAACATTGTATCTGGCTCCCTTTCAAGGATTTTATCCATAAGAAAAGCCGCATGCATATCGCCAGAGCGCTCACCTGCTATAATAAATATTTTTTTCAAGTTTTGTAACTTTTTTTAGTTAATTTTGTTAAATTGTATATGTTTTTTTAAATTAAGCTAAACCAATAAAGTAAAAATAAATAAAAAACAGGAGAAAATTGTGAAAAAGCTAATTTATTTAAGCGCTTTTTTAGTAATAGCCACTTTTTTAATGCAAGGATTTCAGTGTGCCTCGCCTGAAATGACAACCGCAAAAATTGCTCTTCAAAACAAAGACTGGCGCAAGGCTAAGGAGTTCTTTGAAAAGGAACTTGAAAAAAATCATAATAATGGCGAAGCTTGGATTATGCTTACCGAGGTTAATCAACAGCTCAATCTAATTGACGAAGCTGTTAGCACCATTCTTAAAGGAGAAAAGTATATTGTTTCTAAAGACTTAACAGAAAGAGTTCCGCACACTAAATATGCCATATACGGCGCCTCATATAATAAAGGGGTAGAGTATCTTAACGATTATTTAAAAGATAAAAATGAAAGCGATTTTAAAAAGTTTGTTGAAAGCTTTGGAAACTGTATAAAACTAAGACCCAACAGCCCAGATGTATACCGTTTATTAGCAATTGGTTATGAAGCAAAAGGCGACTTTGCAAATGCAAATTTGAATAACAACAAATATGCCGACTTGCTAAAAACAGAACTTGAGATAGCAAAGGAAAAAGGTTTAAACGTCAATATGGAAAGAAGTGCCTCTCATAGCATTCTTGGGGCGCCTATTAAGAGTATGGCTCTTCCTTATGGTGAAGAAGGCGATTCCGTTATAATTGACGCTTATCTCTATAAGTCTAAAGAGCTTATAGTTTATTCATTAAAAGAGCATTCCAACCCGATAGTGGTTACCGGATGGCGTGCTGATTTGCCAAAAGATATTACTATTCAAGAGCGCTTTCAACCCTTCACTTTTTCTACTTCTCCATATTTCTCATTAGCTCAATACTTTTTCGATAACAAAGATTGGGACAATGCCCTACAAAATATTTTCGCAATCCTTTATATTGACCCGCAAAACATTGACGCTAACACCGCGCTTATCCTTATTTATGAATCACAAGGAAAAAAAGAGGAATCGCTTAAATATATTCAAGAGCTGGTGCAAAAAAATCCCAATAACCCCAGCTATCTCGTCCAGCATGCTGATTTGCTTCAACAATTAGAAAAATTTGACGAATCGATTGAGCAATATGAAAAGGCAATAAAGATTGACCCAAAAAACGATAATGCGCTAAGAAACATAGCCTCAGCATACAAAAATAAAGTTCTTGTCATACAAAAAGAACAGCAGGAAAAGGTAAATAGTGACAGAAACTATAAGCCAAATCCAGACGAGTATATGCCTTTGCTCCGAAAATCAGCTGAATATTTCGAGCTATGCAGAAAGACTATGAAATTTAGCCGCGATTTCGATGTTCTTGCTGAACTCGCTGAAATATATACATTTACAAAGGAAACTGATAAACAAAAATACACAATTGCTGAATTAGAAGCCCTTGAAGAAACAATTCCGCTTGAGCAATTAGAACGTTATTACTCCTCTTTAGTAAGGCTTTACGATAGAATTGGAGGGCGAGCAGAAGACAGTGAACGGCTACAGAAAAAAATATTAGAATTGAGAAAATAAAATATAGTTACATTTAATAAAAAAGGAATATATGGCTGAAAGAAAACAAGAAGGCACAACACAGCAGCTTAATTTAGAAATTGGCGATAAAGAAGCGGAGGGTATTTATTCGAATCTTGCAATTATCTCTCATTCGCCAGCTGAATTTGTGTTGGACTTCACAAGAGTAATGCCCGGCGTTCCGAAAGCAAAAGTTTTTGCTCGTATTGTTATGACGCCCCAGCACACAAAAATGCTTTTAGGCGCTCTTATGGACAACATTAGAAAATACGAGCAGCAATTCGGAGAAATAAAAACCGATAGGCAGCCGAATACTTTTCCGGGCTTTCCCGGTAGCCCAAAGGTAAATTAATTTTGGAAGCAGCTTGAAACAGTTAGATGGACTCCACCT
>LSQX01153291.1_pt1 | contig 14347 bp, 10 predicted proteins | sample 654561 | NCBI WGS metagenome assembly LSQX01 (sample SAMN04489861, study PRJNA283612) | anaerobic digester metagenome | isolation source: 4 biogas reactors fed with cattle manure at either 37C or 55C with and... | place: Denmark: Kongens Lyngby | collected 2014
GTTTAATAGTTTTTGAACTATCGCTTTGCATTTTGTCCACCAAACCATCTTCATAGTTCTCAATTAAGTCAAGTTTGCGTTCAATTGCAGATATTTGATAATCAACGCACTTCATTAAAGAAGAAATCATTTCCATTTCTTTTGTTGAAGGGTAATAAACATTATTTTGCTTTATTAAACTCCAGTCAGCACGCGGCATTTTTGTTCCACAAGTTTTATTACACAACCTAGAAAAATGAGATGTCTGAACATAATAATAGAGGTATTCTTGCGTCATCAAAACAGGCTTGAGCACCCAAAATTCTGTCGAACAAACGCCATCAAAATCAGGCAAAAAATATTTCCTTAAATATGGTCTTAATTTTCCGTATAGAACATCTTTTGAAGAAAAGACAGATTTTGTGCTTTCGTAATCCTTTGAATTATATGTTTTAAGCAATTTTCCGGTGTTCTCTTCTATTGAATCGAGTTCGATATCAATTAATTCTTTACCAGACTTCTTTTGGGAATATTTGGCTTTGCCAAGAACGATAGCATCATCTATTTTCGAACATGAATAATCGCCAGAAAACAAATCGAATCTAATTGTTGGTTTCATCTTTCTTTGTTTCTCCAAATTCTGGCAAGCCGAGTGATTTTAATAGTTTATTTAATTGAACCAAGTCGCCGTCAATTTTTCTTTCAAGAACGTTATACGCCGATATAGTAGAATTCAAATCAACTGAATCCGGATCTATAAACGTATCAACATATCTTGTTACATTTAAATTCCACTCGTTTCCATTCATTTCTGAATATTTAGCTTTATGAGCAAATTTATCCGCGTCTTTTCTGCTAATATATGCGTTAATAATGTCGTTAATATCTGTTTCTCGCATATAATTAACAGCATTTTTATGTTCATATTTATTAGAAGCGTCTATAAATAAAATGTCTCGTTCCGTTTTATTCTTCTTAAAAACCAATACGCAAACAGGAATTGGTGTATTTTGAAATGTGTTTTCAGGAAGTGAAATTACTGTATCCAATAAATTCATTGTTTTTGAAATTGAAGTTCTAATTGTTTCTTCTTTACCGCTCCTAAACAGCACTCCATTAGGACATACGATAGCAGCCACACCATCATCATTAAGACAGTATAAAATATGTTCAATAAATGCATAGTCGCCTTTTTTAACATCTGTTGGATATGCGCCATATTTATTAAAGCGCTCATCCTTAGCTAACTTCTCATCTGAAATAAGAGCTGGTTTATCGTTTGTCGCACCAACGCTAGTTGAGTATGGGAAATTAGCAACAATAATATCGAATTTTCCTTTTAATTCTTCTAATGAAGGTTGAGGATTTGTCAGTGTGTTACCGCGATAAGCTTTAAGCTCGTTGTATTTTACGCCATGAAGAATCATATTCATTCTTCCAAGGTTATACGTTTCGGGAACTAATTCTTGCGAGTAGAACATTTTTACTTTTCCAGAATTATCGTGTTCGATGTGGTGCTTTACTGACATCAAAAGAGAACAAGAGCCGCTTGTTGGGTCATAAGCTGTGTCAACGTTTTTCCTTCCGTAGCAAGTTATTCTAGCAAGAATCTCAGCGATCGCTTTCGGTGTGTAAAAAGATCCTGTTTTCGATGATGCGCTAATATCCGAATATTTTCCAATGATGTATTCGTATGTTTCGCCAATCAAATCTATCTTGCTTGTTTTGAAATCGATATCGATACTTGCTACTTGCTTTATTATGCTTCCGACATTTGCGCTTTTCTCAGCAGGTGTTTCGCCAAGTTCAACAATATCAAGTTTTATTCCATCGAGAAGATTTTCATACGCCTCTTTAGCTTCGCTTCTAGAAACCATTTCATTGTAATCAAGAATGGCATCTCTTAAATCTGTATAACTAAATGCATTGCTCGCGGTAGCTGGTCTATTTGAAGCTTCAACCATCTTGCTAAACAAATATTTTGGTTTTATAAAGAAGCCTAAATTCGAACCATTTATACAGTACGCTTCTAGATCTGCTGACCTGAGTGCATAGCAATCGTCAACAGAGGCTTTAAATCTTTCAAAGACCACGACCTCTTCTCTTTCACAAAGATATCTATAAAACATTAAGCCCAAAATATAGTCCTTGTAGTTTTTTGCATCTGTAATGCCATACATGGTTTCAGCCATGGCATCTATTTTTTTATGTAATTCTTCTTTTTGAAGTCTTTGGGTTTCTTCAAGTGTTGTTCCTATAGTCACGATTCTTCTCCTTATCTCAAAGCATATAATTCAACAGCTTTGTTAATTAATTCGGTTGAAATGTAGTTGTCAGGATTTCCTAACTCTAATCTCTTTTCAAGAGGCATATTTTCAGATTCATCACCAACATAGTCTGTTATTTCAACACGAAGATTGACCATATCACTATCTTGGTTTTCACCGTTGATATAATCAACATAAATTTGCAACAATCTTTCAAATTCTTTGAAATCGAATTTTTTTGTCATCATTTCTACTTGCTCATATACCTCAGACATGAGAATAGTTTGATAAGATCCCAAATCTTCATCATAGTAGGTAATTGATTCAGGCTCAGAATCCTCGCTTTCAATGAATCCCCATCTAGTCAACCACTTCTTTACCAAAATCTTTTTATTGATTTCAGGAATATCATCAAGAAGCTTTAACTGAATGGCTTTTCTTTCATGTGCTTCTCTTTTTTCAGCATTTTTAATTAAATCAACTATGTGGTTGTAATCAAACGCTTCCCCCTTGACTGAAGGAACTACAAAGTGGACGCAGTCCAGAATGTTTTTCTTGATAAGTTTGTGTTTATATTTGTTATAAAGATTTTTGTAAATACCATATAACATTTGCCATTTTTCAGGATCAATTCCACACTTTTCAAAATCGTGTTCAACTCTTTTTTCCATTCTGTTTAAAGAACGCAAAGCGTGTGAGAAAGTATTAATAAATTGTATGTTTATTTCATCATTAGTTAAGTTGTCTAAAATGTTTAAAGTCAGCAATTGTTTAACATCCTCTTTGAAGTCTTTTAATAGTTCTTCGTAAGCAGGAGCAAACAAATCAAAGTTTTTATTCTTTGGATTGCAGTAATCGCGAATTGCTTTTTCAAGGAAAGCCTTAGTATTCAAATATAAAACGCAGTTGCCTTCAGTTTTATTATCATCTTTGCAAACTCTAGTCGTTCTATTGATTGCTTGTAATATTTGATGTGTTTTTCCAAATTTTTTATCTAAATAGATAGTGTTGCAGAAGGGATAATCGCTTCCTGTCAAATACTTATCGACCACGACCAAAACATTGCATTGATCTGGATGTTCAAAGACCGTTGCAACTTTATCATCATAGGACTTATAGCTTTTTGATAAAGCAAATCTATCTTCAGCTTCATCATCGATTTGCTCGTTATATCCAAATTGCTCATTAAACTCTTTAACGATACGTTTAAGTTCTTTGATGTTATAAACAAAGTCTTTAACATTCGGGTTTGGTTCATTTTCGGTAGGACTAAAAATACAAGCCACTTTTAAATCTGGTCTTAACTTTCTTATGTTGTCATAGTGTCTAACTGCATCAGCAACATAAGACGTAGCTACAATGGCATTGAATCTGCCATTCATAGTTAATCTATTAAAACTATTTGCGATATCATGATCAACGGCAAGGATTCTCTCTGGTTCCTGAATTGCACCTCTAGTATTAATTGCTTGAGCCGTTTCATCATCTTCTTCGTCATTCATTTCGATGGTTGGACTATAAATTGGCTTAATTTGTAATACGTTCTCGTCTCTTTGAGCTTCATCCATTCTATATGAATGGAGCGGTTTGCCAAAGACATTTTCAGTAACATCTTCAACCATATTTCCTTCATCAGGAAAAATTGGTGTGCCAGTAAATCCGTATCTTGTTATTTTTGGACACATTCTTCTTAAATTTAAAGCCATATCACCATTTGTAGTTCTATGACATTCGTCGAAAATAAAGAAGCATCCCGTTCCATCGCCCAGCACCTCAATAGCTTCATTATATTGTGCTTTGTTGGTTTTGTTTTTAAGTAACACATGTAATTTTTGAATTGTTGTAACTATGATTTTTTTAGATGGCTCTTTGATGTTTCTGCTAAGCATACGAGTATTTGCTGAATCCACTAATTCTGAACTGGTTTCGCCACTGTAGCTCATAAAATCATCGATAGATTTTGCATTTAAATCATCTCTATCAACAACGAAAAACACTTTTTTAACAGAATCTTCTTTTGCTAATAATTTTGAAAAATTAAACGAAGTGAGTGTTTTACCAGAAGCCATAGAGTGGAAAATGAATCCACCTTTCTTTTCTCCCATTGCATCTTTAAAGAGCGCTTTTGAAGCAAAAATTTGATATGGCCTCATTGCTAAAATGCAGCTTTCTTTTTCTTCCTTGATCACAATGTACTTTGTTAACATTTCAAAAACAAAGTTTGAATTCAAAAACGTGTCTGCAAAACAAGGTTTGTAATCGTCAGTTAAACTAGTAAATTCAGGAAGAAGGCCATTAATCCAATTATTTTCTTCGTCTGTGAATCTAAAAGCAAATTTATAAGATAGCGAGTCATTATTAGCGAAATATTTGGTAAATAAACCAGTGGATACGACAAAAAGCTCTAAAAAGTTAAATAACCCACGATAACCACCACTTTCCTTGTAGCGAACGATTTGATCGAAAGCCACCTCTTCTTGGCGGTCGACATCAAGATTCTTTAATTCAATTTGAACAACAGGAAGCCCGTTAACAAATAAAGTCACATCATATCTAAGTCCGTCATTATCAATATCTGCGTCTTTGACCTGGTTCGAGACTTCAAATTTGTTGTTTGAATAGTTCTTTTTATCAAAAATTGTTAAAACAAAAGGTAATTCCTCATGATTACGTTTTAATTCAACTTGTCCATCGTGAAAGAGTTTGGCTGCTTTGTATGATGAAAGAGACTCTAATTTTAAGATTAAATCTTCTTCTTCAGCTGGTAAAAGATGATCACGTTGTCCTTTTGTGAGTTTATAAATCTCTTTCTTGTTTGCTTCTAAACTTGCAACATGTTTTAAAAAATTATCTCTTATATCTTTGAGACTTTTAATATTAATTAAAGAGTAGCCATTTTTCTCGACTAAACGGTTAATTAATCGTCTTTCGATTTCTTTTTCTTCCACGATATTTTCCTCTATTTCTAAAAATTATATCACTTTTGTAGTGTTATTAATAAACACTACAACTAAAACGAACATTCTTTGATAAAATTGGTCTTTTCCAAGCATCTTTCAAATGCAGACTGCGATAACGTTAAGACTCCATTGGAATCTGTCATTCTATGGACTTTTGGATAATCACTAGGATTGTTATCAACTGCAGCAAGAAAGCTTGAATTATCTCCGATACCAACGCCTTTATGATGGACAGGCCCAACTATAATGTCACTATATAAGCTAGTGTTGGCTAGGCGGCTGTAATCAAAATTCGGTTTTACTGCCTGAAATTCTATTCTATCTGGAGGTATGCCGTATTTCTTCTTAGCTCTTAGTTTCCAATCATTAACATTTGGAAGCTCGATAGCTAAGACAAGAATGTTGGCTTTTCTAGCGTTGTTTAGATAGAAGTCACAATATGGTTCTGATTCTTGTAATAAATCAATAATTCCATACTGCTCAGCAACTTTTTCTAATTCGCCTGCTGCGTTTCCACGCATGATAGCTAACTGAATCTTGTTTAGGGCTGTATTTAGAAAGTCTTGTAATGCTTCAGGTCCTAAAGTCACACTATTCACCTTCTTCCGTATCCCAAAGGTTATCGAGCATTTTGTTCGCTTTAGACTCTAAGGCTTTAAGCCTTTCTTTTTCTGATCTAATTAAATCTCTTAAATCCATATACTCTGCACCAATTCTAACTTGGCGATCATAGAGTAAACCTGGAACCGGAATCTTTTTGACGTTATTGATTGATAAGTTAGGAATAATATTGCCGGTTTGATACATTTCCAATACTTGTCTGCCTAAATCTGACTCAAAATAAGCAACCAGGTAATATGGATCCAGTTTCTTGTCTTTTGGCCTAATGACCATGATGCTTCCGGCCGCAACAATTGGCTCATCAGTATTTAAATCAACAACCGCAGATTTAACTCTTAATGATTTAGTAGAGATAACAACATCACCTTTTTGAACTTTAAACTTCTCAATTGTGTTTTCTGGGATATCATATCTTTCAAGTTTTGAAACGATAGAGCCATTTTCAACATTGCTCATTTGAAGCAAACGAGTACCCGTTCCATCTGTTTTGTGAATAGATTCAAGCTTTGCGGATGGCACTTGCCAGCCAGTAAAGATATCCGCTAATTCTACTAATTCAGTAGCGTTTGGCATTGTTTTTTCAATCTTTTTAAAGTAAATGGCTGGTGATAATGAATAATCATGCTTAGCAATTTCTTCAGGTGTAAATAAGCATTCTCCACTATCGAAAGACTTGCTAAATTCCATAAATAATTCGTGTGCATTTACACTATTGATTTTTCTATTTTCTTTTTTGAAATAAGCTGAACCATCAAACAAAGCAACACATTCATTTTTTGTGTCAGACAACACCACCATTGCTGTACCAATGTTTGTTCTAGTAAAGATATTTGTTGGCAAGGTAATGACAGCTTTAACAAAACCGCGACGGAGCATGTGATCTCTTACTCTTTTGTCGGCCAAATTGGAAAGAATAGATAGAGGTACAACAGAAATTGCTACGCCATCGTCTCTGTCTAAATAATTCATCATTGCTGATAAGAAGAAATAGTCGGATGTATCGCCTTGATTGAGTAAGAATCTGTTGGCGTTGCAGTTAAACATTATTTCTCTCTGTCTTGAGTCTTTAACAATGAGCTTCCATGGGAATTCAGAAAAGACGAGGCTTGAACCAACTCGTGCAGTTTGATGATGCCAGCTATCCTCAAAGCAATTGATGTTTCTAACACGACCTTCAATTTCATTAGCGTGAAGGCGCATATTCGCAATAATTGAGTTACTAATATTGATTTCAACACCTTCGATGTGTGGGTACTCTTTTGCAGCCTTTAATAAGAAGGAACCTTCCCCACAAGTCATGTCGGTGACATTTATTTTTTGCTTTAAGAATTTGTTAGCTAATAATAAAACTAAATCGCTAAGACTATCAGGTGTAGATTCATCATGAATTGAGTTACTAAATGAATAATTGAGCATAGCTAACAATTCGTCTTTAGTGAAATTTGATAATTCTAAACTAATTGCTAAAGAATCGAAGCGATATCCCAAACCTTGATTGGCATAAACCTCTTGAGGTCCGACTTTCGCAGCTTCAGCCAACTCTTTCACGCTTTTATACGTGTAGCTAGTATCTTCTTCTGTTAAAGCTTCGACCAATTTACAAGCTGCATAATCTACGTCGCCTGTTGGGTAGTCGTTAAACTTTTCTAAATAAAGATAGTAGGTAAACGCTAATGCTTTTGCGGTATACTCCACCAACGAAGCAGGCATATACATCTTTAAGTTGTTAGTAAATTTCCAAATTTTATTTTCTAATTCCACGATTGAAATCCTCCTTTAATCTTAGCCCAGATTACTTTTGACAATACCATGATATCCCGCCAATAATACCACGTCAATAAAAAATTAATCTTTGCTTAGATTAGTTTTCATGTTCTACTAGTAGAAAAGTTTTTAACACCTGAAGAATTAAGTTTTTCAAAATATCTAGGCCGCGTATTTTTGAGGTCCTGCCGCCGGTCCATATCGTTTTTTCTGAAAAATCATGACCGGGGGGAGGACAAGTACCGCAAAAAAACGATTTTTAGTGGGACAAGTTTGCTCATGGACAAGCCTTTCAGAGCCGTTTTTCGCCTTTTTTATAGGTTCTGCCATCAATGTAATACTTTGTATTAAAGAAATCGTGTCGGGACAAGCGGACAGGACAACCAAGATTTTCTTATATAGTATATATGTGTATATAATGTTTTTTTCTTTCTATCAATTTTCCTTTACTATATAGATTCTTGTCCTAATTGTCCCAATATACATTTTCTTTTGATTTAATCGATATTTTTTGATGGACAACCGTCATTGGACAAGTTTTTTGAGTTGTCCAGTTGTCCGAAATGATATGAGCCTGTCCCGTCCACCAAATCTGTCCCGTGATTTTCTTCAGTTTTAATACTTAAGTATTACTTGCCTGTTTCGGGACAGATGGACAGAAAGGACACGTTTTTCTATATAGATTTATAAATATGGTCATAAGTTTTTTTCTTTACTATACTCTCACATTATTAGCTTTTTTCTGTCCTGTCCGTCCCGCTGTCCATTTTTGAACTTTTACTATGTAACTTTTTTAATTTTTTGTCGAAAAAATGCGGGACAGGGTATTTTTTGCTGTCCCGACACGCGCTTGCATAAGGAAATAAAACTGGAAAAACTTGTCGATTAGACTAACAAACATTTGGACAAACGGTCAGTTTTAAACATAAGGGAAATGGAACAAGCTGAGAAAAAATTTTGTGAGTTTTAGACCAGGAAGGCAATTTTGCACAGAAGGTAACGAGAGGGATTCTGCCCTCAAGCCAGATTATGTTTCCAAGATTTAAAAAAGAAAGGTTGAAATAGTAAACATAACTGTTGCTATTATCACTCTTAAGAGTGATGTATGTACGTAGGAGGTACCACTTATGGAAAGAGAAGTTCAAATTATAGCACCTAAACCAAAGCCTAAGTTTCTTTTCAATGGTTCAAAAATCCTTCCTACACAAAAACGAGTTGCGGCTTACTGTCGTGTTTCTAGTGATAGAGACGAACAACTCAACAGCTTCGACAACCAAGTTGATGAATGGAAGAAAAGACTAGAGCAAGATCCTAGTGTTGTTTTGGTGGGTATCTACGCTGACGAAGGTATCTCAGGCACATCCGAAGAAGGCAGATTAGAATTCCAAAGACTAATTAATGATGCCCGTGCAGGTAAAATAGATAAGATAGTTACTAAATCTATATCCAGGTTCGCCAGAAACATCCAGACATCAATTAACATCGCTAGAGAGCTAAAAGCTATTGGTGTTGAAATCTATTTTGATAATGAACACATCTCTACCTTAGATCCTTCTAGCGAAGTCATGTTCACCATCAACGCTATTATGGCCCAAGAAGAAGCTCGCCACATTTCAGAGAACGTTAAATGGACTTTTAACAAAAAGAAGAAAGAAGGCATACCCATGGTAAGTAGCAACCTTCTTGGTTACAGAAGAGATCCTGAAAATCCAAAGAATCTCATCATCATTCCTGAAGAGGCTCAAATAGTAAGAGAAATCTTTGAACTATACACTAATGAGGTTGGCACTAACGAAATAGGCAGAATCCTTGAAAAGAAGGGCTATCTCACCAGAAGAGGGAAAACCAAATGGTACAACTCCACCATCGAAGGCGTTATCACTAATGAGAAATACTGTGGAGACTTAATCCTTCAAAAGAGTGTCACCATTGACTTCCTTAATCACAAAAGAGTTAAGAACAATGGCCTTGAAGAGCAAGTCTATATCAAAAACAACCATGAGCCTACCGTCAGCAGAGAGATTTGGGATAAAGCTTAGATTATCTACGCTAAAAATAGAGATAGATTCAGAGGCGAAAATAAAGACAGCAGAAAATACGCTTCTCAATATCCATTAAGTGGCATGCTTGTTTGTCTTAACTGTGGCAACACTTATAAAAGAAGACATTGGACACAAGGCTATGCTGAGCCAAGAATCATGTTTCAATGCAATAACTACATTAATGGCTACTTAGTCAACAAATGTCATTCTCAGGCAATAAGCGAAGACATTCTTCTTAAAGCAACAGCAGAAGTTATTAACCGCGTGTATTTAGAAAAAGGAAAAGCATTGCATACGCTTATGAAGAATATTGAATCTCAAATAAATGTGGAAGGTACTGAAGACCAGGTTAATGGGCTTAAGAGAAAACAAGAAACCATAGAAGATGAAATTGACGAAATTATCAAAAAGAAACAATCCGCTGATGAAGTTGAAAGAATCCTTCTTGAAAAACAATACAGAGAACGCATTGTGACTTACCATGACTTAGAGAATCAGATAAACGACCTCTTAAATAAAAACAGAGATGCTGAGCTAGCTAAACATAGATTACTTAATATGGGAAAATCTATAAAAGGCGAAAAGTTAACTCCTGAAACATTAACTAAACCAATTGTACAAACTTGTATTGAATCCATCATAGTCGTTGATAAGCACAACATTGTATTTGTTCTTCCTAATAATGAAAAAGCTAACTATGAGTTAATTAAAGAAAGAAGAGCAAAGCTAGTTGAACACACTCCTGTTCTTGAAGGCAATATTACCTATCCAAGAAGATTCAGACCAGAACATCTCCACTATAAAGTTGTATTAATGTAGACGCAAAAAAGCCCCAGTTCCCAACTGATCTAGTTGAGTTCTGAGGCTTTATTGGTTATTTGCGTTTCATCTTTTTGTCTTTAATAATGGCGCCTTCTCTAAAGAGGCAATCAATAGGAGGTAGAGGCAAACTCTCTAGTTCTTCATTTGTCATTCCTAGCATTGATAGGAATTCATCGAACGTCATCTTTTGAATCTGTTTGCCTTCCGCTAAAGCTATATCGACATATTTTTCTCTATTGCATAGCCAAGGTGTTCCGTCTTCATGGAAGCTGGCATAAGTAACAAAGATATCTGCTTCGCTTCCTTTAAGGACGTATTCTCCACCTTCATTTTTGATAATCTGGACAAGGTTCATCATTTCTTTGAAATGCTTACACTCGTAATTGATGCTAATGGAGATCTTTTTGTCTTTGCATTTCCCACTACCCTCAGCGGTAACTTGAACATTATCTAGGAATTGAACAAAGGTCTTTTTATTACACCTTCTTCTCATTGAAAGCATGTCATTACTTCCGTCAGAGTAATCGCCTTCAAGCATAGCTTTTTGTCTTTCGGCTCTTGCCTGCTCAGCTCTTACCCTTGAGTCGATCAAGAAGTTTTTGGTTTTATCTTTTGCTTTAGGACATATTTCAATCATCTCTTCTAATTTGAAGTCTAGTTTTTCAAGAATGGTTTTCAGCTCAAGCATAGTATTGAAAGCATCTGCTCCAGCATCGTGTTTATTATCGTCACCTTGAATGCCAAGTTCTGACAATATGTTTTCCACTGAAACTGTCTTTTTGCTATCATTATAAGCTTTGTACATTTCTTTAATGTCATAGAATTCAAAGTCAAGGCAAGGAAGATTATATCTTTGTAGTTCGCAGTTCAATGCATGAACATCGCCATCGATTGTATGACCAAGAATGAAGTCTGCATTTTGAATGAGAGCCACTATCTTTTTGTGGTAAGCAGGGAAGAATAGTCTATTTTTGTATTCTTCTCTTTTCCTAGTAAGAATCTTTTTCAAAGCATACCAGTCCCACTCGTTATCTTTAATATTCGGATTGATAATGATGTTGTCTTTATAGAGAACATTGAAATTCTCATCCACCATTACATATCCGAATTCACAAATCCTTTCTTTGCTATCAAAGCAATTAGCGAATTCGCAATCGAAGAATAAATATTTCATTGAAGTTCACCAGCCTTTCTTAATTCTCTTCTTAAGAAGACTTTTTCTTCAACTAGAGACACACCCCAGTGGACGATGTTTCCAACGCCAAACATGACGATAATCATATCCATGCTCATTACTACAGCGCCAGTTTTCCATAAGATGAACCAGATTCCATAGTAAACGATATTGCAAAACAATGAGTTAATTGCATTGTATTTGGTTTTGCCCATTCCAACAAAAATAGCATCTGGAATTTGAGATAAAGCATAGGCAATGTAGAATCCGAGGTTCTTCACTACGATCTCAAAGATTCTTCCTGGATTATCTAATCCTTGAGCTGTTCCAAAGAACCATTGATATGTTGGAATTAATGCAAACCATGCAAGTATTGAGAAGATAGCAATGGAATAATAGTTAAGTTGTTTGAGCTTATAACCATCTGCACCGGCATCTTTTCTAATAATTTCAGCAAGACATGTAATCGGAATTAAGAGCCATCCCCATATAAAGTTATTAGATACCCAGTAATTACCAGATTCACTTACAACATTAACTAATCTACAAATCATCAATGCATAAACGATATTATCAATGAATTGTTGGCCACCAGCGAATAAACCAATTCTTCCCCAGTCTTTAAAATGAGGTAAATCTTCTTTGGAATATTTGCCATGTTTTAATTGTTTAATATAAATAAGCAATCCGATTGCTAGAGCACCCATCACACCATTTGCGATAATGTTGCTGACCGCAATGCCATCAATTCCCATTCCTGGAATTAAGGCAAAGTCTGCAAGTAATGCTAATAGGATTTTAGCTACCAAGAATGCATACATGTATCTAGATTTATCAATAACAAGGAACACAACGCTCGCATAGCTGAAGATNNAACCATAAAAGCGATTGTCTCAAGACTTAGATAACGATACGCTGCCGCAATATCAATTTCGTTCGGATTCATATAGTTGATGATTCCAATTCCCCAGAAAAATGTTCCTAATGAGAACAAAGCATATAGGGCAACCACAATAATTCCAAGTTTGAATACAACCTGGTTAAAGTTCTCTTTTTTGTATGCTTTAGATAGCACCGAATACATCGGAACAATTAAGAATGCACAAATGGTTTCATCAATAAGATCGAACCATTCCATTTGCCCAACAATATCCAATGCACCAGGGTTAGCATAAGAAGTGATGAGCTTAGTCACCACTGTTTGATAGATGGCTGGCACCAATGCCAGTAAGCACAGTGCCAGGTACATCTTCCAGTCGAATGTTTTAAAGTCATTCCACCATTGTTTTATACGTAATTTCATTGCAAATCCCCGCTTTCTTTAAGTTTTTTGAGTATTTCTTCAACTTCTTTTTTGGAGAGTTTTTCTTTTTCTTTTAGCTGCTTGTAGATGGCTTGAACCACATTTTTATTTTCTTCAATAATGGCTTTAGCTTTCTCAAAGGCTTCATTTAACAAACCGAATTCACAATCTTCAATTAGCACTAGTTTCTTTTCTGAAACCGGAAACTCTTCTGAAGATAATCTACCAAGTCTAGCTCTAGAAAGAAGTTTGTCGAATCCAAACGCTCCAACATTCATGAGCATTTGAATATATTTTCTTGCTTTGCCAACATCATCGCTAGACCCACTAGTAACGTCATTACACATGACCTCTTCACCAGCTAATCCACCAAGCATTGTCACCAGTTTTCGTTTGAGGTTATTTCTAGTGATTGGTTCAAATTCAATGACTTCTTCATCAAGATAAACGTGTCCTTGTACCTGACCGTATCTTTCTATTGATATAGAACCTATTTTACCACTTGTTTTATATTCAGTGATAAAGTGTCCTATCTCGTGATAACAAGTCATATCATCTGGCCCATCCTTGCTTCTCTTTCTAATATCTTGAAACATAACTACCGGTATATTTCTTTCAAAGTCCGCAATAGTTATTGTTTCGATACCCTGCGAAGCACAATCGATAATTGTTTCATTCACTAAAGTTTTAATATCAGCACCATTGAAATTGGCTGTTTTGATTGCAAGCTGATGAGCATCTATTTCTGAAAGTCGCTCATTCTTACTCAAATAGAGTTTGAAGATTTCCTCTCTGTCATAGGTGGTAGGCATCTCAACTGTTATTCGTTTATCCATTCTTCCGCTTCTAATAAGTGAAGGAGGAAGCATTGGCCTTTCATTTGTGGTGGCAATCACTAATACGCCATCAGAAGATGAAATGCCATCAATCTCTGTTAATAGGATTTTGGTGGTTTTTCTTGAATAATCAGAGCGGAAGTCCATTGTCATCACCAGCTCGTCGAATTCATCAATAAACACAATCGATGGAGCGTTTTCCCTAGCCTTCTTAAATAATTCCTTAATAGATTTAATTGTTGCGGCTTCGGTTTCGCTTTCGTTGCTTTCAAATTCAAAGAATGGAACGTCACTTTCAGAAGCAATCGCTTTAGCTAGCATCGTTTTACCCACTCCTGGATTTCCAGATAAGATTAATCCCTTAGGGATGTAAGCTCCTATCTTCTTATATTTTTCATGATTTTTGAGTACTTCGATGATCTTTTTGGCTTCCGCCTTCTCTTCGTCATACCCTGCAATGTCTTTTAAATAAATTTTGTCGTTCATAAATTTTCCTTTCTGTGTTGTTTGACCACTAAGTATTCACTTAAGGAATGTTCATATGATGGGTAACATACAACCTGTCTCTTATACACATCT
>LSQX01209169.1_pt1 | contig 14347 bp, 15 predicted proteins | sample 654561 | NCBI WGS metagenome assembly LSQX01 (sample SAMN04489861, study PRJNA283612) | anaerobic digester metagenome | isolation source: 4 biogas reactors fed with cattle manure at either 37C or 55C with and... | place: Denmark: Kongens Lyngby | collected 2014
GCAAACTGAGATAAAAAACCGCCGATTAAAGCAATATGTTTGTGTTACCGATATTGCTCACCACTTTCTTAATCCCTCCTTAATGAAGTTCTTGTTATGTATCACAAGTTGCGGCAATAGCGTGTCGCCGTAGGCAGTTATGTAAAAAGGGAGGAGCGCCCAGGAAAGAAAGGCGCTCCTCAAAGGTAGTGGTAGTGTAGGAGGACACAGATTATTATCAACGACTACGCTGAATCGACTTATTTACCAAAAGCAAGAAACCTCCCACGGCAAGCAGCATCGCACTAAACACCAAAACATGATAGTGAGACCCGCTGTTGGTACGGGGCAGCTCAGGTGCTTCAAGTTCCGGTTTCTCGGGAGCAGGCTCAACAGCCTCGGGCTTGTTCCCGTCGTCAGCAACAACAACATTTACAATATCAATCGTGAAAGACGAGCCGGAATCACCCAAAGCGACCGTGACAGTTGTTTCGCCGGGCTGAAGGGCTTCGAGCTTTAAATAGTGATGGCCTTCTCTTGTTGTTAATGCAGCACATACAACGTCGGGATTTGCCACATTCACCCTGAAGGTATCACTGTCTACTTCATCTATGCTAGGAACCGCTTCGCCATAATAGCGTTTGTCAATATCTGTAATGTCAGCAACAATAACACTTCCTATACATAGATTAACGCATTCTCCTGTTTGCAATAACAAGGAATTTTCTTCTACCTGCAGCTTATATTGAACATGGTCATCACTAACATAAAATCTTATCCAAACACCATTACTTATTAATGCTTCTAAGACAGTTTTATTAATATTCTCTCTCCAAACATCAAGGTAGTTACAATCTAGAACGACTTCTTCTAGAGCTGCTAGTGATAACAGCGGCGTAATGTCACCGATATTATTACCAAGAATATCTAAGCGCTGCAGTTTTCCCAACCCTGAGAGGGGTTCGATGTTATCAATTTTGTTATGCCTAATTTCTAGGCACTCTAAGTCCTTTAATCCCGACAAGGGGTTAATATTGCAAATCTTATTTTGGCACGCAAGCAGCTCCCTTAATTTTGTTAATGGCGATAGCGGTTCGATGTTGCTAATCTTGTTATTGGTCATATATAACTCTTTTAGATTTGTTAATTTTGACAATGAATTAATGTCATCAATTCCATTGTCACAAATAAATAAAATTTCCAGATTCAATAATTTTGATAAAGGCTCAATGCTGTTGATCTTATTACTGCTGATGTATAGATATTTTAATTTGGTTAGTTCGGACAGTGGCTCAATATTGTTAATTTTGTTGTTGCCAATTTCTAACCGCTCCAATTTTTTTAGTTCAGACAGCGGTTCAATATTATCGATCTCATTGTAGCTGATTAGCAATTCTTTCAGATTACATGCACATTGTATGCCTTCTAAGCTAGAGATACCTTTATCTTCGGCGTAGAGCCTATTAAGGCTCTCCATATCTGCTGCGGTAATATCGCCCGTCGGCTTGCCAAGCTGCTCCCTGATGGCCGCCTCAAGATTAGGATCAGGGATGGTAACAACCTCACTACCTTCCGCAGCAGCGATGTCGCAGACATCACCAATACCTACCACAAAACCGAACACCAGCACCAACAACAACGACACAACCTTCCGTAACAAAGCTATTCGACCTCCTTGAAAAAATGAGTTTATTGTGCAGACTGAAAAAGAAAGCACCCGCGAAGGGTAAAACCACTACGACCTAAACGACGACGAAAGAAAAACAAGTTAACCAACCTCCTTTGTTTGTTGAATAAATTAAAAGGCCCCGCATCACGAGGCCCTGATTTACCACAATACCGACGCGACTATGATACCGATTTTAACTTTGCGGAACCTAGCTTCATCGCTGTCCGCAAGTCCTGCCGTTTCAAATCCTCCTCCCGAACAATATAAACATTTTTCTGCTTTGCTTTCGGGGGAACAGCGAATCCCTCCGGTACAACCAGCAGGGTCTGCCCTGCAGGTTTATCCGGCGCGACCTTGATGCCAAGCACGCCTTTGGGGAAAATTACTTTGCCATCCTGCAACTCCAAGCCCGCCTCCACGCAGCGAGCTACCAACCAGGCATAAGCCTTCTGCCTTTTCTCGTCAGCGAACCCCTGCGTTCCCTGCGCCGGAGCAACCGCTCTCTCCCCATCCAGCATAATCCGGTCAAGATACCCCCAAGCGGAGCGAACCCTGCGCTCAAGGTCGCGGCACGGAAATATCACCCGCAGCGCGTCCAGCGTGATGGGGCCGATTTTTTCCACCATTGTAATAATTTCATTGACTATGGGCGAATTGATCAGATTGTCGGTCATCACCAAGCACCTCGATCAGCCACCCTCGAGAGCTTTCTGCTCACCCTTAATTGCAGAATCTGCTTCTCGGGGTCAATGAAAGCGACATAGGCAACAACCCGGTCGCCCCTCTCTACCCGGCCCCGCAGGGGGATTTTGGCGATGCCTTTCATCCCAGGCTCCAACTCGATTAAGATGTAACCTTTTTCCATGAAAACATCAATTACCGTCCCCACCACGAGATCTCCCGGTTTAAAAAGAACGTTCTCCCAAGGGTTATGCTGGGGAATGACAACCTTGCCATTCTGCATAGCGACAGAAACTCTTTGCCCGGGAGTATAGAGTTTTGTTAACAACTGCACCCGGCTCCTGGTCGCTAAATGTCTGGGAACGTAGTGCACGGCGTTCCCTGCCTCCACGTAAAGCCCCCGAAAAGAAACGGCGCGAACCATCCCGCCAACAGGAGTGCCATCCTCGGGCAAGGGCCGAATTCGCTCCAGGGCAGCGATATAGCTGCCGTAGGCGGTCTCACCGGAGACTTTCAAAAGCAGCAGGGGGATTTCCTGACCCACCAACTGCTTTAGGACGGAGTGAAGCTCAGTCGGCACTTCGGTCACCAAAACCATTACCGAAATGCCGGGCAGGGTCGGAATATCAACGACGAGCATATTGCCGTTCATGTTTTCCCCTTCAACGTCGATATGAGTAATAGCTGTAACGGTCCCGGAAACGATGTTTTTCCGGGCCCGGTAGCTATGCGCACGCATGATAATCTCTTCTCTCGCTACAGCCACTTCTATGCCTCCTTCCTGTTTTTATCAAAGAATACTTCGCGGCCGTACCGTAGTGCCTTAGCGCCGTCGGAGCCGGGCACCCAGACAAAAACCATGTTAAAAGCCGCGAAAACAGCCTGAGAAAGAATAAAAGTACCGGGCAGCCCGGCAGCCACCGCTACCAGGGCCGCAAAAATGTTGGCTGCCGGCCCAGCCAGGGATATAGTAATCAGCTTCCACGGTAACACAGGATCATGTTGGTCCCAACAGATGCCGATACCCTTTAAGGTGACGGCGATGCCAGTTACTTTCCCCGCGCCAGTGGCAAAAATAGCAATAGCGTGGCCGGCTTCGTGGATTAAGTACACGGTTATAACTGTTGCCGTAACCGACCCCAAAACCTTCATAAGTCCAACAAAAAAAGTGGCCATCGCCGCCACCTCCTTCCAGTGTTAAAAAAGAGTGTAGCCATCTAAGCAAGATGTGCGGGGCAGCGCACATTCAGATGTGCTAGCCAGCGCACTCGCGCTTTGTTCGACTTGTAGCTATCCACTCTACGCATAGGATAACATTTTTGCATCTATTTGTCAACTATGTTTTTTTGCATTTCCATATATTTTTTATTTTCACTTTTGCTTTCACTTATGCCACGCTGCTAAAGTCTATTGCCTCCACGTGCCGGTAGCGACCCGCGACGTTTGCTGATCTGATGCCGGCCTCAACAATCTTTCTCACGTCTCGGGCATTGCCAGGCAGAGTGATACCTTCCCGGCAGGTGTAGATGTCAGCCATCTCCTCGGGCAGCGGCTCTTCCCCGGTAGCGGTCAGGATGATTTGCCGCTTTATCGCCAGAAGAACATCGTTACCATACTCGTAGCCACTCTTTCTCAATTCCAGCTCGGCTATTTTCAGCAAGTCCATTAAGTTGTAGTCAGGAAACTCAATCACGAAGGTGATCCGGCTCTTAATTCCGGGATTTGATTTAAGAAAGTCGTCCATTTCCCTGGTATAGCCAGCAAAGATGCAGCAAAACCTGTCACGATCATCTTCCAACCTTTTGATAAGCGTAGCAATAGCTTCATGCCCGAAGTCCCTCTCATGCTTTGGGGTCAAAGCATAGGCTTCATCGACAAACAGCACGCCACCCAGGGCAGAATCAACGACGTTATTAACTTTTACCGCCGTTTGACCGATATACTCAGCTACCAGGCCGGAGCGGTCCACCTCGACAAACCGGGGTTCACTTCCAAAAACCCGCAGAGCAGCAAAAAGATCAGCAACAACCCTTGCAACCGCAGTTTTCCCGGTCCCGGGATTGCCCGTAAATATCATGTGATAGTTGGGCGTAGAGACAGGCAACCCCTCAGCACAACGATGCTGGTTAGCTTCTATCACCTTCACGATCTCATACATCTTCCTTTTCACCGGCTCCAGACCAATGAAGTTTTCCCGGAAGTCGGTCAGAATTTCCTCGGCAGTCCTAAATGAATGAGAAACAGTTTTCGCCTCAGCATCGGGACGGAGCAGGCGCGGCTGCTGCGGCAGGTACTGCGGCTGATACTGTTGATACGCTTGTTCCTGTTGTTGATGCTGCTCCCGGCCATCTTTCCAAAAAAAAATCGCGTAAACCGTCAATCCGGCAAGCAGTCCCCAGTACCAGGCCATGCCGAGCAAGTTTACAGCAATCATCATGACTGGGATGGGCCAAAACTGGACCAGGGTATTTAGGATCAGGGTTAGAAGATCATCTTGAGATTGTTGTTGTTGCCGGTGCATAGTAACACCTCCTTTTTATTTATTTCTATCGCCAGCCCCCAGCTTGAATCGCAGCACTGCTTCTCCAACAAACATATCCTCACCAATGCCCCCCTCAGGCCAGGTAATAGTCACATTGACTGGTTCCGCGATCTCTATGAATTCATAGTTGTTGTTGTTTTTCGTGACTACTTCTTCAAGCAAATCGATTTTGTAGGCTTGAAGGAAACGCCCGTGGTAAAAAGAACCTTGTGGTAAATTATCAGTTGTCACAAGATCGCCGATTGCAACAACCACTTTGGGGGGCGGGAGTTTCAAGTCTCCCTCGCCAAAACGTCCCCGGATTTCAAGATTCAGGCCGGTTTCCTTTTCGCAAAGAGCGCCATCAACACCAGGTGTCCCCATGATCCGCCCGGAAGGAAGCCTCAAAGTGAGTGTTAAACTGGCAGGCTTGTCCGGGTCTATCCGAACTAACCCTTGGCTCACTTTTGGCCGGAAATTATCAGTTTTTATTTCCGGCACCCAGGGGGTTAAATCGTCGATTTCTTTTTGTCTTTCGAGATTACCTGGGACTACTCTTTGGCCGGCGAGATAGTATTCAGGAATATCAATTTTAAGTGACATGACTTCTCTAATAGCGATGGTGCGGACCTTTGAATCCCTCCCCACAAAACTTGCAGCAGGGAGGTATTTAACTACGTCCGTATTCATAAAAAAGCTCATGTAAACCGCTATGCACACCAGAGAAACAAACGCAATCAACACCAACACCTGCGCCAGCTTCGATTGTTTCCGGAAGTCAATGTACATGACAAACCTACCCTCCTTTTTTTATGATGTCCCCAGCTCGGCACCAAACCATATCCTTGCCAGATAAAGCTCCGTCAGCACGCCGGGGTAGGTAGGCGCTGTTCTTGCCGGGCCCGACGGAAAGGTAAACGTGATCTTCACGGGGCTAGTGATCTCCAAATATTCCACCTTCAACTCCCGCAGCAGGGGGGAAATGAGATATGCCTTAAAACCTTTGGCGTCATCACCAACGTCTGAAACCAGCCCTTCCAGCATGTCTGCTTCAATATAATCAGATGCCAAATTGTATTTCTTACCGATAATTTCAACAGATATTTCAGGGGTTAAGACGTTCTCGTTATGACCAAAGAATCCGTCAACTCTCACGGTCATGTCTTTGCAGAGCGTACCGGAGATACCAGGCACTTCTTTCCCTGGAAGAGCGATGATTAATTCTACAATCACAGGTTCTTTGGGGTTTACCCTTTTAAGGCACTCGGGACTTATCTGCGCCCACGTGCCCCAAACTCCTTGTGGTGCTATGTTACACATTTCTAAATTTCTCAACTTAACTTCTACAAATTTTTTCGCCATATCAAGCACTTCTTGATCAAGAGCTTTATTGAAACTATGTTTGGCTATGGCTTCATCACCGGATATTAACCCCACCCGGTCCAACAAAACATAAGCCGGAAGCTCCAAAGAGAAGTTGCGATCACGGGGAACAGCAACCTCCCGGACATCAATACCAGAGCCGTTTTCTACGACACCGACCACGCGTTTTGTTTCCACATCTGTTTGTTCACCCGCCGGTTCACCAAAGCCTTGATCGAGCCATATACAGACCGCGATAACCAACGAAGCAATAACCAGGGCGGTTCCAATCATTTTCTTGTTCCGCCAGGGCTCGCTGATGATGAAGGCAATTATGTTTTGGGGTAAATCAGCCAGATATTGCAAAGCCCCCAGGCCCCGCCAGCGAAATAGGGCCACCAGACAACCAACGATTATGCCAATAGTCCAGGCACCGGCAGCAGGCATCCCTTTGCTTTGAAGCCACAGCGCAACTAAACATCCTGCTGCAGCCGACATTAGAGGGCCAGGGCTAATACACAGGAAGTAAAGAATCCTGAACACCATCACCACAAGCTGGAACGCCAGACCAGTCAAATAGCCAAACAGCATACCAAACATGCCAAACACGGTATCACCTCCTTTTTTTGCAAGAGAGGGGGAATGGTACGCGCGTACCATTCCCCTTCTCTTTTTCTAACCCTAAAACAGCCCATCAATGTCACTGTTGCAGCTATCCCCATCAGTCATCGTCAAAAGATCAAACAGATTAACGCTTTCCGGGGGGTCGCTCCGCAGCGGAACAATGCCTGGACCATGCGATAAGACTTCCTTCCCCAACTGCTCGTCAGAGAAGTTGATCTTTCGGAACAGGATCGGCGGCTTCCCGTCTATTACTGCGATCCCCTTTTGGGCCGGAAGCCGGAGTATTTCAGCCGGTTCCATCAAAGCTCTCCTGACGGTCACCTCGTCAGCGCCACGCTCTAGATACCGTTTCCCGAGGGTCAGATTCACACGATCCTGCCTCATACGGACCGCCGCATAGCCCAAAGCACGGGAAAAAATCTGCGCGGTCTCAAAGTCCTGCGTGCCTAAAAGAATCTGTAAGCCGCAGTTGCCGGAGATGTTTCTAGCTTCCGCCTCACCGTAGAGATCTCGCAACTGAGACAGCGTTTGTAGCACGATGGAGGCATTAACACCGTAACCTCGCGCAATTGAAATTACTTCATTGAAGTTGCCAATATGCCCGAGATTCGCAAACTCGTCCAGCAGTAGCCGAACTGTTCTAGTCTCAGAATTAATGTTTTGCTGACCATAGCAAAGCCGCCTAAACAAGAAAGTATAAAATGCTGCCAGAATCGGCTTCAGGGAAACATCGCCAACCGGCAAAATGCAAAATAGCGCCGTTTTCCGAGCTCTCAGCATGGAGAAATCAATCCCCGCCCCAGGTTCAGGAGCCAGCAGCGATCCCGTTTGCCGGATAATATTCAACCGGGCAGACAAACCCACAAGCGGAGAGGTTTTTGCGCTTTCCACTTGCCCCCAGCTTTCTACCGCTGCTTTCGGACCCCTATTCTTAATCAGTTGGCCTAATACGTCAGACGGCTGTATCAGCAGAGACATGACATTTAAGAAATGGTTTTGTCCGGGGGGAAGCCCCTGAACAAAACTCATAACGGCCATCAGAGCCGATTTTTCCAGAGCAAAGAAGTAAGCAGTCTCCCTGCCAATGTCTTTGACGGCATTACGGATTAGAGTATCGGCGAGAAGATCAATCTCCTGCTCGCTTTGCACCGTCTCGAGCGGATTCCAGCCCTGACCCCGGTTCGATAACAAATCAAAAACTCGCACATCGTAGCCCTGCTGCTGTAGCCACCCACCGGTAGCCTGAAGAAGCTCACCTTTAGGATCAGCCACAACAAGGGAATCTCCTGCCATTGCCGCAGCATATATGTTTGGCATAACGAAGCCAACGCTTTTACCTGCGCCGGTTCCACCAACAACAAGGACATGGGGGGATACAGGGGGATTAGCAAGGAATCGTATCACCTGCCCCTGCAACTTGCCTATAATTACTCCACGCCCCCTCTCCTTGGGCCAGCCCGAAGCCACCTGCCCCTTCATTGATTGCCAAGTCGCCCATCGCGCGGTACCCAAAGCCGGATTGTTAACCAGATGCAGACCGTCAACGTCAGAAGCCTCCAGCTTATTGTCATCGCCTGAGAAGGCAAACCAACCTGCCACTAAAAGCGTGATGACCACGCTCACAACCCTTCCAGCGATAACTATCGGAGAGGCAGACTGAAAGGAAAGGAGGAGCGGGAACACGTTAGCATAAGACGTGCCGGTTAACAGTCCGGCCACTTTAACAAAAACCCACCCGCCGAACAACCCGGTAGCAGGCGTGAAGATGCTTGTAATGTCCCGTGATGCGTAACAAGAAAGAAGGCCAACTAAAACAAGCACTATCAAACAACCATAGCTTGTTAAAAATGATAACACACTGCTACCAACCCACCAAACCGCCAGGCCGAGCAGAAAAAGCGGCACTAGCCCCCAAAAAGAACGCCACACGCTCATTCACCTCCTGTATGCAATATTAAATCCCGGGAGGGGTATCCCCCGGGATTCAGCACTCACACAAAATTTGCAAGTAAATCATCAACCTTTCCTTCCGGGTCGTCCGAGCTGCCGGCATGTTTCTTTGAGCTTTCTTCCCGGTTTTGCTTCCTATCCTTACTCTCTTTTTTAGGAGAAGGAGGATCAGGAGAGGAAGGAGGGGGAGGAGGCAACTCGCTTGCCTGTTCCCCGCTCAGATACAGGTTTAAGGCAATCCGTATCATCGCCCCGGCGTTACCCTTGCCGCCGGCAGCCAGCCAGCGCAAAATAGCGTCGTCTCGACCCGGCTTCAAACGGATATTCACGCGGCGCGGTTTTAGCTCGCTCACGACCACTCACCCCACAGACGCTGGCCGACTTTCACGTAGCCGCGCACATTAGCCATCACGGGGTCAGCGACAATCTCCACCTGCCCGGACCGGTCAGGGTCGAGAGCTTCCAGAATACCATTTCCCACCAAAAAGGCTCCACCGCCGGTAATATATATCCTGTCCATTTCCCAGGCATCAGGCCAAATGTTTTTTAGCCGACTGACGATGATATTTGCGACTTCTCTCGCTGCTTTCCGCCGCAGACCCGTGATGTCCCTTTCTTGCCCGCGAATTTTAATCTTGCCGTCAGTTATAATATGCGGCAAACGCTCGGGGCGGATTTCCACCTGGTAGGTAGCATAAATCTCAGCAGACAGTCGCTTCTGAATCTGATAGCAGCCAACATCACTGTAGGATTCACTTGCTTTCTCCACATACTGCATCTTGTCAATCCGCACAATGTCCACGGTATGTCCGCCGATGTCAATGACCCCTACCCGCCAATCAGTGACTGCTTTGTTCTGAAGGGAGCCATCGTTCCCCAGCGCCACATTGAAAAACGAGCCTACCGGCTGCGGGAGCACGGACACGTCAATTACGTCTATGCAGTGGTCAGACCTTTTGACGCCTTCCAGGTTAAGCAAACTCAAGAAGTGTCTGCCCTGCAATCGCCGCCGGTATGATTCTTGCAGCGTCCCATACTTCGCCACAGGCACACCGATTACTGTCCTAAGCCGCAGGTAGTCAGGCAGCCCGTATAAGTGAAGTGCCAAATACAGAGAGCCAGCTACCCCCTGCAGCGAAGTATAATAATCGAAGCTCAAAGTCTGCCGGGCCGCACCGTGGACATGGGCGGCGTTCCCCACAAAGAAACGTTCCTGCTCATATGCCAATACAATACACTCTAAGCTATTCACGCTTGGCGACATAACAAAATTCACCGGCTTGAAGTCTGCAAATATCGCAGGTACTGCCACAGGCTCCTTGTTCGTGGCAGCAGCTTTAATTGCAGAGAAACCAGTATCAATGCCGGCGATGTGATAACGCTCCTTCACAAACATAAAAAAACACCTCCTTGTTTTTTGCTCAATGATTTTTTAGCAAAGATTCTTTAGCAAACTGGAAGCTGGAAGAAAGAGGCGGGACCCGTCTCTTTCCTACCTGCCGGGCCCGCCCCTAGTAACAGCTTTTAGTAATAGTACAAGCTACTACTATAAATATACCCTTCTCTTCAGTCTGCACTTTTTCTGCTTGTATTTACTCTGGTATGTCTGTTCAAAATGTCAGTGCCTAAGACCCTGACATTTTGAGCAGACCATCTGTTCAAAATGTCAGGGGGGTATTGAGCAGCTCATCTGTCCAAAATGTCAGGGGGGTCTAAAAGCTCGTATTATCCGCTTCTTGGTTTTTCTGCTCCTGCTGTTTCTCTAAAGCGTCTAACAGGGCTTCGTGGTTAATACTGTAATAGTTGGTGTTGTCCCTTTTCGCTGGATTGTCAAATTGCTCTACCCTTAAAAAACCTTTATTCCGTAGCATTGTGATTATCCGCCACATTTGCCGGCTTGAAATGATATGGTGAAGCATGGCACAAAGCTGATCGTTGGACAGCTTTACCCATGTGCCGTTGTCGATGTTCTTTGTCTTATTGGTCCCGGGTTCTATTGTGAGATAATAAATTTCCTGCAGTAAAAGCGCTTCGGTTAGCCCGGTTAAAATCGCTAAACTTGGCAAGACTATCAAAGGGCGCTCTGCAAGAAATAATTTAGGTCTGGCTGATTCGTGGTTCTCGTTTGGCGATAGGGCCTCGTAATTCAAGGAATACCATTTTGTATTGTCGATCCGTCGCCGATTGAAATTCGCAGAGATTATGATGCCCTTTTCTTCAAGATCGGCGATGGCACGCCTGATTGTTGAGATACTCCAGAAGGGGAATTGCTTTTGCCAATCTGAATAAGTATTATAAACCCACGTTTTTCCGTCGCGCTGATGACTTGATTTACTAAGCCAGTAATGTAATTGCTGTACAATTATTGCCTGGTTAATCCCCACTTCTTCTGCCAAGCTCGGCAGTATAAATAGCGGATATTCGTCAATCAACAGATAGCGGCTGCTCACGTTATTTCACCCCCTTTTTTTGCCGCAACATAGCCTTGAATTTCGGCGACGCCGAAAACTTTGCAATTGGATAGTCCTTGCCGCGCCACTTCCGGCACCCAGGCGTGAAAGTCCCTAGGCCGGGAATGCGGATAACCCGCCCGGCGATTACTTCGCTCTGGATTATCCCAATGAAAGAGTCCATGATTTTTTTGACGTCGCATTGGTAATAGTGGTGTTGGACCGCAATCCTTTGCTCGATCTCGGTTTTACCGATGGCTTTAGGTTTTTCATTTTTTTGGGCCATCCTTAATACCTCCTTGTGTTTGTTTTTTGGGGAGAGAAAAAAGCCGGCAAATTTGCCGGCTTTTTTAATTTTTGTGAAAACATGTTGTCAATCATGCCATTTGGCAAGATGGACGCTTTTTCATGATCTTCTCCATTGAGGAGCCAGTAAATTGCGCTTGGGAAATTCTCTCATGAATGTTGACGATTTTGATTTTCTTAGGCAAGTCGGTCTTGCCCCCCAAAACATAGACGAAAGTGCCATCATCTTCCTGACGATAAGCTGACCGAGCATACGCGTAAAATTTAGCGCCGGAAGGGTTTATACTCTGAATGCCCTGCTCCTTCTTACGGCGAGCCCTGAGTATTTTGTTAATGATTTTGCATACCCTGCTTCGGGAGATCCCCACTTTGCCGGCGATTTGCTCGTCAGTACAGCCCGCGAGCCTTAAAATCCAAATTTGGATTATTTGTTTAGCTTTTCGTTCACAGAGCTGTAAAATTTTGATAACCTCGGGAACAGAGTACCCACGCTGAAGCATCTCTTCAATGATGTCGATAGATTCCTCCACCCGTTGCTTCTTGGCTTGCTCTTCATTATAATGCGCCGGCAATCCCATTATGGTTCTCAGCCGGCGGACGGTATCCTCGCTAACGCCCAACTCCGCCGCAATTTCGGTATCATATTTCCTATCGAGCCAAAGGAGCCAAAGGTGTATCATGTTCCGCAGCTTTTGTGCTCTTTCCCGGCTCAGCCCAAACGATCTAATGACATCATCGATCGCATATCCCTCTTGACACATTTTCTTAGCTTCCAAAAACATTTTCTGAAATATCTCTCTCATTTTTTTATCACCCCCTTTCTTTTCCTAAATTTTTGGGCACACCTTTCCGATCAGGATGTGCGGGGTAGCGCACACCTGCTACTTGCAGAAGTTATGAATACTTACATAAAATACACCCGTTGTGGAATATCCCATATATGCATATAATAGCAGCATCTGGCAAATTAGTCAACCGAAATTCACGCAAAATGCTGCCATATATGTACTTCCCAGAATTTTGATTAATTCCTGCTTATCAGTGCAAAAAAAATGCTATAATATGATATAAACGGCAAGATGCAAAAAGGAGTGAATTTTTGTGTTTAAAGATAAAGATCAGGACAATGAGATTGTTATTGAAGATAAGAGCGACAGCTTGCTTTGCAAACTTCCCATTGTGGTAGATTTGGAAAAAATCAAAAGCCTGCGCGAAAAACAGGGGATTTCACAGAGAAACATGGCGCAGGCGTTGAATCTCCATGTGTCAACTTACGCTTCCTACGAACACGGCGCCAGAACATTTCCCTTTGAGGTGCTGCCACAAGTTGCGCGTCTCTTGCAGGTAGATATGTCTGAGATTGTCCGGCCGAGCCCTGCGCTAATGCAGTTAATCATAAGGGAGGAGAAAAGCGCTTCGGAAACCATAAATGCTTTGTTCTCACAGGTAGAAACAATTTATAGCATGTTGTCAGAAAGATTTACATACGCCTATGAAGATTTCACCGAAGAGGAGATAAAAAGTATTGTTCTTTACATGCGTTCTGAGGTGATAAAGTTTTTTAACAATAGTCATCTTTTAGAGCTTACCCTAGAATTTTTTACAGGACTTATGACACACTTCAGGTTATGTACTCCTTTGGCAGCAAAAGCTCTTTTCCGGGAATTGCGCCCCACTAATAAAACAAACAATATTGAAGCCTTAAGATATTACGCGGAAAAATGCCAGGATATTGAATTAAGTCTTTTATACCACGCAATCAGGTTTATGAGAAATCCATTGAATTACCTTGTCGATGAAAATAACATTTTTCTGGAACACTTTACCCCATTCGCCAGGCTTTATGTTAAAGCGCATCCAGACTTTATATTTCCCCTTTTAGTTATGGATTTACCAAAATTTCAGGGACAGGCACGAGTCAAGATTATAGAACTGATTAAGAAGCAAAAGAGCCAAGAGATGTAGCAGGGGGGGGCGGGATTATTCCTGCCCCCGTATTTTTTTTATCCTTCAATCTGCTGTCTAGCCATTGACCTTAGCGCGGAGGCATATTGGTATTTTCGTCGGGTCACGTTTATTCCGTAGCAGGCAACTGCCACGTCCTTGATTGCAACCTGCGGGTTTTTTTGGACCATTTCACGGCACAAAGCCAGCTTGTTGAGAATGTTTCTTTTCCTCCTTTTTCGGTTTTTGCGGGCCACTCCATTCAACCTCCTTTTGTGTTTTTTGTGATTATGTATATTGAAAAACGCTCCCCCCACACAGGAGCAGGAACGTTTTTGCCGTCAATCACAATATGCCGCAAGAGTGCTGTTTCGTTTCCCGACCCGCACGGACCGGGAATGTTTTTTGTCGTCAATCATAATACGTCACAACAATAAAGCTGGAGGCCCGCCGAAGATCAGGGAGACATAATCAAGAAAAATTTTCATGTCTCCAGGAGACAAAAAGGAGACCATCGGGAGACCTAACAGCAAAATACAACAAATACCTAAAAAATATTATGTAAAGATTCTCCTGGCGGAAGGGCTTATTTACAGGCTTTTTTAAGTCTACATAACACGCCATACACGATATGAAATCTGAATCTACGGATTCCTAATCCGTGTGCCGCAGGTTCGATTCCTGCCAGGCGCACCAACGAAGCCTTACTCTGTAGAAAGGGTAAGGTTTTTTTATTGCCTGGTCAAAAGACCCAATGATATAATTAGGAAAATAAATTGATACGGGAGGAAAACCCTTTGGAAAACCGTGATTTGGCTTTGGCCGCCTTTGCCCTCCAAAAGGGATACAGCCTGGTCCTGG
>LSQX01272779.1_pt1 | contig 14347 bp, 13 predicted proteins | sample 654561 | NCBI WGS metagenome assembly LSQX01 (sample SAMN04489861, study PRJNA283612) | anaerobic digester metagenome | isolation source: 4 biogas reactors fed with cattle manure at either 37C or 55C with and... | place: Denmark: Kongens Lyngby | collected 2014
GGTCGGGCCAGTAGCCGCAGGGATGGCCCGCGGTCTGGAACAGGCGCAGCGGCGGGCCCTCAGCCATGGCAGGCGCGCCGGGCGCGCGCGGGGACGAGGCGGTTCATGCGCTCAGGATACTGCGCCCGTGCGTGGCGCCGCCGGCCTGCTACCGGCTGAACGCCCCCTGCGGCAGGTCAACCCGCGCCGGCCCGGGCCGTTCAAGGGACCATCTGCAGCATCCTGCTGCCCGCACCGAGGAGATCCGCATGAAGCTCGCCCCCCTGTCCTTCGCCATCGCACTGGCCGTAGCGTCCCTCGGCATCCCGGGCCTCGCGCTGGCACAGCCTGCGACGGACGCCCCGACCGCCACGGCCGACGCGACCCGGACCGCGCCGTCCGAACGCCCGCGGCACCACCGGCGCCACGCCTTCCACCGCGGCCACGATCTGCACCACGGCATTGCGCGCATGGACGCCGACGGCGACGGTCGCGTCAGCCGCGCCGAGTTCGACGCCGCGCGCACCGGGCGCGAGGCGGCCCGCCAGGCCCGCGGTGGAAAGGAGCCCGGTGCGCGCCGGGAAGCCGCGACCTTCGACGCCATCGACGCCAATGGCGACGGCCATCTCGTTCGCAGCGAGGTGCTGGCGCACCGCGAGCAGAGGCTGCGGGAAATGCGCGAGCGCCGCGAGCAGCGCATGGCGGACGCGTTCGCCGCAGCCGACCTCAACGGCGATGGCCGCCTCAGCCGCNNGGCCGCGCTAGGTCCTGAGGAACACCAGGACCAGCCCGCCGATCACCGCGATGTTGCTGATGGCCACGCCGCTGCTGCCGAAGGTGAGGCGGTACAGCAGCTGCCGGGAGCGCGCGCCGTCCGGATTGCGGATGGCGTCCCTGCGCAGCAGCGGATGCATCGTGTGCGCCAGGGGCCCGAGCAGCTGGTAGTTCGCGATCGCGATGGCGGCGAGGGCGAGCGCGTAGGTCGGCACCATCGACTCGAAGACGAAGAGCGAGGCCATCACCAGGCCGATCGCCAGCAGGGTCGTCCACAGGTAGGTGTGGTACACGCGCAGGATGTCGAGGCGTTCGGCCTCGTCGTCCGCGTAGGCGACCAGCATCCTGCGGCCCAGCCACGCGGTCAGCAGCCCCGCGAGCAGCCCGCCGCCGAGCGCTCCAGCGGTGCCGAGCAGGCCCCGCCCGAACACGCTGCCGATGACGCTGCCGCCGACCTTGGCGAAGCCCGCCGCGGCCGCCGGCCGGGAGATGCCGAGCATCGCGGTGACGCCGACCGCGAACGCGGTTCCCGGCGCGGTGGAGCGCGCGAAGTCGCCGAAGCGCGACAGCAGGTCCGAGTGCAGGGTCTTGCGCGCCCGCGACAGGCGCTTGCGCACGGCGGCGTCGGACAGGCCGAGGAGCTCGGCCACCTGGCGGGAATTCTGGCCCTCGCGGTAGTACAGCAGGAGCACCTCGCGGCTGTCCTCGGGCAGTTCGGAGATCAGCTCGGCGGCCATCCGCTCGCGTTCGGCGTCGATCAGCTGCTCTTCCGGCAGCAGCGACGGGTCGGCGGCATGGCTGATCGCGATCTCGGCCGCCTCGCCGCCGACGGCTCGGTTGCGGTGGCGGCGCAGGTGGTCGTAGGCCAGGTTGCGGGTGATCTGGCGCAGCCAGGGCAGGAAACTCGACGGGTTCTGCAGTCGCTTGAGGTTCTGCCAGGCGGAGAGGAAGGCCTCCTGCGCGATGTCCTCGCTCGCGGTCGGATCGCGGGTGATGGCCAGCGCCACCGTGGTCACGACGTTCTGGCTGGCGACGATGATGCGGGTGTAGGCCTGCTCGCAGCCGCCGGCGGCCGCGGGCAGCTCGCGGTGGATGAGGGCGTCGATGGCGCTGGTGGACATGGAACCTGCTCGGGTTGCGGGCGCCGGGCGGGCGCCATGCTACCGGGACGTCCGGGCGCGCGGAACGTGACCGATGGGGGAGGAGGGAGCCGGGGCCCCGCTCAGGGTGCGTCCTCGACGAGCCAGTCGCGGCCCTCGCGCCGCACCGCGATCGAGCGTGCGGCCGCGTCGCCGGAAGTCAGCTGCACAGCGCCGCGGCCGCTGCCGTCGGTGGCATAGGCGTCGACGGCCACCCGGAGCCGGCCCGGGGCGCAGTCCGAAGCCGGCGCCACGTCGAGGCCCCCGTCCGCCAGTTCCTGCAGCAGCCGCGGCGGCGGGTCCGCCCCGTCGATGGACAGGCATCCCGTCCGGGTGCCGGCCGCGGCCAGCTCCGCGCGGAGCAGCGTGGCGGCCAGTGCGGGAGGGGTCGCGATCACGAACCTGTCGGCCGGCAGGGTGGCGATCATCGGCACATCGGCGTCCGGGGCGCGCGCGGGAGCGGGGCGGGCCGTGGGTGCCGCGACCGGCGCCGCCGCGGGCCCGGCTGGCCCGGGATCCCGGCCGGCCCGGTAGGCGACCATCACCAGGGCGACCATCACCGCGACCCCGAGCAGCAGGCCCAGCCGGAATCTTCCGCCGCCGCCGCGCGCGGCGAGCAGCCCGCGGTCGCCCGACGCCAGCGACGCCGGGGGCGGCAGGAAGCTGTCGCCGCGGACCGTCGTCTCCTGCAGCAGCCCGGCCTCGCGCAGCATCCGGCGGGCCTCGGGCTGCTGGTCGGAGCGGATCACCCACACGGCCGGACGCGGGCGGCCGTCGACGCCGTCGCGGTAGCTGAAGTTGCCGCGGATGGCGCCGCGGTAGGAGCGCCCGTTGCTGATCCGCACCTCGATGCCGGCGTCCTCGAGCATCCGGGCGACCGCCTCGACGTTCTCGATGCGGGCGCTGGAGAAAACCTGGCGCACGGCTCAGTCCGGCGCCGGGACGTGCCCGGTCCGCCCCTGGTCGACCACGCGGATCATCCCCTCCTGCGCGGTGCTCGCCACCAGCCGCCCACTCCGGTCGAAGACCAGTCCCCGCGCCAGCCCGCGCGACCCCTGCGCGCTGGGACTGTCGATGGAGTAGAGCAGCCAGTCGTCGGCGCGGAACGGGCGGTGGAACCAGAGCGCGTGGTCGAGCGAGGCCATCTGCACGTCCGGCTGGTAGTAGCTGATCCCGTGCGGGAAGGTCGCGGTGCCGAGCAGGTGGAAGTCCGAGGCGTAGGCGAGCAGCGCCCGGTGCAGCTCCGGCGCGTCGCCGACCTTTTCCGCGAGGCGGAACCAGACCTGCTGGTAGGGCGGGCGCTTGGGCGGGTTGAGCTCGTCGCGCGGATAGACGTGGCGGAACTCGAACGGCCCGCTGCGGTCCAGCCAGCGCTGGATCTTGGTCGGGAGCGAGGCCAGCACGGCGTCCGGGATCGCGGGCGCGGGTTCGAGGTCCTCGGGCCGCGGCACCTCCGGCATGGTCAGCTGGTGCTCGGCGCTGGCCTCGCTGTCCTGGAACGAGGCCGCGCAGAAGAAGATCACCTTGCCGTGCTGGATCGCGGTGACACGGCGCACCGAGAAGCTGCCGCCGTCGCGCGTGCGGTCGACGTCGTAGACGATCGGATGGTCGATGTCGCCCGCGCGCAGGAAGTAGGCGTGCAGCGAGTGCGCCGTGCGCGGCTGCGTCAGCGTCTTCTGCGCGGCCGAGAGCGCCTGGCCGAGCACCTGGCCGCCGAAGACGTACTTGGTGCCGATGTCGCGGCTCTGGCCGCGGAACAGGTTGTCCTCGAGGCGTTCGAGCGTGAGCAGGTCGAGGAGTTCGGCGGCGGGGGCGGGGGGGCGCACGGGCATCGCGCAAGTATATCTTCGGTCAGTCCCGCGGCAGCCGCTGCAGCGGCACCGCGTCCAGCACCCGCCGCCACGGGAACATCGGTCCCGGGTCGCGCTTGCGACGGACCCGCAGCGATGCGTCGTCGCTGGCCGGTACCTGCTCCGTGTCGAGGTCCTCGTGGCCGGCGATCCAGCGCAGCCCCGGGAGCGACCCGGCCAGCGTGCGCAGCAGCCCGGCCAGGGCCGCGAGCTGGGCGTCGGGATACGGTTCCTCCATCGCCTGGTGGCGCGAATCCAGCCAGTGTGGCCAGCGTCCCCGGTTCACGAGTTCGATCCCCACCGAGCGCGCGTTGTGGCCGCGGACGTGGTGCGCGATGCGCGCCGGTTCCACCCACTGCTCCACCGAGCCGTCGCGGTCGATGTACCAGTGACCGCTGTTGCCGGTGCCGCTGGCGGGATACAGCACGCGCTCGCCGTAGTCGCGCGCGGTGGCCAGGTCGGGCAGCTCGGTGCAATGGACCACCACCAGGTCGACCGTGGACAGCGGCCGTGGATCGAGCAGGCGTTCGTACGGCAGGGGGTCGATGCGCACGTCGCGGCCGCGGTGGGGAGGGGCAGCGATGCTAGCATCCGCGGTTGTCCCGACCACGGCGGAACCATGAGCCAGCGCGGCCACTGCATCCTGTCCCACGGCTTTGAAAGCGGCCCGGACGCCACCAAGGTGACCGCGCTCGCGGAGGCCGCGGAGCGGCTGGGCTGGAGCCACGAGCGCCCGGACTACACGGCCTTCGACGCAAGTGCCGGGCACGGCCGGCATGGCGACGTCGCCGGCCGCCTGTCGCTGCTGCGCGCCCTGGCCGCGGAGCGCGCCGGCGACGGGCCGCTGGTGCTCGCGGGGTCGAGCCTCGGGGCCTGGATCTCCGCCCGGGTGTCGCTCGAGGTGCCGGTGCGCGCCCTGTTCCTGATGGCACCGCCGGTGAACCTGGCGGCCGACCATCCCATCCAGGCAGCGCCGGTGCCGACCGCGATCATCCACGGCTGGGACGACGAACTCATTCCCGCGGCGGACGTGGTCGCCTGGGCGGCACCGCGCAGGGATCGCCTGCTGCTCGTCGACGACGGCCACCGCCTGTCCGGCCACGTCGACGCCTCGGCCGCGCTGTTCGGACAGCTGCTGCAGTCGCTCGCGCCGTGAAGTTCTTCGCGAGCTGCGGCAAGGGGCTGGAATACCTGCTGGCCGACGAGCTTGTCGCGCTCGGCTGCGCGCGGGCGACGGCCACCGTCGCCGGCGTCAACGTCGAGGGCGACCTGGCCGACGCGCAGCGCGCAGTGATGTGGTCGCGGCTCGCCAGCCGCGTGCTCTGGCCGCTGGCCGGGTTCTACTGCGAGGACGAGGAGACGCTGTACCGCACCCTCGTCGCGATGCCCTGGGCCGGCCACCTGGGGCCCGGCGGAACCCTGGCCGTGGACGCGCGCGTGTCCGGCGACGGCATCACCCACGCACGGTTCGCCGCGCAGCGCGTGAAGGACGCCGTCGTCGACAGCATCCGCGCGGAGACCGGCTCCCGCCCGGACGTCGACCTGGAGGCGCCGGACCTGCTGCTCAACCTGGTCGTTCGCAAGGGCCGCGCGGTGCTGTCGGTCGACCTTGGCGGGGGCGCCCTGCACCGCAGGGGCTGGCGCAGCGCCCAGGGCGACGCACCGCTGAAGGAGACGCTGGCCGCCGCCGTGCTGATGCGCGGCCAGTGGCCACAGGTGTACGCCGAGGGCGGAGCGCTGCTGGACCCGATGTGCGGCAGCGGCACGCTCCTGGTCGAGGGTGCCGCGATGGCGGCGGACGTGGCCCCGGGCCTGCTGCGCCACGGTGACGCGCCGCCTTCGCGCTGGAGCGGCTTCGACCGCGACCGCTGGTCCGCGCTGCGCGACGAGGCGCGAATGCGCGAGCGCGAGGGCCGCGCGGCGCTGCGGCCGGTGTTCTTCGGCAGCGACATCGATCCCGCGGCGCTGGACGCGGTGCGCCGGAACGCCACCGCCGCCGGCTTCGGCGGGGTCATGCAGCTGGAGGAGCGGCAGGTGGCCGCGCTGCGGCCGATGGAGCACCTGCGAGGGCTGGTCGCGTGCAACCCGCCCTACGACGCGCGCCTCGCGGCCGACGCCCAGCTCTATCGCGGCCTGGGCGATTCGCTGCGGCGGATCGCACCGTACTGGCGCGCAAGCCTGCTCTGCGGCAGCCCCGAGCTGGCGCGGGCGACCGGGCTGCGGGCGCAGAAGGTATACCGGGTGTTCAACGGCGCGCTGGAGTGTGCGCTGCTGGTCGCCGATCCGGTGCAGCCGCCGCTGCGCCAGGACGCGGCCCCGAGGCCGCTGGCGCCCGGCGCCCAGATGCTTGCCAACAGGCTGCGCCGGAACCTGCGGGCCTCCAAGGCCTGGCGCAGCCGCGAGGGCATCGACTGCTACCGGGCCTACGACGCCGACCTGCCGGAATACGCGGTCGCGATCGACGTCTACACCGAGGCCGACGATCCCGATGCGACCTGGCTGCACGTGCAGGAATACGCCGCGCCGGCGGAGATCCCCGATGCCGACGTGCGCCGCCGCTTCGGCGAAGTGCTCGCGGCGGCGCGCGAGGTCTTCGGGGTGCCGCGCGAGCGGGTCGCCACCAAGGTCCGCGCCCGTGGCAAGGGTGGCAGCAAGTACGGAGCCGCCAGCGAGCGGCGCGGCGAGTACATCGTGGTCCGCGAGGGCGGGGCGCGGCTTCGCGTGAACCTCTTCGACTACCTCGACACCGGGCTGTTCCTCGACCACCGCCCGCTGCGCGCACGGCTGCAGCGCGAGGCGCGGGGAAAGCGCTTCCTCAACCTGTTCTGCTACACCGGCGCGGCCACGGTGCATGCCGCCGTGGGAGGGGCCGCGTCCACCACCAGCGTCGACCTCTCGGCGACCTACCTGCAGTGGGCCTCCGACAACCTGCGCGGCAACCGCGTCGACGGCCGGCCCCCGGGTGGCGGCGCGCACCGCATGGTGCAGGCCGACGCCATCGCCTGGCTGGAGGCCGATGACGGCGAGTACGACCTCGTCTTCTGCGACCCGCCGACGTTCTCCAACTCCGCGCGCGCCGACGATTTCGACATCCAGCGCCAGCACGTCCGCCTGCTCCGGGCCGCGGTGGCCCGGTTGGCGCCGGACGGCGTGCTGTACTTCTCGAACAACTACCGGCGTTTCCGGCTGGACGAGGCCGCGCTGGCGGAGTTCGCGCGCTGCGAGGACATCACCGCCGAAACCATCCCGCCGGATTTCGCCCGCAACCCCCGCATCCACCGCGCCTGGAGGCTCCAGCGCCGCTAGCGCCCGCAGCACCCGGTCCCCGGCTCCCTTGTGTAGGAGCGGCTACAGCCGCGATCGCCGCACCCCCCCATCGCGCCCAAAGCCGCCCCCGGAGTTGCTTGCCCCCCGCCGGCATCGCAGCGTTGCAGCGGCGGTGCTTCCGCCGGCGCGCGGCGGCACCATGATGGGGAAGGTCACCCCACGAGGAACCCGCCATGGCCCCCAGCAGCTTCGATTCCGCCCGCGTGGTGCGCAAGGTGCGCGGCCGCGCCGCGTCCGACGGCGCCGGCGTGAAGCTGACGCGCGTGATCGGCGGGCCGGACCTCCCCGACCTCGATCCCTTCCTGCTGCTGGACGAGTTCGGCACCGACCGCGCCGAGGACTACATCGCCGGCTTCCCGGACCATCCGCACCGCGGGTTCGAGACGGTCACCTACATGCTCGACGGGCGCATGCGGCATCGCGACAACCACGGCAACGAGGGCCTGCTGGTCCCCGGCAGCGTGCAGTGGATGACCGCGGGGCGCGGCCTGGTGCATTCGGAGATGCCCGAGCAGGAGGAGGGCCGCATGCGCGGCTTCCAGCTCTGGGTGAACCTGCCCGCTCGCGAGAAGATGACCGAGCCGCGCTACCAGGAATTCCCTCCGGCCAGGATCCCGGTGGCGCGTCCGGCGGCGGGCGTGGAAGTGAAGGTCGTGGCGGGCGAGGTCGAAGCCGCCGACGGCAGCCGCGTGCGCGGACCGATCGAACAGCCGACCACCTCGCCGATGTACCTCGACGTCGCGCTCGAACCCGGCGCGCAGTGGGAGCATCGCCTCCCCGAAGGCCACAACGCCTTCGCCTATGCATTCGAAGGCGAAGCGAGCCTGGGCAGCGGCGGGGACGCCCGCACGCTCGAAAGCCACGAGCTGGCCGTGCTCGGCGGCGGCGACCTGCTGCGGATCGCGGCGGGCCCGGACGGGGCGCGCATGCTCCTCGTGGCCGGCCGCCCGCTGCGAGAGCCCGTGGCACGCCACGGGCCGTTCGTCATGAACACGCGCCAGGAAGTGATGCAGGCCTTCGTCGATTACCAGGAAGGCCGCTTCTGATCCCTCGCGGTCAGTTGATCGAGACCCTGACGTCGTCGAACTGCAGCGTCTCGGCCAGCGACATCGCCAGCGACAGCTCTTCCTCGTTCACGGCGCGCAGCGAGATGTGGGCGACGTGCCGGCGGTCGAGCTCGACCAGGGCTTCGCGGACCTCGAGCCCGACCGTCCCGGAGAGCTCGCCGCGGTACCACCAGGTCCGGGTGCCGTCGATCACGGCCTCCTCGCTGCGGTCCGCGCGGCGGGGCCGGAACGGCGCCTCGCGGGTGATCATCACTGCCAGCATCTGACGGCCGTCCGCGTCGCGGATGGCCTTGCAGAAGGTGTAGTCGCTGCCGTCCAGCTTTTCCCAGGCCAGGCCGCTGCCGGCCGGAAGCGTCGGGCAATCGATGCCGGACTGGGCATGGACGCTGCCCGCCGCCGCAAGCAGAAGGGCCGCAGCCAGTACGGTGGTCGCTTTCATATCTCCCCCGGATCGGCGCGGAACAATTGCGCCTGACCCGATCCTGTCGCGTGCGACGCGCCGGAATCCGTGACCGTCGTCACGAAACGGGGGTGCGGAACGGTGTTTCCGGGACTTCAGGCGCTTGCAGCGCGCGCCAGGCGCTCAACCGTCGCCGCGATCGAGCTCCTGCGAGAGCTGCCGCAGGCGCTCGGGCGTGCCGACGTCGGACCAGCGGCCGCGGTGGTGTTCCCCGCCCGCCGCGCCGCGTCCGATCGCGGCGCGCAGCAGGGGAGCGAGCGGAAATCGCGGCGGATCGTCGGTCGCGCCCGGCGCATCACCAATGGTGGTCCGCCATCCATCGAGCAGCCGCGGCCTGTACATGCCGATGCCTGCGAAGGTGAGGCGCGGGCCAGCGCCGTCGCGCAATCGTCCATCGGCGTCGAGGATGAAGTCGCCGGCCGGGTTGTGCGCCGGGTTGTCGACCATCACCAGGTGCACGTCGCCCGCGGGCTCCGCCGGGAGGCGCGCATAGTCGAAGTCGCACCAGACGTCGGCGTTGACGGCGATGAAGGGGCCGTCGCCCAGCAGCGGCAGCGCATGCAGCATGCCGCCGCCCGTCTCCAGCGGCGGTTCGCCTTCGCGCGACCAGTGGATGCGCATCCCCCACCGGCCGCCATCGCCGAGGACTTCGGGGAAGCGGGCCGCCAGCCACGAGGTGTTGACCACCACCTCGCGCACGCCGGCGGCCGCCAGCTTCTCCATGTGCCACGCGATGAGGGGCTTGCCGCCGGCTTCGAGCAGCGGCTTGGGGGTGGCGTCGGTCAGCGGGCGCATCCGCTCGCCGCGGCCGGCGGCGAACACCAGGGCCCTCATCGCGCGGCACCGCCAACCGGGACCGCGGCGAGGGCGGGGCGCACGCGCCGGTCGATCACCGCGGCCAGCGGTGCGAGTTCCGGATGCCGCGGCAGGACCTGGTCGAGATAGGCGATGAAGCGCGGCGCGTCCGCGATGTACTTCGGCTTGCCGTCGCGGTGGCGGAGGCGGGCGAAGATCCCGAGCACCTTCAGGTGGCGCTGGACGCCGATCAGCTCGGCGTCGCGCTGGAAGCGCTCGGGCGCCGCCGGCACCGGCACCCCCGCCGCCAGCGCGCGCGCGTGGTAGCCGGAGAGCCAGGCGCGCACGCGCTCCTCCGGCCAGTCGAGGAAGGCATCCTTGAACAGGCACAGCGGGTCGTAGGCGACCGGCCCCGTGACCGCGTCCTGGAAGTCCAGCACCGCCAGGCCGCCATCGACCGGCATCAGGTTGCGCGGCATGAAATCGCGGTGGACGAGCACCGTGGGCTGCGCGAGCGCGGCGTCGACCAGGAACCGGTAGGCCAGGTCCAGCGCCTCGAGGTCGCCGCAGTCGGGCGCCACTCCCAGGTGGCGACCGAGGAACCATTCGTCGAACAGCCGCAGCTCCCGCGCGAGCAGGGTTTCGTCGTAGCGCGGCAGGTCGTCGGGCGGGGCGATGGCCTGGATCCGCAGCAGCTGTTCGATCGCGGCGTCGAACCAGGCGTCCGCGCTGTCGCCGTCGATGGCCTGCAGCAGGGTGTCCACGCCCAGGTCCTCGAGCAGCAGGAAGCCGAGCTCCTCGTCGCGCGCGAACACCCGGGGCACGCGCACGCCGCCGCGCTCGAACAGGTCGTGCATGCGCAGCCACGGCCGCACGTCTTCCAGCGCCGGGGGCGAATCCATCACGATCAGGCTGGGGCCGCCGGTGCCGGCGGTCCGCCAGTAGCTGCGGAACCCGGCATCGGTCGATGCGCGCTCGAGCCGCAGGGCGGGGCTGGATGCGGCGGCGCGGGCCCATTCCAGGCGCAGGGCGGCGCGGGTGTGGTCGGTGGCGGGGGTCATGCGGTCTCCGGGGCCGGCGGCGCGGCGCAGTGCACAGGGTAAACTCCGCGCTTCCACCTGGAACAGGCCGGGCCACCGCCGCCATGACACCGTTGCAACCCGTCCTCCTGTCCGGCGGCTCAGGCACGCGCCTGTGGCCGCTGTCACGCGAGGCCTATCCGAAGCAGTTCCTGGCCCTGGCCGGCCGGAACACCATGCTCCAGGACACCTGGCTGCGGGTGGCGCCGCTGGCCGCGCGGGCACCCATCGTTGTGGCCAACGAAGAGCACCGCTTCCTTGCCGGCGAGCAGCTGCGCCAGGTCGGCGTGGACGGCGCGGCGATCCTGCTCGAGCCCGTGGGCCGAAACACCGCGCCCGCGATCGCGGCCGCCGCCCTCGAGGCCATGGCCGCCGGCGACGACCCGCTGCTGCTGGTGCTGCCCTCGGACCACGTGGTGCGCGATGCGGACGCCTTCCGCGACGCCGTGCGCGAAGCCATGCCGGCGGCCGCTGAGGGCGCGCTGGTCACCTTCGGCATCGTGGCGGACGCGCCGGAGACCGGCTTCGGCTACATCCAGGCCGGCCCGGGCGATGGCGTGCGCGACGTGCTCCGCTTCGTCGAGAAGCCCGACGCCGCCACGGCGCAGGCCTGGCTGGACGCGGGCGGCTACTACTGGAACAGCGGCATGTTCCTGTTCCGCGCCTCGCGCTACCTTGACGAACTCGGCCGCTTCCGCCCCGCCATGCTGGACGCCGTGCGCGCGGCGTACGCGGCCGCGACGCGGGACGGCGACTTCACCAGGCTGGACGCGGCCGCGTTCTCCGCGGCGCCCTCCGATTCGATCGACTACGCGGTCATGGAGGCCACGGACCGCGCCAAGGTCCTCCCGGTCGACATCGGCTGGAGCGACGTCGGCTCGTGGTCGGCCCTGTGGGCGGTCAGCGAACGCGATGCCGACGGCAATGCCGGCCACGGCGACGTCATCGCGGTCGACAGCCGGAACAGCTACGCCCATTCCCGGCGGCTGGTCGCGCTGGTCGGCGTCGACGACCTGGTGGTGGTGGAAACCCCGGATGCCGTGCTGGTGGCGCACAAGGACAGCGTGCAGAAGGTCAAGGACGTGGTGGCGCGCCTCAAGGCCGGGGACCGCAGCCACGCGGTGCTCCACCGCGAGGTGCACCGGCCCTGGGGCAGCTATGACTCCATCGACCAGGACGAGGGTTTCCAGGTCAAGCGCATCAAGGTCAAGCCGGGCGGGCGCCTGTCGCTGCAGTCGCACGCGCACCGCGCCGAACACTGGATCGTGGTCCGCGGCACCGCGCGCGTGACCCGCGACAACGATGTCTTCGAACTCCACGCCAACCAGTCGACCTACATCCCCCTGGGCGCGAAGCACCGGCTCGAGAACCCGGGCGCCGAGGTGCTGGAGCTGATCGAGGTGCAGTCGGGCGACTACCTGGGGGAGGACGACATCGTCCGCTACGAGGACGTGTACGGGCGTACATGAGGGAACGCGCCATCGACCGCCAGCTCGACCTCCTGGAAGCGGAAAGCCTGCACGTGCTGCGCGAGGTCGCGGGCCAGTGCCGCCGGCCGGTGATGCTGTATTCGATCGGCAAGGACAGCTCGGTGCTGCTGCACCTGCTGCTGAAGGCCTTCGCGCCGGCGAAGCCGCCGATCCCGCTGCTGCACGTCGACACCACGTGGAAGTTCCGGGAGATGATCGCCTTCCGCGACCGCCGCGCGGCCGAGACCGGCGTGGAGCTGCGGGTGCACGTGAACCAGGACGGCGTCCGGGCGGGGATCGGGCCGCAGTCCCACGGTGCGAGCCGCCATACCGAAGTGATGAAGACGCAGGCGCTGAAGCAGGCGCTGGACGAAGGCGGATACGACGCCGCCATCGGCGGCGCGCGCCGCGACGAGGAGAAGTCGCGCGCCAAGGAGCGTGTGTTTTCCTTCCGCGACGCCAACCACCGCTGGGATCCGCGGCGCCAGCGCCCCGAGCTGTGGAACCTGTACAACGCGCGGGTGAACCCGGGCGAAGGCATGCGCGTGTTCCCGCTGTCGAACTGGACCGAGCTCGACGTCTGGCGCTACATCCGCCGCGAAGGCATCCCGGTCGTGCCGCTGTACTTCGCGGCCGAACGGCCGGTCGTGGAACGCGGCGGCACCCTGGTGATGGTCGACGACGAACGCTTCCGGCTCGAGCCCGGGGAACGGCCGGCGATGCGCCGCGTGCGCTTCCGCACGCTCGGCTGCTATCCGCTCACCGGCGCCATCGAGTCCGACGCCGCCGACCTCGACGCGATCATCGCCGAGATGGAGGCCGCCGGCCGGTCCGAGCGCGCCGGCCGGCTGATCGACCACGCCGAGGGCGACTCGATGGAGAAGAAGAAGCGCGAGGGCTATTTCTGATGGCGCGCGGCTTCCTGCGCATCGTCGCCTGCGGCAGCGTCGACGACGGCAAGAGCACCCTCATCGGGCGCCTGCTGGCCGAGGCCGGGCGCGTCCCCGAGGACGAGCGTGCCGCCCTGGCGAAGGCCAGCGCGACCCACGGCACCCGCGGCGGCGACATCGACTATGCGCTCCTGCTCGACGGCCTCGAGGCCGAGCGCGAGCAGGGCATCACCATCGATGTGGCCTGGCGCCACCTGGAGACGCCGCGGCGCCGCTTCCTGGTCGCCGACTGCCCCGGGCACGTGCAGTACACGCGCAACATGGCCACCGGTGCGTCGGTGGCCGACCTCGCGATCGTGCTGGTCGACGCCACCCGCGGGCTGCTCCCGCAGACCTTCCGCCACACCGCGATCGCGGCGCTGTTCGGCGTCCGCCACGTGCTGCTCGCGGTCAACAAGATGGACCGTGCCGGCTACGACCAGGCGCGCTTCGACGCGATCGCCGCCGCCTACCGGGCGCACGCGGCGCGGGTGGGCATCCCCGCCGTCACCGTGATCCCGCTGGCGGCGGCCACCGGCGCCAACGTCACCGCGCCGGCGACCGGTGCGATGCCGTGGTACGACGGACCGACCGTCCTCGGGCACCTGGAAACGGTCGAGGTCGCGGGGCGGGGCGCCGCGCTCCCGGCGCGACTTCCGGTGCAGCTGGTGCTGCGCGACGGCGGCGGCGGGCGCTGGCTTGCCGGCACCCTGGCGTCGGGAACCCTGCGCCCCGGCGACGCGCTGCGCATCGAGCCGGACGGCGTGGCCGCCACGGTGGCCGCGCTGCGCCGGTCCGGACAGCCGGCGGACCACGCCCAGGCCGGCGACGCCGTGTCCGTGCGCCTGGCCGAGGACGTCGACGCGGCCCGCGGCGACGTGCTGGCCGCCGCCGGCGCCCCGCTCGCGGCGACCGACCAGTTCGTCGCCGACCTGCTGTGGTTCGACCCGTCGCCCCTGCTTCCCGGGCGCCGCTACCAGCTGCAGGCGGGCACCCGCCTGGTCGGTGCCCGGGTGGGCGAGATCAAGCACCTGCTGGACCCGGAGACGCTGGCGCCGCTGGCGGCCAAGCGGCTGCAGGCCAATGACATCGGCGAGGTCGCGCTCGCGCTGGACGCGCCGATCCCGTACGCGCCCTATGCCACCGAACCGGCCATGGGCGGCTTCATCCTGGTCGACATGCTCAGCCGCGCGACGGTCGGCGCCGGCATGGTGCGCCACGGGCTGCGCCGCGCGGACAACGTGCACTGGCAGGCGCTGGACGTCACGCCGGAGGTGCGGGCCGCGCTCAAGGGGCAGCGCCCCCGCTGCGTCTGGTTCACCGGCCTGTCGGGCTCGGGCAAGTCCTCGCTGGCCTTCGACACGCTGTACGCGGAAGGGCAGCGTCGCTACGTCGAGAGCCTTTCGGCGTATGCGCGGCAGTTTCTGCAATTGATGAGCAAGCCCGATGTGGATCTGATCGAGGGCCTGTCGCCGGCGA
>LSQX01100970.1_pt1 | contig 14346 bp, 13 predicted proteins | sample 654561 | NCBI WGS metagenome assembly LSQX01 (sample SAMN04489861, study PRJNA283612) | anaerobic digester metagenome | isolation source: 4 biogas reactors fed with cattle manure at either 37C or 55C with and... | place: Denmark: Kongens Lyngby | collected 2014
GGGCGAACGGGTGGGCGGGCTGGTCGCGAGGGTGTTCGAGCATCGGCTGCCAGCGGTGATCGAAATGCTCCGGGATTCGCCAATGGTTGTCCGCAGCCCAGCCGAGTACGGTTCGGGTGATCCGCCCGGCGCGTTCCCGCCAGCGGGGATCGCCAGTGGCATCGGCCGCCGCGAGGAGCGCCTCCACCGAGTGCATGTTGGCGTTGACGCCTCGGTAACCAGACACGGTCTGCCAATCCTCGCTGGCCGAATCCAGGTGCAGTCCGGGACCGTCCTCCCAGAAGTGCTCGTCGAGAACGGCCAAGGCGTCGTCGAGGAGTTCGCGCGCACCGGCGATGCCGGCGACGCTGGCCGAGGCGGCGCCGAAGACGACGAAGGCGTGGGCATAGCCTGCCTTGCTGCCATCCCGATCACCGGGCCGGGGGCCGACCGAGGCGTACCAGCCACCGTTGACGGGGTCATGCAGTTGCCCGGTGAGACCAGCCAGTGCTGCCTCCGCCAGCGCACTGCTCCCGGGTAGGCCAGCCAAGTGGCCGAGCGAGTAGACGTGCAACATCCGAGAGGTGATCCAGGTATGCACCGGGCGTGAAAGATCAGGGATGCCGCCGTCACCGAGGTAGTAGGCCCCGCCGTCGGGATGGGGGAAGCGTCGCGCGAACCCCAGTTGGGCCGCGAACTGCTGGCGCAACCAGCTCAGATGATCAGGTTGGCTGATCCATCGCGTCGACGTCATGCGGGGTTCTCCATTCGTGGGGCTGCAACGAGCGTCGCAGCCAGGAAACCGCCGACGAAGGTGTCTCCCAAGCCGATGGTTGTCGGGGTGGCGGTGTCGATGAACCGGGTCGGCACACAGCACACCGCTTTGCCCAACTCGGCGCTCAGTTGCTCGGCGAAGCGCTGGCCGTCAGAACGGGACGGCAGCGCCCGCACCGCCGCCAGATCATCGATGGTGAAATCGTCCCCGTTGCGGTAGCGCACCCCGGCCAGGTCGATTGCGGCAGCAAGCGCCTCGCAGTAGCGCTGCGGTTCCCGGCCAAAGGCCAGCGCCCAGTACTTGGTGTGCACCACCACGGTGGGGGCTATCGAGAACTCGTGAAAGAAGTCGGCCAGCGCCTGCTTCACCTGGGTCGCATCCAGCAGGTCGACCTGCCTGCCGAGGTAGGACTGGAGTTCATCCTCGTTGAGGCTATGGACGTCGATGCGTCCGCTGAACTCGCGGCTGACGATGCCCCGCAGCACCTCATCGTGGAAGCCGGAATCCTCGTAGAACACCACGGCTTCATCGGGCAGTCTGCGCATCGCCGCTTGCAGGAAGGTGAGGCGTTGACGCAGCAGCCCGGCATCGGTCATCACATTGAAGCCGGCCGGCAAGAAGGCGCGTGCGTCGGCGAGCGCAGCAGGCAGGGCGTCACTGAGCACCAAGTCGCGGTTGGGCGGGTCGTTGACGTAGATGATTCGGTTGGGATGGGTGCAGTGCACCTCGCCATCGATCAGCACCACCGTCGCACCAGCGGGGTACTGGACGATCACATGCGGGTCGAGACTGTCACCCTCAGCGCTGCACAGGTAGTCCACGCTTGCGGGCAGGAGTCGACGCACATTGTCATCGATGCTGACGAGGTGCACCAGGCTGGGCACCCCTAGTTTGGCGATGGCCATCGCCGCTCGCACGCAGGTGCCACCGAGACTGACTCGGTAGCCGAAGCGCTCGGCGAAGTCGATCGCCATGGCAGAGGACGCGACGAAGCGTTCTCCACCTCGGTCATCGCGCAGGAAGCCGAGCAGAGAACAGACCAATGATCGCTCGTCCTGGATCGGGACGGCCGGGTCGAGGTCGGCGAGCCCGATGTGGTGCTCGCGCGCGAGGTCGGCCAGGACGTCGGCGTCCCAGTCGATCTCAAAGTCGACGCAGCCGCCCAATCCCAGGACGAGTCGGTGATTCATCTGTTCAGCTTCGCTCAGCGGTAGAGGCTGGCCTTGCCGTCCGCGCCGAAGAGGGTGATCTTGTGCGCGGCGACCTCGTTCATGGCAGCCACACAGGCCGGCTGAATCATCAGCGGCTCACGCAGCTTGGGATCATCACCGAGCACTTCGCGCATCTTGGAGTGGTAGGCCACCTTGATGTCGGAGGAGATGTTGATCTTGCTGATACCCGTCCGGGCAGCAATGCCGATTTCTTCGTCGGGGTTGTTCGAACCACCGTGCAGCACCAGCGGCACCGACACGACCGACTTGATCTCTTTGAGCAGGTCGAGCTTCAACTCCGGCTTCATGCCCGCCGGGTAGAGACCGTGGAAGGTGCCGATGGCGATTGCCAGGCTGTCCACCCCGGTCTGCTCGACGAACTTCACCGCATCTTCGGGCTTGGTGTGAATCACGACGGACGCCCCGGACTCCCCATAGGAGTCGTTGGCACCGATGGTTCCCAATTCGGCCTCGACCGACAGGCCCACGGCATGCGCTGCCGCGACAACCTTCTTGGTGAGCGCCACATTCTCCTCGAACGGCTTGATCGAGGCATCGATCATCACCGAGGTGTAGCCGCTCTGAATCGAGGTGAGCACCTGCTCGTAGGTGCCACCGTGATCGAGGTGGATCGCCATCGGCACCGAGGAACGGTGCGCGCGGGCGATGATCGCCTTGAGCAGGTCGGGCCCGATGTGGTCGTACTCATCGGGGTGAATGGCGACGATCCACGGCGCCTGCAGCTCTTCGCACAGATCAGAGATCCCTGCGAACATTGCATAGTCACTGATGTTGAACGCCGGTACGGCGAAGCCCGCTTCGTTGGCGACCTTCAGTACGCCGTCACCACTGGTAAGCATTTCATTTCTCCTTGTGAACTAATATTTGGTGGGTCTTGGGGGTCAGTTCTTCACGGCACCGGCGGTCATGCCGCCGATGAAGTAGCGCTGGAAGAACAGGAACAGCAGCAGGATCGGGATGCAGCCCAGAATCGACATCGACATCATCTGGTTCCACTCATAGGAGTGCTGCCCCATCAGCAACTGGATGCCGATCGGCACCGTGCGCATATCGGGGGTTTTGGTCAAGGTCAGAGCGAACAGATACTCGTTCCAAGCGATCATGAAGGTGTAGATGCCGACCGAGACCAGCCCCGGCACCGAGATCGGCACCAGCACCCGCCACAGCGCGGTCCACGAACTGCCGCCGTCAACCTTGACTGCTTCGTCCAGCTCGCGCGGGAGGGTGTTGAAGTATCCGGTCATCATGATGATCGCGTAGGGCAGGGTGAACACCATGTAGGTGAGGATCAGCCCTTGGTAGGTGTTGTAGAGCCTGAGGAACATGATCAGGCCGAAGTAGGGAATTAGCAGGGTGATCGGTGGCACTGCTTGGACACTGACGATGAGCACGTTCAGAACCCGCTTGAACGGGAACTGGTAGCGGCTGAGGGCATAGGCAGCCAGTACCGCCACGAGCAAGGTCAGGACAGTCACCGACAGCGAAACGAAGTAGCTGTTGATGAAGAACCGCACCTTGACCGGGTCGGTGAAGATCGCGGTGTACGCCTCCAGCGTCGGATCGGACGGGATCAGTTGCGGCGGATAGGCGAAGATGTCGGTATTCCGCTTGAACGAGCTCGACAGCATCCACAGCACGGGCAGCCCGGCGAAGAGCCCACCGATGACCAGACCAATCAAGACCGCGATCTGAGCCAGGCGGCGACGTTGATTTCTTGTCATGTCAGTCCCTCGCCTTCTGCGCTCGTACGTAGAAGAAGGCCAGGACCATCGAGATCAGCAGGATGACCACCGCAGCGGCCGAGGCCGTGCCGAACTGGTACTTGCTGAAGGCCAGCTTGTAGGTGAAGGTGCTCAACATCTCAGTGGATCCCAGCGGGCCACCGCCGGTGGTCATCCAGATCAGCGCGAACTGCTGGGTCGTCCAGATGAAGTCCAGGAGTGCCATCGAGATGATGATCGGCTTCAACTGGGGCAAAGTGATCCTGATGAAGCGCTGCCAGGCGCTGGCGCCATCGACTTGGGCGGCCTCATAGTAATCAGCCGGGATTCCCTGCAGACCAGCCAGCAGGCTGACCATGTAGAACGGATAGCCCGCCCAGATATTGATGAAGGTGACCGCGAACAGCGCCGTTTCCGGCTGCGAGAGCCACTCCACCTGGGTGCTGGTGAGGTTGGTGGTCATCAGCAGGTAGTTGACCACGCCGTTGGGTTCGAGCAGCAGCCGCCACAACACCGCGATGATCGCCACGGTGAACAGCCAAGGCATCACATAGATGGTGCGAAACAGGGCCTTGGTGCGATGCCCCAGCAGGCCGGTGTTGAGCAGCATCGCGAAGGCCAGCCCGATGATCAGGTGGGCGACCACGCTGACGCCGGTGAAGAACAGGGTGTTCGTAACGGCAGTCCAGAACGATTCGCTGGTCAGGATGTCGCTGTAATGCTTGAACCCGACGAACTGCGGGTTCTTCTTCATGATCACGTTGTCCATCAGCGAGTAGCCGACGACCATCACGATCGGGATCACCATCAAGACCATCAGCAGCACCATGGTGGGGGTGAGATAGTCGTAGGGGACGAGCGTGGCCTTGGCCTTTCGGGATGCCGCAGGACGCTTCCCGGGCGAACCGAGCTGGTGCGCCTGGTCTACCCGTGGGAGTGCGCTGGTCACCGTTGACCACCTCCTTTCGATTGTGGAGTGGGGGCCGCTGAAGGGCGGTGCGGCCCCCACTCCGGTGCCTGTCTACGGGGAATCAGCCTTTGAAGGCTGCCTCCCAGGCACTCTGGCTCGCCGTCAGCGCTTGATCTGCACTCTGCTTACCGGCGAGGTACTTCTGGAACTGCTCATCGAAGGACCGCATCAGGTCTTCAGCCACGGGCAATCCGGTGAACTCGTTGGTGGGAGTACCGGCCTGGTAGATCTCAAAGGCCTGCTTGAAGATCGGATCAGCATTGACGAAGTCCGGAATGGACTGGGTGTTGCCCGGGAAGGCGTGGGCGGAGTTGCACAACGTCGCGTTGACGTCCTTGCCCATCAAGAAGGAAACCAGCTTGAAGGCCTCAGCCTGATGCTCGCTGTTGTTGGCGACACCGATGCCCCAGGAGGCGTAGGGCATGCCCCGCTTACCGGAGTAGCCGTCGGCTGCCGGGATGGCGGCCACAGAGAACTTCAGATCCTTGTTTTCTTCGCGGATCAGGTTCACGTGGGCCAACGAGTCGATCATCATGCCCACGCGACCATTGGTGAACTCGTTGACCTTGTCCTGCTCCTTCATCGTGAAGGCGCCCTTGGCGATCGAGCCGGAGTCATACATGCCCTTGATGAAGGTCATGACGTCCTTGACTTCGCTGTTTCCGGCCAGGTAAGGCTGACCGTCCTTCAGCATCGAGCCGCCCGAGGCCCACACCCAGCTCATCACGTCGTTCTGGATGCCGTTGGGCACTGCGGTATCAAGCGGAAGCACCCACCCGGAAGCCTTACCGGTCTTGGTGATTGCAGCGGCCGCAGCAGCGAACTCGGTGCGATTACTCGGCACCGCAGACACCTTGGCGGTCTTGAGCAGACTCTCGTTGACGAACATCGGGTAGACGAAGTTGGCCACCGGAATCATGTAGGTCGAGCCGTCGAGCTTCACCTGAGCAGCCAGTTGGCTCTCGTCGAAGTTGGCCGACTTCATCAAGTCGGAGAGGTTCGCGAGCGAACCCTGCTTCACGAAGTCGTTGACCCAGGCTCCGTCAAGACCAACCACATCAGACATCGTTCCGGCAGCGGCGCCGGCAACAACCTGCTCCTTGGTGGAGGCGTACGGACCGGAGATCAGCTTGACCTTGATTCCCGGGTTCTCAGCCTCGAACTGATCCATCAGCGCCCGCAGCGATCCAGCCGGCAGTTCCGGCTCCCACCATTGGGCGAACTCGAGGGTCACATCTCCCCCGGCTGACGGGGAGGTCCCACCGCCGGAGCAACCAGTCATAACGAGGGCGGCGGCTGCCATCGCAGCGATCCCCGCCAAGTACTTCTTTCGCATCTCACTCCCTTGTCGTGCGTGGTGCGCCGAACAGCGGACAGTCCGCTCTGGAACTCACGGCGACACCTTTCCCGACCATGATCACCTCGGGTTCCTCGGCCAGTCAAGGTTTCTTGCGGTTTTCTGCTGTCACAGACAGATAACATCCGCGGATGTTTGCCATCCTTGCGCACTTTCTGGCAGGATATTCGCAGAAAGCCGCACATTTGGAGGGACTGTGAGCAAGGAGAGCCTGTACCCCGCCCGACGTCGCACGGAAATTCTTGAGTTCTTGCGGGATCGAGGCCAGGCCTCGATCGCCGAGCTGGCCGCCGAGTTCGGGGTGTCGGACGACACCGTCCGACGCGATGTCGAGACCCTGGCCAGCCAAGGCTCCGTGGATCGCACCCATGGCGGCGCAACCATCACCCAGGAGGACCGCCTCAATGCGGTAATCCCCTTCTTCAAGCGCATTCACACCAACGCCGATGCCAAGGATGCTATTGCCCGAGCGGCGGTCGCCCACATCGAGGAGGGCCAAAGCGTGGTCATCAACGGGGGCACCACCACCCTCGCGCTGGCCAAACATCTGTCTGCCAAACGCGGCCTGACCGTGGTGACCAACTCACTGCCGCTACCGCCGGAGATGTACTCCCGGGGAGCCCGCGAGATCTACCTGATTGGCGGCGCCTACCGGCTNNGCGCCAGCCACACCCTGCTGCTCGCCGACTCCAGCAAGTTCGGCAAGCGGGAGTTCGCCGAGGTAGGCGATCTCGCCGCCAACACCACCCTGGTGACCGAGCGGCAGCCCAGCAGAGCGCTGCTGGATCGCGCTGCGGAGGTTGGGGCGACCGTCGTCGTGGCCGGGGAGGCCGCGTCCGACTGAACTCGACAGCGAGACTGCTCGGACTCGGATGGTCCGGCGAGGCTGAGTCGAGCAGTCTCGCGAAGACCTACCGCTCCAGCAGCACGTCCAACACTCGGGGCGCGTGAAATCGTCGGCTATAGACGCGCTCATCGTAGGGAGCGAGTATGTCGTGGCCGACGAGAGAGTCGATGAGCTTCTTGGCGCCGGCATTCCCAATACCGAGGGCCCGGGCTGCCTGGGCAACGGTGAAGGTGGGTTGCCCTACGGCGAAGTCCACAAGCAGCCGGGCGTTCCCGGTCCGGATTGACGTCGACTGCAGTTGCTCCTTCAGCTCGGCCTGAACGGCGGCCAGGGCAAGCATCCTGGTTCGCGCGGCCTCGGCGGATTCGGCCAAGCCCTGCGCGAAGAACTCGATCCACGTGGACCAGTCTCCGTCCGTCGAGACGCCGAGCAGTGCGTTGTAGTACTCGGTTCTTCGGGCCTCAAACCAGGTCGACACCGACAAGGTCGGTTCGGTCAGCACCCCCGATGCGTACAGTTGCAGAACGATCAGCAACCGTCCCAGCCGCCCATTTCCGTCATGGAAGGGGTGAAGCGCTTCAAACTCGTAGTGACCCATCCCCGCGGCCACAACGGGATCGATCTGCCCACCGTGGCGGGCCTGCATCCAGGCGATCAGATCCCGCAGGCGTGCCTCAAGATCGGCGCCAGGGGGCGGCGGTACACAACGTGCCGCCTTGAAGGGGATCTCGCTTGCCGGAACACCGTCGCGACGTCCGATCACAACCTGCACCGGGCGCACCTGCCCGGAATGCTCACGCTCAGACGGCGTGCCCTTGACCAATTCACCCTGCAGGTGCGCCAAGGCCGACGGCCCCCAACTGCGGCCCTGCTCGGCCCACTCAAAGGCGGCTTGTGCGACGGCGACGTAGTTCAGAACCTCACGAAGCGAGGGGTCCTGCACGTCGTCGGAGTCGGCGGCAAGAACGCGAGCCAGCGGTTCATAGGTTCCTTCCAGGGCAGCGGTGGACTGGGCCTCCAAGCGCAGTGTCGAACTCCTGAACAGCCTCGGGTTGGGCAAGCGCTGCGCCGTCGAGTCCAGTGCGGCCAGAGCCGCGCGCGCGTCACCGACGTGACGATAGGCCTGGCCACTCAGCTCGGGACTCGCGTCACCAAGCGGGTCCGGAAGGAACGCCCAGTGGTCCCATTCGACCCCACCGGGAAGCGAACCGTTGATCGGAACAAGTGTGCCAAACGGCGCCTTCTGGAACAGTTCGATGCCCATAACGCAACACAACTGGGTGCTGTGGAAACTTTCATCGAGGTGATCTATCCAGATTGGAGAATCGATTAGTCACTGCAGTGGGGTGAACCAGCTTCGAATCGTGAGAGTCTTTCGCGTTTCTACCCCACGAAGGGGCACGGTTAGCGGCTTGAGTCTGTGGCGACGTCGTCGCGAGTGACGTCCCCGCCATCGGGGCGGCCCCACTCGCTCCAGGATCCGTCGTAGACCGACACATCGTCATACCCGGCCAGCAGCGCTGCTACCGCGACGATGCAGGCTGTCACGCCAGAGCCGCAACTGGTGATAAGGCGACGGTTCGGGGTGGCGGCGACGAGGGTGGCGCGCAACTCCTCCGGCGGCAGAAAACGACCCTCGGCAAGCAGCGACGCATAGGGCACATTGACCGCCCCAGGCATGTGCCCCAGCCGGAGTCCTTCACGAGGCTCAGGCTCGCTGCCGCCGAAGCGCCCGGCGCTTCGGGCATCCACCACAGTGCGGCCACCTTGGGCGAGGGCATCGGCTACCTCACCACGAGTGACGAAGACGCCCCGTTCCGGGTGCGCCTGAAGGTCACCGACGGGGCCCGCATAGCCCGCAGGACGAGAGGCAAGAGCGCCGCCCGCCGCCGTCCAAGCAGGCAGGCCACCGTCGAGAACGGAGGACCGGAGGTGGCCGATCGCCCGCAGCATCCACAACGCCCTTGGGCTGGAGTAGATGCCCTCGGCATCGTAGGCAACGACGTGGTCCGAGTGACACAGGCCCAGCTCGCGCAGAATCGACGCTGCCGCCTCCGGTGTCGGCATCGTGTGCGGCAGGTCCACCGAAGGGTCGGAGAGCCGACCGTCGATATCGAATGGGCGTGCGCCGGGGATGGAGGGAGCCCGCCCTCGAAACGCGCCAATCGAGGCATCCACCACGATGACCTCAGGGTCGGACAAGTGTTCCTGGAGCCAGTCGACATCAACAACGGCGGGAGTATGGACCACGCCAGGAGATTAGCGCGTCGCTAGCGCAACGCGGCCGGTCCGCCCTGATCACCCTGCCCACCGACCCCACCCCTCAACGGATCCAGGGCGGCGAGGACGAGGTCGAGGCCGAAGCTGAACTCCTGGGTCGGGTCATAGCCGGACGCAACCAATACCGCAGCGGACTCGCTGAGATAGGGAAACTCCTCCGCAGGGATCTGTGGCAGGTAGACGTCTTCGGTCATGGCGGCCAGTTCGGCGGCGGTGTCGAACGGCAGGCTGGCCTCTTGGAGGGCGTGGCCGTACACATAGCTGTCGAGCAGCCAGTTGGCGTGGGTGGCCATGGCGACCGAGAAGCCAGCCTTCCGCAGGCAGGCAGTGACCGCCTCGCGGTGGCGAAGGTTCGCTGGACCCGGGGACGTCCGTGACTCCATCAGACTGATCGCCCACGGGTGGCGGGCGAGAACCTGCCGCCCCGATAGCGCTTCCCGTCGCATCGCCGACTGCCAGTCGACGTCCTCGGGTGGAAGTTCGATCTCCTCGAACACGATGTCGATCATCGCGTCCAGCAACTCGTCGATCCGCCACACGTAGTGGTCTGTCTCATATACACATATGACGCTGCCGACGNNCTTCGGCCACGATTCGCTGCTTACTCAGCCCCACGACTGGCGTGCCCTGGCGTTGCTCCTCGACAGTCACCGGTCTCCTTGCTCGCTCGAATGGCTTGACAAGCGTACAGCGTACGGTTCATAGTACAGCGTACGACGTACGGTGTACGAGCCGCGGAATGGCGGCTCAGCAATGAGGAGGCTCTCGTGACCATCAAGCGGAAACTAGCTGCCGGGCCGGCCTCTGTGCTGAAGCTGGCCGACGTCGAGCTGCCCGTGCCCGGTCGAGGCGAGGTGCTCGTCCAGGTCCGCGTGGCGTCACCGGAGGGAAGGTCGTGATTGCCGTCTGACGACCGCAGCTCCCCCACCCAATTCGTGCGTATGCACCCAGCCGTCCCACCACCTCAGCGGACGGATCACTCCTACCGGAAGAAGAACCGATGACCACTCCATCGAATGCTTCGAACGCGCTCGACAACCCGCCGATGCCCGTTCAAGCCAAGCTCGCCGCCGCCTGGACGAGCTTCATGTTCCTGTACATCTACGTGGACTACTTCCACCTCCACAAGCCGGGCGTCATCGACAGTCTCCGTGCCGGACAGGTCTTCACCTTCGAAGTCAGTCCGGTATTGCTCACCGCGATGCTCGCGTCCGTGGCGATCCCCGCCATGATGGTGACGCTCTCCGCGACGCTGCCTGCCCGGGTGAATCGGGTCACGAACCTCGTCGCGGCGGTGCTGTACATCCCCTACTCGCTGTTNNCCTCAGGCTCGAACCCACCTTCGCCTTCACGCGAGCCTGCTGCGGCCCACGACGCGGCACCCCTCGCCGTGATCGGGTTCACAGACTTAATCAGATCTCAAGGTTCGCCAACGATCGGGCTTAACTCCGCCCCGATGTGATCGTCACATGACGAATTTGGCGCGTTCCGCGGGTCGGACCCGAGGCCGGGTAGCGCGGGTGCTTGTCCTCCTGGCGGCCATCGCCGTCCTCGCTGTCATCTGGGGGCAGCTCGGCAAGTCGCATTCCCTGGCCGCCCATAGCGGCTCCCACGGCGGCCACCAGACGATTCTGCTGGTGAACGCCGACCACCCGCTGCCGCATGACTTCGCCAAACCCAGGTTGGTGGGGTTGGCGGGCACCATTCCGGTGTCGAGCAGATCAGTACGTGTCGCGCGCGCCGTGAAGCAGCCCCTCGTCAAGCTCTTCACTGCGGCACGCCGGGCCGGATGGACCCAGCTCTACGTGGCCAGCGGCTATCGCACGGCCGCCGAGCAACGACGGCTGTGGGACGCGGCAGCCGACCATTCCTACGTCCAGCGGCCCGGGCACAGCGAGCACCAGACCGGACAGGCAGTCGACCTGGCCGATCTCAACGCCGGCGCGAAAGGACTCGATCGCAATGGGGCAGGGCAATGGCTTGCCGACAACTCGTGGAAATACGGCTTCGTGCTGCGCTATCCACCCCAGAAGAAGGAGATCACCGGCATCTCCTATGAGCCTTGGCACTTCCGCTACGTCGGACGCGACGTCGCCGAAACCTGTCACGACAACGGTTGGGTGTTGGAAGAGTATGTGGCCGGTCCTTGATTACCCGCCCGAGCGGCATGATGGTGGCAGAACAATCACGCGCGAATGGAACCCGATGCGCCCAGCGGCTGAACTCACGATCCTGGCCTGCGACGACGACCCCGACATTCTCGAGGCGCTGCGAATCTATCTCGCCGGCGAGAACTACCATGTGCTGACGGCTGGCGATGGTGCCACTGCGGTGCAGCTCGTGGCGCAGCGAGACGTCCACCTGGTGTTGCTGGACGTGATGATGCCCGAAATGGACGGCATCGCAGCGGCAGCGCGCATTCGGCAGCACTCCAACGTCCCGATCATCTTCCTGTCTGCCAAAGGCGAAGAAGCCGACCGCGTGCTCGGGCTGCACGCCGGCGCCGATGACTACATCGTCAAACCCTTCTCCCCCGGCGAGTTGTTCGCCCGCATCCGATCAGCGCTGCGGCGATACACCCAACTCGGCGGCCTGGCACCGGCTTCGGACGTCAGTTGGAGAACCGGCGGTTTGGAAGTCGACGACGAACGCAAGAGCGTTCACGTTGACGGCGAAGAGGTCAGCCTGACCGCGCTGGAGTTCGGAATCCTGCGACTGATGATCGCCAGCCCGGATCGGGTGTACTCCTCTGCCCAGATCTACGAGGCAGTATGGGGAGCGCCGGCCTTCGATGCCGGACGAACGGTCGCGGTCCACATTCGCCACATCCGCGAGAAGATCGAAACCGATCCGCGCAATCCGCGCTATCTCAAGGTCGTCTACGGTCTCGGCTACAAGGTGGTGCGGCTGCCATGAGAGCGATCCTGCGCACTTTCAGCGTCGGGATGGTCGGCTATCTGATGACCGCCCTGGCAACACTGTTGTTCCTGTACGGCCACGTCGTTCCGTTCCGCAGCTACACCTACGTCTTCGCCCCCGCCGGCTGGTTGCCCATCACCACCTACATCGGCCTGATTCCGCTCGGACTTGCTGTCGCCACCGGCTCGGCCGTCCTGGACGCGCGACGCCGCGCCACCTGGTTGGCGCATCGCCTCGACTACTTCTTCGTCCTGGTCGGTGCCGCGGTCACCGCCCCCGTGGCCGCCGCATTCCTGGAATGGGAACGGGATACTGCCGCAGCCCACGTGCTGACGTGGGGCTTCTTGATCGCTCTGGGCGCCTACTGCTGGGAGACCACCGTGGTGCGGCTGCGCGCCAAGACACTGCTGAGCACAACGTGCTGGCAGCGAGTCTTCGCCACTCTTCCCCTTCGCCAGTTCTCCGGCACGTTCATCCTGTTGGCTGTGGTCGCCGCCAGTGGCGTCCTGGTGATGGGGTTGGCCAACTCGGTGGACGCCGCAGCTGCGCGGACTCTCTACGCCCCGATCTCGATCGACTACTGGCTGATGGATTCCTGGATGCCCGGCGTGCTAGCGCCGTCGGTCGTGCTCGCCATGGTGGCCATCATGGGGTTGAACATCGTGTCGGTCACGGCCGAACGCGAGCGCGCGATCGAAGCCCAGCTGAGCGAGGAACGGTTCCGGGCCGAGTTGATCACCAACGTCACTCACGATTTGCGCACGCCACTCACCTCGATCATCAACTACGCCGACTTGATCGGCCGCTACCCCACCACCGATCCGACTCTGAGCGAGTACTCCGCGGTGCTCGGACGCAAGGCTGAGCGGCTCCGCGTGCTGCTCGGCGACGTGTTGGATGCATCGCGGGTGAGCGCAGGTGCTGTGAAGGTGGCCCCCGAGCCCATCGAGCTCACCGAGATCCTCGGCCAGCTATCTGGGGACTTCGACGCCCCCCTCGCCAACCGGGAACTCACCTGGGTCTTCACGCCTTCGGCGCCCTGCCTGGTGATCACCGACGGTGCTTTGTTGTGGCGAATCCTGGAGAACCTGGTCGGCAATGTGGTGAAGCATGCTCAGCCGTGCACCGAGGTTCAGGTGGACGTGATCAGGCTGCCGCAGCACGGAGTCATTCAGCTGCGCAACCAGCTGGCCGCCCCTTTGGAGGTCGCTCCGGAGGCACTGACCGAGCAGTTCGTCCGAGGAGACCAGGCCCGTCATGGCGAAGGCAGCGGGCTGGGCCTGTTCATCGCCGACCGCCTGGCCCGAGTGATGGGTGCCTCTCTCAGAGTCCACACCGACGGCAACTCGTTCATCGCAACAGTGACGCTGCCACTGGCCGTCCAGCCGTCGCTCACCGCGCCTCCGTCGGCGGACCAGACCCAGCTGAACTGGCTCGCTCCGGTCGACGCCACGCCTGAACTCACTTCGTCCTAGCCGGCGCGCGTCAACGCTGCGACCACCCCAGCCCCAGCCCCGCTTCGATGGCCTCGATGATCTCCGGACGCAACCGGGCGGCGGAAATCACCTTGTCGACCGAGCCCACCCGCACGGCGCGGTGAATGTCGTGGATGCCGTCGAACTCGGCGGCCACCTCGCTGATCTTCTCGGCGCGGATGGCGGCCCGGGCATCGGCGAGTTCCAACTGCAGCCCGGCACGCTCGTGGGAGCGCGCCGTGCCCAGCCGGGCCTCGATCGAGGCCACCCGCGCATCGGCGGCAGTTCGCTTGGCGACGTCACCGGCGAAGACCACCGCGGCGGCCGGAGCCCCGCCGATCACCGACGCGAACGAGCCCTCGATCGCCAACACGGTCATGTTCGAGTTCAATTGCTTGCTGAACACCACGAACGCGCCACCGTGGTAGCGGCTGATCACCACGAACACGATCGGACCACGGAAGTTCACGATCGCCCGACCGATCTCGGCGCCGTACTCCAACTGCAGATTGCGCATCGACTCCGGTGAGCCGTCGAAACCGGACAGGTTCGCCAACACCACCACCGGACGGTTGCCGGAGGCCGCGTTGATCGNNGCCACCTTCTTGCTCGACCGCGGGAACAGCGTGCCGGCCGTCCAGGTGTCCGGGCCGTCCGTGGGCGGGAATCCCGACCGCGGCACCGGCGAACTCTCGATGCCCAACACCGCCACCGGGTAGCCGCCCATCCGGGCGTCGAGCACGACGGCGGTGTCGGCGTCAGCCATGCCCGCCCAGCGCTCGGTGCGTGGG
>LSQX01353298.1_pt4 | contig 14345 bp, 15 predicted proteins | sample 654561 | NCBI WGS metagenome assembly LSQX01 (sample SAMN04489861, study PRJNA283612) | anaerobic digester metagenome | isolation source: 4 biogas reactors fed with cattle manure at either 37C or 55C with and... | place: Denmark: Kongens Lyngby | collected 2014
CTTTCCTCTTTTTTACGGATTTCATTAGCAAGGCATATTTCGTCACTCAAAACCTTTGCCTCATCTTTTGAGTCCGTAACGAGCAGCTCTAAAGCCCTTTCTGCGGAACCCATTCTGCCTGCTGCATTAAGTCTTGGCGCTAACACAAATGCTACCGCGGTTGAGTTTACTCGTCCTCCTGCCGCTGCCGCTTCTTTCAGCGCCGAAAGTCCCACGCTTTTATTAGCATTAATGCGCTCTATTCCGCGCTTGACAAGAATTCTATTTTCACCTTTTAACGGCACAACATCCGCTATGGTGCCGAGCGCAATAATGTCCCCATAATCTGAAAGGATTTTTTCATCATCCCCGTCCTCTAACGCACAGGCGAGCTTAAACGCTATGCCAACGCCTGCCCACTCTTTGAATTCACCTTCATAATCTTCCCTGTATGGGTCAATTACAGCAAGCGCTTCCGGCAAAATATCGGCGGGTCTATGATGGTCTGTGATAACAATTTCAATCCCAAGGTCTTTCGCAAGCTTTACCTCTTTAACGGCGCTAATTCCATTGTCAACCGTTATAATAAACTCTGTTCCGTTCTCTTTAAGCGAATAAACAGCGTCCTCGCTAAGTCCATACCCCTCAAGCGACCTGTCAGGAATATAGAAATCAACATTCGCTTCTTTTGATTTTAGGTACATATATAAAAGCGCGGTAGCCGTTACTCCGTCCGTGTCATAGTCGCCGAAAATCGTTATGCGCTTACCGCAAGTTATAGCCTCTTTAATAGCAACAACCGCTTTGTCCATATCAGGCAGAATGTAAGGGTCTAAAATCTCGGCGTCATATAAGAACGAATCCACTGCGTACTCGTCAGTATATCCTCTCAGGCAAAGGATATAGGCAGTAAAAGGCGCTATACCGCAGCTTTCTGCTATTGACGCGGCAACATCCTTATCACAGTTTGATACTTTCCACTTCTTTCTGCCCACACAATCACTCTATTCAATAAAATTACTATTAATTATAGCACTGTATATGTTTTTTTGCAATAGCCCGCAACTGCCTGTAACAGGCTTTTTTGATGTAAAATAACAAGCTTTCTATAAAACTCTTGACTTGTCAGTAAATACAAGATATTATTTTAATAATGTACCTATTTACATATTTTCAAAAGGTCATTCATATTAAAATGATTGGAGAATTTTTATGCAGCAAAATGTGCGGAAAACTTCCGGCGATACCTCATGGTTTGTGCGCGATAGGTTTGGAATGTTTATTCACTGGGGGCTTTACGCCCTCCCCGCCCGCCATGAATGGGTAAAGACGAATGAAAAAATTCCTGAAGATGTTTATCAAAGGTATTTCGATTATTTTAATCCCGATATGTATGAGCCTAAAAAATGGGCAGAGTTTGCAAAAAATGCGGGAATGAAATATGTTGTACTGACATCTAAACATCATGAGGGATTTTGTCTTTTTGACTCAAATTATACAGATTATAAATCCACTAATACCCCATATGGCAAAGACCTCGTTAAGGAATATGTTGAAGCGTTTAGAGCAGAGGGAATAAAAGTAGGCTTTTATTACTCTCTTATTGACTGGCATCACCCCGATTTTCCTATTGATGTATTCCACCCAAGGCGTGACGATGAAAACGCAAAAGAGCTAAACGAAGGCAGAGATATGAAAAAGTATGCAGAGTATATGCGAAATCAAGTTACCGAACTGCTTACTAACTATGGAAAGATAGATATAATCTGGTTTGATTTTTCATACTCTAACAACACTTATAAAGGCTTTAAGGGCAAGGGCAAGGACGATTGGGAAGCCGAAAAGCTCATAAAAACAGCAAGGGATATTAACCCTAATATAATAATTAATAACCGTACAGAAATTGAGCAAGATTTATGGACGCCTGAACAAGTACAGCCTGACGAATGGGTAAAGGACGATGACGGTAACCTTGTAGTGTGGGAGGCTTGCCAAACTTTTTCAGGCTCTTGGGGCTATCACAGAGATGAAGAGACTTGGAAGTCCCCTGAGGTGCTTATTAGAATGCTAATTGACACTGTTTCGTGCGGCGGAAATCTACTGTTAAATGTAGGTCCTACGGCAAGAGGATGCTTTGACAGCCGCGCGGAATATGCCTTGACACAAATCGGCAAATGGATGAAATTTAATTCAAGAAGTATTTATGGCTGCACAGAGGCAGAAGTTCCCGCTTCCGATGGTGTAAAGTATACACAAAACGGAAAAATGCTTTATGCGCACATTTTAACATATCCCGCCTTTAGCCTGAAGCTAAAAGGACTTGCCGGCAAAATTGCTTATGCGCAGTTATTAAACGATGCCTCTGAGGTGCAGTTTGAAGAAAAAGGCGACGATGTTTATTTAAGTACTCCTCGTGTAAAACCAGACCAAATCGTACCCGTTATTGAAATCTTTTTAAAATAATACCAAGCACTAAAAAATATTGCTCCCGTTTCCTCATCGGGAGCATTTTTTGTTTAATTTTCACTGCGGAAGGCTTTATATATATTTTCAGCAACCGTAAAGTTAATGCCCTTTACACTTTTTAATTCTTCTACACTCGCCTCTTTTATAGCCTTTATACTCTTAAAATGCTTTAATAGTGCTTTTCCGCGTGCTTCTCCAACGCCTTGTATGTCGCATAGCGTAGAGCTTACAGCGTTTTTAGCGCGTTTCTTTTTATGATAGGAAATCGCGAAGCGGTGAACCTCGTCTTGAATGTTCGTTACTAAAGTAAAGGCTCTGTGCTTTACACTTAAACCAACCTTAAACTCCTCTGTAACAATAGCTTCCGTGCGGTGTTTCGTATTTTTAACCATACCGAATAGCGGAATTTCGATATTGTGCCGCTTTATTGCCTCTCGCGCCGCCTTTACCTGCCCTTTGCCGCCGTCAACAAGAATTAAGTCGGGTAAAACACCAAAACCCTCTGTTAAATCTTTTGCTTTTTCGTACTCCTTAAACCTTCTGTCTAAAACTTCAAATAAAGCGCGGTAATCGTCCTGCCCCTCAAAGCTTTTTATAGCAAACCGCCTATACGCTCTTTTATAAGGCTTGCCGTCCTTAAAAACTATCATTCCGCCTACGGCATTTGTGCCTCCCGTATGCGAAATGTCATACGCCTCAATATACCGCGGCAGCTTTTCAAGCTTTAACATTCCCCGAAGCTCTAAAAGAGAGTCAAGCTCTCTGCCGGTTTTACTTTCTAAATACTCTGCAAGCTTTTGCAGTGCGTTATTACGACACATTTCAATCAGCTTAGCCTGTTCTCCTATTTGCGGCAGGGCGATAACTGTTTTCGCGCCTTTCTTTTCCGATAAATACTTTTCAAGAACAGTTAAACCGTCCACTTCCCCGTCAACACTTATTCTTTTTGGTATTCTGTCCTTTGTTTCGTAATATGCCGATATAAATGACGCGCGCATAGCCTTCTCGTCTGATAATTCATCAAAAATAAAACTGTCAGTATCGCATAAATGACCATTATTAAATCTTAAAACAGCAAAACAAACCTTACCCTCAGAGGACATAAGCGCTATAACATCTTGCTCTTGGTGCGTTGTTGACACTACCTTTTGTTTTTGTGTCATCTTTTCAATAGCAATAAGCCTGTCACGCAGCATAGCAGCTCTTTCAAAGTCAAGCTCCTTTGCCGCTTTGTTCATCTTTTCCTCAATTTCTTTAACCGCCGACTTATCCGTTCCTTTTATGAACGCTATTGCGTCAACTACACATCTATTAAATTCATCGCGCCCTATTTTGCCGGCGCATGGCGCGCTGCACTGTTTTATATAATAGTTTAAGCACGGTCTGCTTTTACCAATATCTTTCGGAAACTCTTTCCCGCATGTCGGCAGCTTAAATATCCTTTTGGCGTCATGAACAGAGCGCGTAAACAAATATTCCTTTGTATACGGTCCTAAATATAAAGAGCCGTCATCTTGCTTTTGGTGTGAAAAGACAAAGTTTTTCCATTCACCGTCAATTATTTTTACATAATGATAGCCCTTGTCGTCTTTTAGTAAAATATTATACTTTGGTTTGTGCTGTTTTATAAGGCTGCACTCAAGCACAAGCGCTTCGAACTCGCTGTCTGTCAGGATATAATCAAAGTCAATTACATTATCAACCATTAATTGCACTTTTTTTATATCTTGACCTTTTTGGCTGAAATACTGTGTCACTCGGTTTTTAAGGGACTTTGCCTTACCGATATAAATAATGCCGCCCGCCTTGTTTTTCATAATATAAACACCGGGCGTCTCCGGCAGTATATTCGCTTTTTTCTTAAGTCTTTTTAGCCTTTTTAGGTTGTCCTCCATAAAAACTCCTTAATAAAAAAATGCACCGCAATTTTAGCGGTGCAGCTTTAATACTCTTATTCCGAAAAGCCGGACTCAACAAGTTTTACAAGCTCATTTACAGCCTGCTCCTCATCTGAGCCGCCGGCGATAATCCGTATCTGCGTACCGCCCATTATTCCAAGGGAAAGCACGCCTAAAAGGCTTTTAGCGTTTACCCTTCTTTCCTCTTTCTCAACCCATATAGAGGACTTAAATTCATTTGCTTTTTGAATGAAAAAAGTAGCCGGACGCGCATGCAGCCCTACTTGATTTTGTACCATAACATCTTTTACACACATACTATATATCTCCCACAAAATATTAAAAAAGTGTTTTTTCCACAACATTTAGAAAGAAAATTATTCTTTGTTCTTTTACATTATAGTCTAATTATAGTATCAAAGTCAATTGAAAAACGCTATTTTGGTGGTTTTCGGAATATTTTATATGTTATACTAAACATCAACAAAATGTTGTCAACCCTTTTGTGCAGTATTACTATATTATTAACCCGGAAAATATCAATTATTACCAACACTCTCTTTAAGACTTTCTAAAAACTTCTCATCCTCTAATGATAAGTTCGCATTTTCTAAAAGTTCCGGACGCCTTTTAAATGTAAGTCTTAAAGATTGCTGTCTGCGCCACTTTTCAATATTTGCGTGGTGTCCTGTAACTAAAACCTCCGGCACGGACATCTCATTCCATATAGCCGGCTTCGTATATTGGGGATATTCCAATAAAAAATTAAAGTGACTTTCCTCTGTATAGCCCTCTTGTGTAGACAGAACGCCTGAAATCATCCTTGAAACGGCATCAGAGAGAATTAACGCGGGCAGCTCGCCGCCCGTAACAACATAGTCGCCTATTGATATTTCCTCATCGACAATCGCATCAATTACTCTCTGGTCTACACCCTCATATCTGCCGCATAAAATGGCAAACCCTGAAAGCTCTGACAGCTCTTTTACACGCTCCTGTGTAAGTGTTTTTCCCGTTGGCGTCATATAAATAAGATGAAGCTTTTCTCCACGCAGCTTCTCAACAGCTCTAAAGCAATCATAAATAGGCTGTGCCGTCATAAGCATACCCTCGCCGCCGCCGTATGGCGAATCATCAACTTGATTTTGCCTGTTTAGCGTATAGTCGCGGATTTGGTGACACGAAAACTCTACAAGCCCTTTTTCCCTTGCTCTGCCGATTATGCTCGTATTTAAGACGGCTTCACACATTTCCGGAAAAAGTGTTAATAAATCAATCTTCATCGAAAAGCCCCCTTAAAGGACGAATATATACTTTTGCTCCGTCAATATCGACCTTTTTCACAACCTGCTCTATAGCGGGGATAAGAGTAACCTTTTCACCCTTTTTTATATGCCAAACATCATTTGCACCCGTTTGTGAAACCTCTGAAATTGTTCCGTAAATGATGTTTTCATTATCATAATCTATTACCGTATTGCCTATTAGCTCTTGTATAAACCAGCCGCCGTCTTCTATATTAGCGTCAGAGCGCTTTATATACAAGATTTTGTTCCTTAAAGCCGCCGCGGCTTCTATGCTGTTTATCCCATTAAGCGATAACAGCGCCACTTTACCGTGCTGCCTTAGTGATACTATATTTACTTTTTCTGTTCCGTCGCTATTAAAATACAGCGTATTAAATTCTTTTAAAAAGGAAATATCATCACACCATAGCTCAAAGCGCAATTCGCCTTTAACCCCATGTGTGCCGATTATTTTCCCTATTTCAAGATAATCCTTTTTCATATTACTCCATAAAAGCTTTTACCGCCGCAAAAAGCGGCGGCAAAAACTCATAATTAGTCAATATCCACTTGAACCTTGACTTCTTTTCGGACGGCCGCCGCACGCATAACAGTTCTTATTGCTTTCGCAATTCTGCCCTGCTTACCTATTACTCTGCCCATATCCTCATCACCGACATGAAGGTGAAAAACAATTATCCCTTCTTCGTTCGGCTCATCCTCTGTAACCACAACACTGTCGGGTTCTGTAACTAAGCCTTTTGCTATTATTGTAAGCAAATCTTTCATGGAATTTTACTCCTTTCACAGTTAATTAGAAAGAACGACTTATATTATTCCGTTCTTTTTCAGTAGCGCCTTGACTGTATCTGTGGGCTGTGCGCCATTCGCAATCCACTTTTTAACTTTTTCCGCATCGATTTTCACCTCAACAGGCTCTGTAAGAGGGTTGTAATAGCCAACCTCCTCAATAAACCTACCGTCACGGGGATAGCGTGAATCCGCTACCACGATGCGATAAAAAGGTGCTTTCTTTGCGCCCATACGGCGCAAACGAATTTTAACTGCCATAAATATTCCTCCAAAAAATACTGATAGTTTATATATAATGCTTATGCTTTATATCTAAGTTTACATCGGGAAACCGCCAAAATCCCCCATATTACCCATTCTGCTTTGCATTTGGCGCATCTTCTTTTTACTGCCTTTGCTGCTAAATTGTTTGAGCATCTTTTGCATCTGCCTATATTGATTTAAAAGCCTGTTAACATCCTCCACCCTCATACCGCTGCCCGCGGCTATGCGTTTTTTACGCGATGGATTTATTATGCCCGGATTTTTTCGCTCTTTCTCCGTCATAGAAAGAATTATAGCTTCCATTCTGTCTATCTGCTTATCATCAACATCAACATTTTTAATTTTTTTGCCTACTCCCGGAAGCATAGATAACAAATCTTTCATAGAGCCCATTTTCTTCATTTCCTGAAATTGTGCTAAAAGGTCATTAAAATCAAGCTTATTTTGATTTAGCTTTTTCTCAAGCTCCTCCGCCTTCTTTTCACTTAATGAAACCTCTGCTTTTTCTATAAAAGACAGCACATCTCCCATACCGAGAATTCTTGATGCCATACGGTCCGGGTGAAAAATATCAAGGTCCTGAAGTTTTTCCCCTACACCGACGAATTTAATGGGCTTGCCCGTAACTGCCCTTGCGGAAAGCGCCGCGCCGCCTCTCGTATCACCGTCAAGCTTTGTAAGCACAAGACCGTCTATACCGAGAGCCTCATCAAAAGATGCGGCAACTGTTACGGCGTCTTGTCCCGTCATAGCATCTACTACGAGTAGTATTTCATGCGGTTTTACTTGGCTTTTTATGCTCTTTAGCTCATTCATAAGCTCTTCGTCTATATGAAGCCGTCCCGCAGTATCAAGGAAAACATAATCATACCCTTGCTCTTTAGCAAGCTTTACGGCTTCTGCGGCTATTGTTACGGGATTTTCCGTACCCATTTCAAATACGGGCACGCCTGCCTGCTCACCTATTACTTGTAACTGCTTTATTGCCGCGGGACGATATATATCACATGCCGCAAGCAGCGGTCTGTTGCCGTTACTTTTAAGCCTTAAAGCGATTTTTGCACAGTGCGTTGTTTTACCGGAGCCTTGAAGCCCGCACATCATAACAACCGTGGGCGGGCGCGACGCGCTTGCAAGCCTTGAATGAGTGCCTCCCATAAGTGTTGTCAATTCATCATTAACTATTTTTACGACCATCTGTGCCGGAGTAAGGCTTTCCATAACCTTTTCGCCTATTGCGCGTTCCGTCACAACATTAGTAAAATCTTTAGCAACCTTATAGTTAACATCAGCCTCAAGCAGCGCCAATCTAATCTCACGCATCGCCTCTTTTACATCCTGCTCATTAAGACTGCCCTTACTTCTAAGGCGCTTAAAAGCAGATTCTATTCGCTCTGATAAACCTTCGAATGCCATATATGCTCCTTTTATTCAACCAATGATGAAACAATTGATTTAATGCGAACTACCGCATCATTTACTTCTCTTGACAGAGAGTTTCGCATATTAAAATCGTTTATATTGTCAGTACACTCAATTATTTCATTAAGTCCGCGGCGCACCTGCTGAAATCTTTTTGCGTGACCTAATCTATTTTCCATTTCAAAAAGTTGATTTTCAGCCCTTTTAACAGCATCACGAACACCTTGACGAGTAATGCCCTCATTCTGCGCAATTTCAGAAAGAGATAAATCATCATTATAATAATAACCCAAAAAATTGCGCTGGTTATCGGTGAGCATATCACCATAAAAATCAAGCAGCAATATAACCTCTAAATTTTTCGCCACAGTAATCCCTACTAACCGCCTTATTTGTAAAGACCGTAACCTTTACAGTCGATAATATAACACATTCTATAATATCTTGTCAAGGTTAATTTTTAATATTTTGCAAAATAAGCTTAAAATAAAAAAGTAAAAAGCAACGCCCCGATAAAATCAGAGCGCTGTTTTGGAAAGAGAAAATGAATTGAAATGAGCAACTAATGTCACTTATATTTATATAGGTAAAATGTTGTTAAAGTTGTGCATAATTATGAATAAATTGTTAATTTTAACCTCCGTTTACGAGCTTATTCCTAATTTATAACTTAAATTAGCGTATTCTCGAAGCTCATCTGACAAAGAAAGCAAGTATTCTTGTTGCTTTTTATCTAATATTAAATACTCTCCGGCTCTTTTTACGGCTTTTATAAAGCTTTTTGAAATATTGTTCATATTATTTGACAACGGGCAAATTCTTTTTGCTCTGGGGTCGAAAACAACACTGATTTTTACCGTATCCCCTATTTTTGTAGCAAGAGGAAAAAGGGGAAAAACTCTACATCCAAGCGGTCTGTATTTTCTGTCACATATACCGTCACAAACGAGAGCATCATACGAAAAATTAGCTTTTGTATGTAAAAATTTATAGTTTTGCTCAAAAAAAAGCTCTTTTTCATCCGGAAATAAAAAGACTGTTTTGTCAAGGCTGCCGCCTTTACAGCAAATCGAATGGCAATATGTACCACAATCTCTTAATTTTAACGGCGTTTCTCTTTCTAATAACGATAAAGCCTTACTTAAATAGTTTGCGTCCAATTATTACACCCCATAAATAACGATATTCGTAAAAAAATAAGATAGTGGGAAACCGCAAATATTAAAAAGCAGGAGATAAAAATGAAAATCGAAAAAGAACACAAAAACAAATCCATAGGCTGCACCGTTGATACCTGTAAGTTTCACAGCAGACCTGACAACTACTGTACGCTCAATAATATTGAAGTTGGAAGCTGTATGCACCAACCAATAGAAGTTGACGCAACATGCTGTAATTCTTTTCAGGTTAAAACTACTTTTTAAACAACATCAATTAAAGGTGCCTTTATATGCTGACGCATCATAAAAGTCTTTACACACCTTAACAGGTTGCCGGCTGTATAATACAGCCGGTAACGAAAACTATCTTACAACAATGTTTACGAGCTTACCGGAAACATAAATTTCCTTGACAATAGTTTTACCTTTAATCGCTTCTGCAATTTTTTCAAGTGATTTCGCTTTTTCTATTGCTTCTTCCGATGAACTATTTGCGCTTATCATTATTCTTTCGCGTATTTTACCGCAAATTTGAATTACAATTTCAATCTCACTGTCTTTACACTTTTCCTCGTCATAAGAACACCAAGCGGCATTTGCAAGCAAACCATCAAAACCGCACATTTCCCAAAGCTCCTCTGTAACATGAGGAATAAACGGATTGAGGATTATAAGGAGTGCTTTCATTTCTCCTTTTGTGATAGAGCCTTTGTCATATATCTCATTCAAAAGCGTCATTATTGCAGCTATTGCCGTGTTAAATTTAAGCGCTTCAATATCCAAAGTAACTTTTTTTATGGTTTTATGAAATGATGATTCAAGTTCTTTTGAATAGTTTTTGGAGTCTGTCAAAATTTCATAAAGATTATACACTCTATCAACGAGCCTTTTACAGCCTTTTACACTGCTTTCAGACCATGGCGCCGCTTTTTCATAGTCCCCCATAAACAGAACATAAGAACGAAGAACATCAGCGCCATACTCATCAATAACCTCGTTGGGGTCTACAACATTACCCTTGGATTTACTCATTTTATCGCCATCAGGTCCTAAAATAAGCCCTTGTGCCGTTCTTTTCGCATACGGCTCTTTGTATGGCACCTGCCCTATATCATAAAGAAATCTATACCAAAACCTTGAATAAATAAGGTGGCGCGTAACATGCTCCATACCTCCGTTATACCAATCCACAGGCATCCAATACTTTAACTTTTCTTCATTTGCAAATTCACTATTGTTATCGGGGTCAATATATCGCAGAAAATACCATGAAGAACCTGCCCATTGAGGCATTGTATCCGTTTCTCTTTTAGCTTTGCCTAAACATTTCGGACATTCGCAATTTACGAATGACTCTATTCTTGCAAGAGGACTTTCGCCGTCTTTCCCCGGCTCAAAATCCTTTATTTCCGGCAGTCTTAAAGGAAGCTCATTATACGGCACGGGAACTATTCCGCATTTCTCACAATGAATTATCGGAATAGGCTCGCCCCAATATCTTTGCCTGTTAAATGCCCAATCCTTCATTTTATACTGAACGCCTTTTTCACCAAGGTTTTTCTCTTCTAAAAACCCTATTACTTTATCTATTGAGTCATTTTTATTTGTCAATCCATTTAAAAATCCAGAATTTATCATTTCCCCGTCGCCCGGGTATGCCTCTTTTTCAATATCCCCGCCTTTAATAACCTCAATAATTTCAATACCGAACTTTTTGGCAAACTCATAATCTCTCTCGTCGTGTGCAGGCACCGCCATTATAGCTCCCGTACCGTATCCCATCATTACATAGTCCGATATGTAAATCGGTATTTCCTCATTATTTACGGGATTTATAGCTTTAAGTCCCTCTATTTTCACGCCTGTTTTATCTTTATTGAGCTGAGTACGCTCAAACTCTGTTTTTTTGGCGCATTCTTTTCTATACTCCTGAAGCTGTGCCATATTTTCAATTTTTTCACTGTATTTATTTATAATAGGATGTTCGGGAGCTATAACCATAAATGTTGCCCCGAAAAGCGTGTCCGGTCTTGTTGTATAAACTTGAAGTTTTTCATCTATGCCTTTTATATCAAATCTTACAAATGCACCTGTGGATTTCCCTATCCAATTAACTTGCTGGAGCTTAATGTTCGGTAGAAAATCCACTTCTTCAAGCCCTTCTAAAAGTTTGTCCGCATATTCAGTTATTCTTAAATACCAAACATCTTTTGATTTTTGTACAACATCATTATGACATATGTCACATTTACCGCCCTGAGAATCTTCGTTTGATAATACAACTTTACATGACGGACAGTAGTTTACGAGCGCTTTATCTTTGAAAACAAGTCCATTTTCAAACATTTTAAGGAAAATCCACTGTGTCCATTTATAATAATTTTCGTCTGTAGTATCAATAACTCGTGACCAGTCAAAAGAAAAGCCTATCCTTTTAAGCTGTTCTGAAAACTTTTCAATATTATTATCCGTAACTATACGAGGATGAAGATTTGTTTTTATGGCATAATTCTCTGTTGGCAGCCCAAAAGCATCAAAGCCTATGGGAAAAAGAACATTATACCCCTGCATTCTTCTTTTTCTGGAAATAACCTCAAGTCCGGCATATGCCTTTATATGCCCGACATGCATTCCGGCGCCGCTTGGATACGGAAACTCAACAAGAGCGTAAAACTTCTGCTTGTCTATATTGTATTTTGCATGGAATACGCCGCCTTCTTCCCATATATCCTGCCATTTTCGCTCGGTCTTTTTTGCATTATAAATCATCTGTATAGTCCTCTCAAAATTGTTTAATCCTTAATTATATATGATAAATCTAACTTTGCTCCGTCGTCCCATAGTCGTTCAAGATTATAAAATTCTCTCGTTTCTTGTAAAAATAAATGCACAACAACAGCGGAGAAATCCGCTAATACCCAACCCGTTGCTTTACCCTCAATGCGAGCGGGGGAACTGCCCTTTTCCGTCATTTGCTTTTCAAGTTCATCAATGAGCGCTCTTAAATGCGTCGTTGATGTTGCCGTTGCTATTACAAAATAATCGGCTACAATTGTAAGCTCCTTAATCTCTATCGCCGCTATATTTAATGCCTTTTTATCATCAAGCACTTTTACTATATCTTCACATAACTGTTTACTCATAAATCGTTTTCTCCTTCAAAATGTGTACTTTTGTTTAATGCAGCACCAAGTGCTGCCTGCATAATTTTAACTTCTCTAAGCGTTTGGTTATATGCGCCGATTGTATCAGGATGAATTACCTGATTGTTTTCAATCAAATCTTTTATTACAAAGCTTACACCCTCAAGCACTGCATATTCAAGCTCTGTATAAGCCTTTTCCCTCATAATATCTACACCGTCATAGTTTCTGTCATCAGTTATGAAGTCTGCCACATATAAAATCTTATCAAGCTTCGTCATATATCTTCTGCCTGTGGTATGGTATCTTATAGCGTCTATAATTTCTAAATCAGAAATTCCAAGCTCTTTCTCTACAAAAATAGCACCCGCCGCCGCATGCCAAAGCTTTGGGGCAATAAGCTCATAATCCTCTTGACTAACACCGTTTACAGTTAAATAATCAAGTAGCTTCGTATGGCTCGTATCCTTAAAGACATCGTGTAAAAGCCCTGTAATATAAGCCTTGTCCTCGTCATAATCATAAAACTTTGCAAGCTTCTTGCACTCATCTGCAACATTTAGCGAATGTGTATATCGCTTCTCCCCTAATTTCTCTCTTATTACAGCCTTAAACTCCTGTTGCCTCTCTTTCACCGTACAACCCCTGTCTATAAATATATTCACAAACCGATTTCGGTACAAACGCACTTATATCTTCATTGTTTTTTAACATTTCTCTTATCTCAGTAGAGCTTATTTCAAACGGCTCCATATCAAATATGGTTACAGTATTAGGATATAATCTATTTAGCTTGTCAGCTTTTTCTTTAATCAGCCCTGTTTCTTTTCGGTTTCTATTTCTTGCTGAAACAATAATCTTTGCCATTTTTAATATCTGTTCATATCTGTACCATTCTTCAAAACATAAAAGCATATCAGAGCCAATTATTAAATTCAGCTCACCGTTATTAGATTTTTTTAGCTCAAAAAGCGTATCGTAAGTATAGCTTTTACCCACTCTTGTCATTTCAATATCAGATACAAAAAAATCACTGTCACCAAAAGCTAATTTACACATCTCATACCGTTCTATCGGTGTTACATCGCCTATTATTCTTTTATGCGGAGGAATAGACGAGGGTATTATAAAAACCTTGTCAAAACCATAAAAATCGGTTATTTTACGAACAATATTAATATGCCCGTTGTGCGGCGGGTTAAACGAGCCGCCAAAAATTCCGATTTTTTTCATTTTCGGTCTCCTTTAAACATTATCCCATGTTGCTTTTTACATATTATTAAAATTTACACAAAATGTCAAGTAAAGATAGTGATTGTAGCTTTATAAATAAAAATGCCGCATATTTGCGGCATAACAATATAGACTGCGGTACATTTTTCGTTTTTCATTAGAANNTTTCAATTTTCCATTTTCCATTTTCCATTTGAATAATGTACTCTAAAAACCGAATAAAGAAAGAATAATGAACCAAAGTAAAGGTCAAGCCCTCGACCTATTAGTATCGCTTAGCTGAACGCGTCACCACGCTTACACACGCGACCTATCAACCTCGTAGTCTACAAGGGGTCTTACTAACTTGCGTTATGGGATATCTTATCTTGGAGATGGCTTCACGCTTAGATGCTTTCAGCGTTTATCCAGTGCGCACATACCTACTCGGCCATGCCACTGGCGTGACAACCGATAGACCAGCGGTGCGTCCATCCCGGTCCTCTCGTACTAGGGACAGCGCTCCTCAAATATCCTACGCCCACAGCAGATAGGGACCGAACTGTCTCACGACGTTCTGAACCCAGCTCGCGTACCACTTTAATCGACGAACAGTCGAACCCTTGGGACCGAATTCAGCCCCAGGATGTGATGAGCCGACATCGAGGTGCCAAACCTCCCCGTCGATGTGAACTCTTGGGG
>LSQX01396300.1_pt1 | contig 14345 bp, 13 predicted proteins | sample 654561 | NCBI WGS metagenome assembly LSQX01 (sample SAMN04489861, study PRJNA283612) | anaerobic digester metagenome | isolation source: 4 biogas reactors fed with cattle manure at either 37C or 55C with and... | place: Denmark: Kongens Lyngby | collected 2014
TATATCGCCGAAAGCGCCCGCACCATCCGCATACCTGTCCACATGTATGAAGCCATTTCTCGAATTATTCGTATTCAAAGGACGCTCACTCAAAAACTGAGCCGCGATCCAACTGCGGAAGAAGTTGCCCTTGAATCGGAATTCATGGACGAAGCAACCGCCAATAAGATTCGCGCTGCCCAAATGAATACGGAGGCACTTGACCCACAGACAAAGCTGGCGTGGGAGCATGCCACAAACAAGGTTCGTGAGATTCTCAAAGTCGCTCAAGAACCGATCTCATTAGAACTTCCCGTCGGCGATGAGGAGAACAGTACCCTGGCGGATTTCATCGAAGACCAGGAGGCGATTGTGCCCGTAGACGAGATAGACAAGGACGTATTACGAGAACAGATTAGAAGCTCGCTGTCATCTTTGTCTGAGCGCGAACGCCAGGTCTTGGAACGGCGGTTTGGGCTGATTAATGGGCATAACCAGAGCCTGGAGGAGGTCAGCCAGTATTTCAATGTGTCGCGTGAGCGCATTCGCCAGATTGAAGCCAAAGCACTGCGTAAACTGCGTCACCCCAGCCGCAGCAGCGGCTTGCGTGATTTCCTTTAGTTGATAGGACCATGTTTCTATGTTCGCCCTAAAGCATATCTCTGCGATGAAGCGGATCTACCAAACGCTGCCTGGTGGTGGCGAAGGTGAGGAATGGAACAACTTTACGAGCGCATCTACGCGCTGGTGCGCCTGATTCCACCCGGCAAAGTGACCACCTACGGGCGGGTTGCCGAGCTGGTAGGCGGCTGTACTGCACGTATGGTCGGCTATGCCATGGCGGCCCTGAAACACCGATCTTTTCCCGATGTGCCCTGGCAACGGGTGATTAACGCCCAGGGGAAGATCAGCATTCGCGGTGACGGTTTTGGGCATATCGTTCAGCGTGCACTTTTGGAGGAAGAAGGCGTGTTATTTGACGCAGATGGTCGGGTTGATTTTTCTAAATTTGGCTGGTCTGGCCCGGATGGAATCTATTAATCGTCAGGGCAGGCTTCGTTTACCCAGGTTTGTGCATATTTCTTAAGTGAAGATAAAAACCAATGACAGGGACTTCAATTAACCAAATTATTTTGTTTGTTAGAAACATGGCGGCAGAGGTACATTTCTACCGGGACATAATGGGGTTAGAACTCCGCTTTCCAGGCGCGATGGAAGACTATAGCAATGCGTTGTGGGTTGAATTTGACGCCGGAGGATGTTCACTGGCTTTACATGGTGGTGCGGATGAAGCGCCAAGTCAACAGCATCAGATTGTCTTTCGGGTGGATGACCTTGAACGGACCCGGAACGAGTTGCTGAACGCCGGGATTGAAATCGGCGAAATCCGTCTTTTGGAAGATGGTAAGCCGGCAGCCAAAGGCATTGACCCCGAAGGGCACCCCTTCACAATTCGTTAGACACGTTTGCCAGGCCGGCCTTAACCTTTGAACCGGCGCCTAATTGGCGGTCTGGAGCTGATCAGCAGGGCGCTGATGGATTTAAACCCATGAGTGCTTAAGTTCAAATCTGGCTATGTTATAATCGGGGCTTGGCTTGTAATCTGGCATGTATTAACTTGAAGAACGGAAAGGTAACAGAAATGGGTGCAAACATAGTTGTTGGTGGTTTTTGGGGTGACGAGGGCAAGGGCTTGGTGAGCGCCTGGCAGGCACATCGCGATCGTTCACTGGGTGTGTTCCGCGGCTGTGGCGGGACCAACCCCGAGCACGGCCTCTTTTTTGGCGAAGATTATATTATCACCAACCAGCTTCCACTGGGTTTTATTTTTGGCGAGGCATTGGTTGGGCTGGGCCCGGGAACTGCTGTAAATGTAGAGAAATTTCTTTACGAAGTCCATCGCTTTCGGTTACCGGTTGAAAAAGTGCGGGTGGACCCGCTATGCCCGATCATCACGCCAGAGAACATTCAGGAAGAGATGCGCAGCGCCAGCATGAATGCGATTGGCAGCACCAAGAGCGGCACCGGCATTGCTATGGCGCATGCAGCCCTGCGTATTGCACCTATAGCCAGGGATATCAAAGCCCTACAGCCTTATCTCGATGACATCCCGGCGCTGGTTAACCGCCTGGCCGAACAGGGAACCATCAGTCTTGAAGCGACTCAGGGCACCTTTCTTTCACGCTATCATGGTGAATATCCTAATGTCACCTCGGTTGATGTAACTACGCCCTCGGTGATCGCCGGTGTGGGCTTAAATTGGCGCCTGGTTGAAAATGTAATCGTCTGCGTTAAGGCGTTGCCCACCCGCGAGGGAGCGGGCCCGATGGGCGCGGTAGATGAGTTTACCGTTGAGGAGATGCAAGCATTGGGGATCGTTGAATACAGTTCGATCATCGACCCGAATACTGGGCAACGCCAGGTCAGAAGAAAAGCTAAAGACATCGATTTCCCCTTGTTGGAACGCATTATCAAACTCAATGGCGCTAACCAGATCGCGCTGACCTTTGCGGAACACTACGATCCGGAGGTCAGGGATGTGCGCCAATGGGGTGGGCTGACGTCCAAAGTGAAAAACCTGATCAGCAAGATCGAACGACGCACGGGCGTTGAGGTGACTCTGGTCAACACTGGAAAACAATGGACCAGCATGGCCAGCAAGCACGATGATTTGCCCGCCGTCGATGATGCGCTGGTGGCGCGGTTGAAAACCTATTGTATTTAAACCCAATCAGATCGGGGAGCGCTCAGCGCTTCTGGTTTTGTTGAGCAACTTGCTGATCAACCCAGGCTTGCCCGGCAGGCGTCAACACCCTGATCTCTTTTCCGCTGCGGCCAAACTCCCTGTAATCCAACCCATAGCCAACGACAAATAAAGGTTCGATGAACAGACCCACATGCCGTACCTCGGGGAGGTGCCGGTAGCCATTTAAGCCGGTATCGCGCCATTCAATATTCTCTGGACGCTCTTTAAACAAAAACGTACAAATATTGCGCCGAGCGACCCTTTCTTCGTCCAGATAATTACACACCCGGACAATCGTAGCAGAGGAATCGATGATATCTTCCACGATGATCACCAACCTGTCGGTCAGTTCAGGGCCCTCGTAGGAAATCACCTTTACTTCGCCGCTGCCTTCAGTCCCCCGATAATAATGACGGGTTTTAAGCCAGGCGCTTTCAAAATCAAAGGACAACTTGCGCAGTTCATCAATCAGGTCGCGATGAAAAGGGGCCGCGCCCTCGCGCAGGCAAAGTAAGACAGGCACCTTGCTATAATAATCGATACTGTAAAACATCTCCTTGGCTAGACGTTTGACCACCGATTGAATCCGCTCCTGGCTGGCGACAAACTCCCCTAAATATTCTTCCGGGATAGAAAATGAACCCATTAAACAACTCCTTATAAAATAACGTGCTTATTGTAACCGATAATTCAGCGGGCGCTGGCAACGAGTACGAGATATAAAAAAAGACGTACTCGTGGGGCGCGTGGTTTGTTACATGGCAGCAATGGATGGCTGAATGCTGGGCAGATTTACTTACGCACCTGTGATGAAATTTTTAGGATGAACCAGGGTCTATGAGATCAACCCGTATCGCTGGAGTGAGGTTTCGAGGATCATGTTCACCAGTTCGGTGTGGCTGACCCCGTCGGCAGCAGCCTCGATAACGATATCTGAGATGCCGGGGGAGAGCCCGGGCAAGGGGTTAATTTCCAGGATGTAGGGCTTCCAGCCCTCATTTGCGTTCAAACGAAAATCTACCCGGGCTACGTCCAGTGCGCCGGTCACCCGGAAGACGGCGGCAGCCAGCCAGTTAAGTTCGTCGACCTGGTCTTCCTCCAGCGGTGCTGGGCAGAGGTAGTTGAGCTGGTCGGCCAGGGCTACCTTCAGCCGGTTATCGTAGACCACGTCCGTCTCCAGGTAGGGAGTGAGGTCAACCTCCAGTGGCGGGAAAAATCGTAACCCGGCCTGGATGCGGGGCAACTTCTCATCATGTGGCATTCGGCGAGCCACCGGGCCTACCAGGTTGCCAACCATGCCCACCGTTACCTCACGGCCTTCAATGAAGGTCTCTACCAGGGCCGCCTGGTGATAGTGTTCGATCATGATCCGTACCTGTTGGCGCAGTTCAGTTTCATCTTTGACGATAGATTTGGCAGAAACCCCCATACCGGTGCCCTCCTGGCTGGGCTTAACAAATAAGGAGAATTTCATCTTTGCATCCAGAGGCTCGTCAACACGTTCGAAAGTTTGAAAATCTGGCGTGGGCAGGTCGTGATAGGTCAGAACGCGTTTGGTCATCGGTTTATCAAGGGTTAACGCCAGGCACAGCACCTTTGAGCCCGTGTAAGGAATGCCCAGCTTTTCCAGGATCGCTGGTACCTGGGCTTCGCGTGCATTACCAGAGTGACTTTCGCAGAGGTTAAAACAGATATCTGGTTTAAATTTTCTGACGGTGTCGATGATGGTGATATCGCCCTCCAGGAATTCGCAGGTATGCCCGCCGGCCCGAATTGCATCGCTCACAGCCTGGATGGTTGTTTCGCTATCCAGGTCATCCCATTGATCTTCGGGCATGCCCTCCCAGTGTGGGGCGTTTTTCTTCAGGTTGGCCAGTAAGGCCACGCGAAAGGTCTTCATGGCAGTGCGCTTTCATCTTTTAAAAGTGAGGAATTCTACCCATAATTATAGACTCTGGTGTGTGAACCGGATAGCTTTTGATCAAATCGGGGGCAAATCAGGGTTACTCAAAGCACGGGGTGGATCGCATCCATGCAAGCAAAAATCGAGGCTTTTGGATAACATCTCGATTTCTGCTTGTTATGCTAATAGAAAAAACGTGAATCAGGAGGTCGCCTCTGCTGCGGAAGCCTGAATGAACCGTTCCTCCTCTTCCTTGGCGACGCGCATGCCTTCGTTTTCGTCAACCCGGGTCAGTAAATAACCACCCAGGATGAAGAATATGATCAGGGAGACAATTGAGACGCGGCTGCCGCCCATGATGGAACTGACAACACCAAAAAGGAGCGGCCCCATCGTCCCAGCTACTTTTTCAGAAACGCTGAAAAAACTATAGAATTCTGCTGACTTACTTGGCGGCAGCATCCGGCTGAACAACGAGCGGGATAAAGCCTGACTGCCGCCTTGTACCATGGCAACGCCAAAACCTAAAATCCAGAAGTGAATTTCCTTATACATGAAGTAACCGGCGATGGCTATCACCGTGTAGATGCCCAAACTGACGAAGATTGAGCGCTTGGTACCCAGCTTTTCCGCCAACTTTCCAAACAACAACGAGAACGGGATGCCCACGAACTGCACCATCAACAAGGTGCCGATGGTGGTGATCTCACTGAATTGAAGCTCGGTGCCATAAATTGTCGCCATGACGATGATGGTACCGATGCCATTGTTGTAGAGCCAGAAAGCGACGATGAATTTGAACAGCTCTTTAAACTTACGGATTTCGCTGAAGGTATGAGCCAGGCGGCTAAAACTGGCCTGAACCGGGTTGAAATGCTCTTCGCCTTTAAGGATCCGGCGCACAGGTTCCTGAACATACTTCCAAAGCGGGATGGTGAAGATCAGCCACCACACAGCCACGGAAAGAAAGCTTAATCGGCTCATCAACGCGGTGGTCTCGCCATCAGGTGCAAGCATGATCATCGCCAGGTTGATTGCTAATAAAAGACCGCCGCCCAGATAACCATAAGCATAACCCTTGGAGGAGACCATATCGCGTTCGTCTTCGCCTGCCACATGTGGCAGCAGCGAATCGTAGAAGACATTCGCGCTGGCAAAGCCGACATTGCCGATGATATAAAAAATGGACGCCATCAGCCAGTCACCTTCGGTGACAAAAAATAAAAGGGCTGCCCCTGCGCTTCCAATCAGGGCGAAGATGGTTAAAAAGCGTTTCTTGGCACCGCTGAAATCTGCCATGGCCCCCAGGATAGGCCCCAGCAGGGCGACAATCAACAGCGCAATGGTGGTGGTATAACCCCAATAAGCCGTGCGGACATGAGCCGGCAGGTGGGCTGCCGCTACATTGCTGAAATATACTGGTAACACCGCCGCGGTGATCGTGGTTACAAAGGCAGAATTAGCCCAGTCGTACATGATCCAGCCCAATTGGGCACGTTTTTTCTGTTTGTGTTCCAATAATTGCTCCTTAATAAATAGAGTTAATACCGTAATTATAAAACCAAATTGATAGTATCCGTCTGTATTTTTGTGGATGCCTTGGCCCTGGATTTAACCCATTTAATCACCCATGACAGACGTTTGAAAACCAGGTGATCTTTGATGTGGTAACCGGGTATGTGTCGAAAAAGGAAAGGTTTTACGCAGGTTATGGCGTATCCAGATGAACGGGATTGAAACCTGCCAGACCCTACTAAACTGTTTTCTGGGTGATCGTTGCAAAGCCCACCGGACATTGGGAGTATAATCGCCCTTAATCGCGTAGAAATGTGCTAAAGTTTAAATACGGTCTTCTGCTTTGAGACCTTAATTTTACTTGGAGGTTGGTGATGAACAAAACTGAGAAAAATCCCGCCAGAGATGCAGCCTTAGGGATAGCAGGGTTGGTTTCTGCCGCAGCCGCGGCCGTTAGTGGTTGGATCCTCTTCAGCCGCAAATATATTCGTCACGATATGCCCTTAGACCAGGCCCTCGAAGCAGACCGCCGCGACACCCTCTCCCCTCATGCGGGGCGGATGAGCTATTATGCCGATACACGCGGCAAGGGGACGCCGCTGATTCTGCTGCACAGCGTCAACGCGGCATCCAGCGCATTTGAGATGAAACCCATCTTCGAACACTACCGGGGTCAACGACCGGTATATGCGCTCGACCTGCCCGGTTTTGGCTTTTCGGAACGCTCTGATCGACTGTACAGTCCGCTGCTTTATCAGAATGCGATCAGCGACTTTCTGCAAGAAGTGGTAAAAAAGCCAGCCGATGTGATCGGGTTTTCGGTTTCCTGTGAATTTGCAGCCCGCGCTGCTGTCCACGTGCCCGAGCTGTTCCGATCGCTGGTGATGATCTCTCCTACAGGTTTCAAGCCCCCCCGCATGGATAAGTTCGCCCAGCGCGCCGATCAGCGCGGGCGGAAGAACAAACTTTATGCGGGCCTGGCGGTGCCTGTGTGGAACCGACCCGTGTTTGACCTGGTTACCAGCCGGCTCAGCATCCAGTTTTTTCTCAATAAAAGCTTTGAAGGGCTGGTTCCGGATGAGTTTGTGGATTATGCCTACCAGACTGCACATCAACCCGGGGCTGAATATGCCCCCACCTACTTCTTGAGCGGCAAATTGTTCACACCAGCGGTGCGAGAGATGGTCTACATGGCGCTCAAACAGCCCGTGCTGGCGATCTACGACCGCGATCCCCACACCAATTTTGAAATGCTGCCCACATTATTGCATGAATGCCCGAACTGGAAGGGTGTCCGCATTTCACCCACCAAGGGGCTCCCGCACTGGGAAGCGCCCCAACGGGTATTCAACGTGTTGAATAATTTTTGGTCGGAGCTGTAAGGCAGCCCAATGCGCATCAGATGCATCGCTTGTGACGTGCTGGCGCGCCCGGTCTACCTGGCAGCGGCTCAATCTCCGCATGTGGTGGACGTGGTTTTAGAACGTTTTGGCCTGCACATCACCCCCAAGAAATTACGCCAAACCCTGCAAGCCCATATCCACGCCGCAGACGAGGTGGGAGGTTATGACGCGGTGGTTCTGGCTTATGGTTTGTGCGGTCAGGCCGCACAGGGCTTACAAGCGGGGACGGTTCCGCTGGTGATCCCGCGGGCACACGATTGCATTACCCTTTTCTTGGGTGGACGGGGGCGTTATGACCGGGAATTTTCTGCTTGCCCGGGCACCTATTGGTACGTACAGGACTTTGTTGAGCGTGGCGATTCTGAAACGACATCTTTATCAATCGGCGCGTTTACCGCCGGAGATGCGGAAGCCGTGTATGCTGAATATGTTGAAAAATACGGTGCGGATAACGCCGCCTATTTGATGGAGGTAATGCAAGCCTGGCAGGAGCATTACGAACGCGCTGCGTTTATAGAATTGGGGGTTGGTGAGGGCCAGAATGCCCTGGCGTACGCTGGCGAGATAGCCCGACGTCGTGGCTGGCGCTTTGAACGTCTGGTGGGTGACCTGGCGTTGATCTCGCGTCTACTCAACGGTGATTGGGCAGATGATTTTCTCATTCTGCAGCCCGGACAGTTCATTGAAGCGACCGGAGATGAAGAAGTTATGCAGGCCAAGTAGGGCGGGTTGGCTGTGCCACACATTGTTTCTATGAAAAAATTTCGACTTAAAGAACCAACCCACCCGGTTGCCGGGTGGGTTGTCGAGTTATTTCATCGCACTCTCAGATAGGACTTTGAATTTTAATTGGCAGGCTCCAAAGATTGTACAGCCCCTAACTGGTTGATATGCAAAATCCAGCGACTGCCGATCTGTGCCTGCTCGAAAAGCTGGAGGTTGGGGGTTTTGAATTGGTAGGTATCGCTGCCATCGCGGAAATTGATTACATAGGCCTCTGTGCGCTCACCTTCACGCTCGTCGGTCAGTAAATCAACCGCCGGCCAGGCGGCCGCATGGTTATAACCGCTGTCCATGACAGTTTCCACAACCACCCAGTCCATGGCTGTATATTCGCAGTAATCGTCGTAGACCTCATAGGAACAATCTTGCACCACCTCACCGACGCCGGTGCCGGTATCTTCCACGTAGGGGTCTCCGCACACCTCGACAGCGCCCGAAACGTAGGTGTCGGAGGTGTACCGGTGAGCAGAGGAACACCGGGTTACATCGGCGCCAAAGGGGATTTCATCGCGCCAGGCGCTTTCGGCAATCATTGTATAGGCTTCAATGTTAATTGAACGCTCCCATTGCACATCGGAGACGGTTGCCTTGACGTCATCCGTTTTCAGGAACATGAACAGCAAAACTGCACATCCCACGATAACCGCCAGAAGAATGAAAATAATGATCAGGGTAACGCCCTTTTTCTTTTTCTTCGGGGTTGCTGCGGCAGGTTGTTCTTGGGACTGGGCTTCGGTGACGGTGCGGATGCGCTGACCAGCCTGACGTTCTTTACCGCCCCAGGATAGATCGCCATTGCATTTTTTGCAAAATTCATCGGTCGCGCTATTACGTGTCCCGCAGAAAGGGCAGTGAATATCGGGCCCGGCTTTTGCCATGCGAACCAGGGCTTCATCTTTAATGAAGTTGAACTTTTCTTCATCGACCTGCAGGAATTCAACATCCTCAGGCTGAGGTGCGCCGCAACTGGTACAGCTTTTAATTGGGCCGGGATTCTGGGTGTTGCAAAAAGAGCACTGCCAAATCAGGGGTACAAAGCCAAGTGATTTACGGGTCATACATCCTCCTTGGATAATCTTCAGCGTTATAAGGCTGGTCTTTATTATAAATAGAATTGAGCTGGATGTCTAATCGTGACATTAGGAAGTGTGCGATCAGAAAACAGAGATTAAGGTTTTTATAAAAGGTTGATGTTCGATGAAACGCCTGGTTTTTAATCGTAGGGGGTTGATCTCAATTTCTGTTTTCAAACCCCAGGCTTACTCTCGAAGCAGCCCTTCATCCTGCAGAGCTTGCAGCAAGCGGGGATGTGCACGCGGGTCTTCGCCGGTGAAATTATCCTTGCTGGGGTAGCCCAGCTCGATATACAGGGTCTGCCCGGCCGGGTCTGTGGGCTGGAGAACTACGATCCCATCAAAACTCAGCGTAGAAAAGGGCGCCCAAAATGCGCCCGCATAAACTGGCTGTTCGTAAGCCACCAGCACAAAGGGTACGCCACTGGAGGGCAGACCGCTCATGAACAGGGTTAATAATTTAAAATAAACGTTTTCCGTCAGATTCATTCCGTGACGTTCCCAATCATAGTCAACCAGGTCATCCGTGGTGAGGATGGGCGTGGCATTCAATGGCAGGTCGGCTAGGGCATAACTTTTCAGTTCCGGGCTTGTGATTTGCGCATCTCCCAGCAGGTAGATCGCGAAGGGTTCGCCCTCCAGTGGTGCGGGCTCTTCTTCCACGGGGGGGTGGCAGCCACTCAGAATGAACAGGATCAATAGCAGGGCAGGTAGGAAACTTTTCTTCATCACATCACTCCGTTTGAAAAATGTGCATCCGTTTGAGCAGCGCCTCCTCTGGGGTAGAACTCTGCTTGTGGAGCACGACCTAAACTATACCACATTTAGCCTTACACACTCGAAATGAATTTTAGATCAACCTGGTTAGTATCAGCGTTTTTTCGACAGGCTTTTTATCATTTGCCAGGACGGCTCGATGACACGATGAACGATGCCATCCGGGTCTTGATATGACCAGACGCCCGGGCGCGAGCTGCTAATTTCGTAACCCAGACGCTGGTATAAGCGTAAAGCTCCTAGGTTTTCTTTCGCGACGTTCAGGGTCACAAATTGAAACCCGCGTTTTCGCAGGTCATCTTCAATGAATTGCATCAGGTGGCTGCCAATCCCCCGGTTACGCCAGCCTTCTTTAACCCGAAAGGAAAACACATACGCGCGGGTGCTTCCGTCCGCTGCATCTGGCTCACCACTGCGCAGCATCACGAAGGCTTGACCAATTAATGCATTGTCGGGGGTCAGGACCAGCCACAGCAAGGTCTGGCCAAACAGGCTGTTGCGGTAAAGTTCGGCAAACATCCTGCGAAACTTCCAGTATTCTCCATCCCATTCAAGCTCGGGCAGGTCTGACTTCCGAGCCTGGCGGATGATCAGGCTGGTTAACGGGAAAGGGGTATCGGTATGCTGATTTAGAGCCATATTGGGGTGTTAAACAGGTTAATGATTGTTGAAGGTTTCGTCAGCCAGTAATTTTTTAAGCAGTGCTTGTTCACCTTCAACCGATTGCACCTCGCCATCCAGCCAGGCATTGCGTAAAGCCAAAAGCACACGTCCAAAGGCCGGGGATGGGCGCAAACCCAGTGAGCGTAAATCTTCACCGGAAACAGTTGGCGCCACCTGAGCCCACCGGGTAACAAACTGACGTACCAGGCCCCGAAAGCTTTCGTTTTCGGTGATCAACTGGGCGGCAAAGAGCGCCGTTCGGGGGTAATTTTCAAGTTCGCGAACAACCTTGCTGGGTGGGGCGTTTGCAAAAGCCGGCAAGCTCTGCACAATGCTGCTGGTAGCGATTAATAGTTTTAATAACTCGCTTTTACAGCGCAACCTTGAAGCAATTGAGCGCAAACTTGTTTCTGGCAACTGGCCCAACCAGACCAGAAAGCTGAGAATCTGTTTGCGGTCAAGGCCGTCAAACCCTTCGGGCAATTCCCAGAACGGCTCAATGTCAAGATGATCCAGTTGATGCAAACGGGCGTGAATGGCATCATCCCAGGGTAAAGCAGGGTGGATAGCGTGCAAAATTCCCAGCTCATCCAGGCGAGAAAGCATCTCTGGCGCTTTGGGCTCCGCCAGGATGAGGGCGATCTCGTGCTGGATACGGGCGCCGGTCAGCCGGCGCAGCAGGGGCAAGCTCTCTTCCATCAATGCCAGGGTGCGCGGCTCAATTTGAAAGCCGAAACGCTGCTCGAAACGCACGGCCCGCAGCAGACGGGTGGCATCGTCAACGAAGGACAGCGCGTGTAAGACGCGAATGCGTCCTTTACGCAAATCGATCAACCCGCCCCAATAGTCATGAATTTTGCCAAAATGCTCCCCATCCAGGCGCAGGGCCAGGGTGTTAATGGTGAAATCGCGCCGGTGCAAGTCCATTTTTATGCTGCTGCTCTCAACGGTAGGCAGGGCCGCGGGCTGCTCATAAAATTCGGTACGCGCGGTAATTAAATCCAGGCTGTCTGGTAAATCGGAAAGATCGATATCATCAGCAATTCCTAAGGATCTATGCAGATTTTCTTTTATTTCCTGGATGAGCCATTTTGCAGTCCCAAAGCGATGATGGGTGAGCACGCGTCCGCCGTAACGGTCGACCAGGCGGTTGGCAAAGAAAATCGCATCCCCTTCCACCACAATGTCATCATCGAGGCTGGGATGACCGAGCAAAAGGTCGCGCACAAAGCCGCCCACGACAAAAATAGGGAGATTGACCTTATCCGCCTCCATCGCCAGGGCGCGCAGCAAGGCCAAACGCGCTGGAGGGACAATCTGGGCGAGTTGTTTGGCAACCTCGTCCTGATCGGGCATGTCGGGCACGGGGCCAAGAGTCTTTAACAGGTCGGTACGGGTTACAATGCCGACGATTTCGCCGCTTTCTGGCGCGACCACGGGCACCTGCCCCCAGTCTGTTTTAGCCATCAAGGTTTGCAGCATTTCCAACGAGGCATCGGGGGCGATTTTGACTTCGCCTGCCGCCATCAAACTCTTTACAGACAGTGCCAGCCCATGATTGATGGCCCGGTCTACCTCGCGTCGATTAAGCAGGCCGACCACCTGTCCCTCTTCTACGACCGGATAGCCCTCGTAACCGTAGCGCTGCATCAGGCGGTGGGCTTCCTGCACGGACGTGTCCGGAGAGAGAATTAGCGGGTCTTTAGACATGATAGACTTTACGTTAACCGCCGGTTTCACATGTTGCCCTAACTCAGCCACCATCCAGGCAAATTGTTCATCAAGAAACTGAAGGTTTTCAGCCTTGTTGAGCGCGCCTTCAGGCCGCACCAGCGCAGAGGCTGCACGTGAATGACCACCGCCGCCCATAGATTCTGCAATGGCAGCCACATTGACCCGATCGCTGGTAGAGCGCGCCACCAGACGGATTCCCTGCCGGGTGGCAACCAGCAGCAGGAGCGCATCCGGATTGAGGACATCGCGCAATTTATGCGCCACGCTGGAAATTTCATCTTTTACATCCATGGCATCGGCTTTGGCTGCCATGATGGTTTGATCTTCGATGATATAGGTGTGAATGTTTCGTAAAAGGCGGTCAAAGAGTTTACGCTGCCCTGACGTCAACGGTGGATAGAGAAAACGATTCACGATGTCAAGGTCTGCGCCCTGAGCCAGGCAAAAGCTTGCAGCCAGCAGGTCTTCGGTCGTTGTTGACCCATAAGTGAAGCAGCCGGTATCCTCATACAGCCCCAGTGCCAGGATGGTTGCCTGAAGGCTGGTTAGGGTAATGCCCCGCGCGCGGATGCGGGCGACCATCTGACTGGTGTTCGACCCGGAAGAAACCAGGTGACACTCCCATTCTGGATTGAGGTCATCCCGCTGGGGGTGATGATCGTAAACCACGATGCGGGTCTCTTTACTCATCCCTTTGAGGGTAATCAAAGACTGGGTGTCCACCAGGATGACTGTCTCAATCGTTTCACGCGGCAAATCCATCAATGAAACATAGGGTAAATTGGCGCCGTACTGCTCCAGAAAACGCTGTCCGTTGCGGTTGATATTGCGGGGCAGCAAGGGGATAGCATCTGGATATAGCAGCCAAGCGCCTAATTGAGAGGCCAGGGCATCCATATCGGCCTGTTCGTGAGTCAGGATTATATTCATGATCTAATCAAACCACCAGTATGCTTGCGCTTCAAGGTTAAAGAAATTATAAACCGTCTGCGAAAGTCTGGCGAATAATCGGTTGCTCTGATCAAAATCCATACGCTCAGCATCGTAGAGGAAAATGTTGAGGACATAATCGCTGCCCGGAGAAAAGATGATTGCCACATCGCTAACGAAACGTAATTGGCCGTCCAAATCCTGCACCCAGCCGTGCTTGTGGGCGGGTATCGCCTCGTGGGGGAGCCCGGCTTCAATCAACAGCCCGATGCGATTTTTTGCCAGGATATCAATCATCAACTGGCATTCCGACTGCGTGATCTCGCCTGGAAAGGTGGTAGTGAGCAAACCGCTCCCATCGTGGGCACAGGCGTAGATCGCGCCCAGGAGCTGCCCGGCTTCCGAGGGTGCGGTTTGATTATAGATATCCGGGTCAACGAAGACGTCCGTGCGTTGATTGGCGGGCGTTTCAAAACGTTGTAGAAGCGGCGCGCCCAGGTAGAAATAACCTCCCAAGAAAGTATTCTCCATTCCCAGTTCGCTCAGGTCTTCACTGACAATTAAGGGGCCGCGCACATCATCTAAGTAGGTAGACATGAGCGTATCAGCCGGTGGGTTTTCCGAAAAAGCCAGCATGCGTTCGAGCAAAGTTATGACAGCATCGGGGGTGGGCTCCTCGGTTCGGCGCAGCGTGGAGATCATGATGGGGAGCTTGATCGTACTGGCAGCAGTGTAAGCGATATCCGGCGTTACCAGCTTCCCGCGCCGTTCGGCAAAGTGCAGGTTTTGCTCGGAGCCCATAGCATGCACATAGACCTCTACCAGGACATCGAACCGAG
>LSQX01399718.1_pt1 | contig 14345 bp, 15 predicted proteins | sample 654561 | NCBI WGS metagenome assembly LSQX01 (sample SAMN04489861, study PRJNA283612) | anaerobic digester metagenome | isolation source: 4 biogas reactors fed with cattle manure at either 37C or 55C with and... | place: Denmark: Kongens Lyngby | collected 2014
GCACATGTAGTCTCGCAAGATGGAGTCGATGTTAGGGTTAGTTTTCTTGAGTTCCTTAAGTTTTTCGGTCACAGCTTTCTCGGAATCGCTATCAAGTGCCGCCGAATCTTTTTGTTTGCACACAGAGTTGATGGCTCTTAGATCACTGCGGTTCAAAGGCACATTTTCCTTGATGTATATGTCATATCCCTCAGCGCTTTCCTTCACTGTTTCAACATAATTTCGAATCTTTCGTTTAATGCAAACATCTGTGACAATTCCGTGGCCTGTCTCTGGATCAATGCGAGGCATATTTCCCGCATCAGGATCGCCGTTTGGATTACCATTCTCGACGTCAAATAAAACAACGAATTCATAACGATTTTTAATTGGTTCTATCATTTGTTTTCTCCTCCTTTTTTGCAAAGCGCTCTTGTCTTTGGTGATAGTAACCTAAGGCAAATATCCCCTGATCCTGTAGGACTAAGTGCGTTGGAAATGACACCTCCATGTGTCCTAGCAACTCGGTTATTTGCTTTTGATAGTATGTTGCAAGTTTTTTGTCTAATTTTCTTAGATGACTCTGAGTCAATCTGATAAGCACAGGAAATACCATCGCTGGAGTACTGCATGCAGCGCTAAAATATCGATTCCGTATCGTCGTGTTGACGCCTGGATTTGCTGATTCTTGTACACTTTCAAGGACGGAAAATAATCTCCCAAGAATATATGGTACATAGCGAGTTTCTTCATTGAGTTTCACAGAATTCACAACCTCCTTTATTACTCTATTCTCAGTGTTCTTCAGTAAAAATGCTTTAATTAATGCTGCTCTTCCTCTTGTAACATAGCCTTGCTCCGCCAAAATACGACGATGCACTGCAAGCAACAAAGTATCTGGATAGCGATGATTCTCAATTACAGCTCTCAAAAAATCACCTGTGAGCTGTGGTGATGGTTTCGGGTTTTCAGCTTTTCTATTTCTATTTACTGTTTCGCAGAGCAAACTCCACATGGACAACAGTTCTCTCTCATCATTAATCGGTCTAACGATTTCTAACCTCTTCCAGTGTTCATCTATATTTTTCATGAGACTGCCGAAACTACTATTAAAAAAGAAACGAACGGAAAGTCTTCCGGCATTAGGAGACAAGCCCAGCATGAAAAAAGGCGTGCTAGGATCAATCTGTTCCTCGTGGAAGTCAATGATTTTCCCTTGAGATAACATCTCAACTGACTCTTTGAGTGTACGATTGTCCATCGAAATCACGTCCGGATTTGGGTTAAAGGACATCGTTACAAGGTCGGGATATGAATTGCTTGGTGATTCCGCCCAAAACACCACTGTCGTATCGCCCATCACTAGTTTATGATCATTGTCTTTCAGCAAGTGATTCAGAGCTTGACTATATGCAACAGCCGTTCTTTTTCCCACCGGCGCATTGTATGACTGACTACGACCGTACGAGCAAGCAGAATCTATGTTGAAGCCTACAAGCGATGCGCCGCTTGATTGAGCACCGAAAACGCCTTTGATTAGCGGGTGAATTCGCGCAATGTGATCTCTTTCTCCTGTTACGAGACACTGTCCGACAACAACATTCTCACCTTCGCTACTATCTTGTGATGTCAAAGCATCCACCGCTGCCGTGATTGCTTCATTATCTGTGATATATCTCCCATTAGGCATCCAGATAAGAGAGCCTTTTGTTCGTATCTCGTCATATTTATCACGCAAAACAGGGTGTTGCTTAGCTTTCTCGGGATCCCATTTTTCGTAAAAGCGTATAACGGCTTGTGCGCTAGGGTCATCAATGCCCGCAAGCAGTTTCTTGTGGAGTTCCCTGCTTGCAACAAAACATTTTCTTGCTCTACTTTTTTCGTATTCAATCTTGTCTTTTGAGATGTCCTTTTTGTTCGGTATACCAAAAAAATAAGGAGATGTATCACACAGTAAGTGTGGAAGAATTTTCGTTGATGTTCGAGTACCGCGAGCGGGGATCTGCATCATCCGATACTTTTTTTGTCTTCTACCACGTTCGTCCGTTAGCGGAATAATATCAAGTAGTTCACCGCTTGAATCGATTTCGACAGCATAATGTACTCTCTCTATTGTCCAGCCTGCAGGAGCGATCTCTCCTTGTTCGAGAAGACGATAATAGAGGTCATTTAATGATCGCAAAATCATAGAATCACTCCTCCCCCGTTGTTTCTCAACCACGCTACAGGATCTGGCGGCGAAATTACTCCTTGGACCATTTTAGCCCTAAAAAAGATAGGCTTGATGTCTTCCGGGTTTCGGTAGTCGAAATCCAACAGCATAAACCCAAGATCGCGTGTCTCCTGAATGGCATTAATCACACCGCCTTCCCACAAACGAAACCGTGCTGGAAACTCTCTCGTTCCTAAATAAGGTTGGTGGTATGATTGCCCACGACTTAAGCGCCTTTTTAACATTGCTTGGAATTTCCCTGGATTATCGGCTTCAGTTGCTTTGTCCGTCATTTCAAAATGCGCTTCAATCATATAGCGAACATTTTTTAAGACGACAGCCGCTCTTTGCTGAATAGACTGACTGGTCGCCAAAAATAATTGTTTATCACCACCTTTTGCTGCTGCCAGAACATTCGATGCGGAGATCTTTTTAGATACTTCGTTCCGTCTAATCGAAGCGAACTCAATTGGATTAAGAACATGTATGCGATCAATGACAAAACGCATACCAGGATGGAAAAATACCGCCTCCAAAATACCTCTCGCAGCGCTAGGCGTAATGACGTCATAGGTCAAGCGCTCTGTCGAAAACTCAGGGGCTGAAAACAAAGCATAGTCACCCCATACTTCTACTTGTATAGCCAAAATCTACCTCCTTTCCAAATGTGCTTCTGATTGTTGATAGAATCAACGCCCTCCATTCTATAGATTTTAAGCTAATGTTAGTTGCCTTAGACGAATTCGTCAAACAGACATGTCAATAAGTTTAGCTTGCGGAGATTCTGAGTTTAGAAGATTGAATGGAAGAGTGTTGACAATGCTTGAGAAGAAGTATGCCGTTCAACTCTTAAAAGCGCTAAAGCTGAAAGGTTGGTAGCGAAGAGTTCGTTTTTCTGTAAAGCTTTATACTTATGACAAAGAATATAGCTGTTATATAGAGCGAAAGTCAGTTCAAAGATATGTGGTGGTACATGATAAATTCAATGAAAATGCTACGACGATAAATACATTGCATATGAGACGATATTTGATGTGCTAAATTCTTTATTAGTCGCTACAGTCGCTACCGCCATATTATCTTCCATCAGTTCCTTTGTTTGTGTAGGGAATCTCTGTAATTTAGTGTAGTGCGTAGCAAACTGAGTAGTGAAGGAGACAATACTATATGGTTAACATTACTACGGGAATTGGCGTTGATAACACATCAGAGTTTTTTGCGCACCGAGCAGATGATGGACGTGTTCACTATCTTGCCGATCATTTGAAAGAAACTGCGAAATTGGCAGCTGAGTTTGCCAGAACTTTTTCTGCAGAGAGGATGGGTTGCCGAGTGGGATTATTGCACGATATTGGGAAATATCAGCGTGTGTTTCAAGAACGCATACGCGGCAAGAATGTGAGATGTGACCATTCATCTGTAGGAGCTTGGTTGTCGTGTCAAGAGAAAAAGAAGGATATTTTTAGTAGTTTTTGTGTGGCAGGTCATCATACCGGTATTCCAGATATGGGTACAAACGCATCCACTGAGACTATGCCTGACTTGATGGGTAGGATCAAAAAAGTTGCGCGAGATCAACGAGTCAATATTGATGTGTATTTGGACGAAATATCAATTCCTGCAATAGAAATTCCTGAATGGCTGCCAAAGCTCCCAGGACCTAAAACAAGATTCTCTCACGCATTCTTTATACGGATGCTTTTTTCTTGTCTTGTGGNNCGGAGAAAGAACGCTTTAGAGAACATACCTCAATTGAGGAGTTATTTGAGATGTTTAGACAATATATTGGCAGGTGGGATAATTTGGCAGGTGAGCTAAATCGAATACGTTCAAATATCTTGTATCGCTGCTTAGAACAAGGAACAAACCAACGCGGTTGCTATTCGCTCACGGTTCCAACAGGCGGAGGGAAGACAACGGCGTCGATGGGTTTTGCTCTTAGACATGCCATAGTTCATGGACTAGAACGAATCATTTATGTTATTCCATACACCAGCATTATAGAGCAATGTTCAGACGTTTTTCGCGACATATTTGGAGAGGAAAGTGTTCTGGAGCATCACTCTAATTTCTCGTTCGATCCTTCAGAGGCTGAGATTCCAAGCGAAAATGCCATAAAAATGAGGCTTGCTTCTGAGAATTGGGACATTCCTATTGTTGTTACAACAACTGTACAATTTTTCGAGTCTCTTTTTTCGAGCAAAAGCTCGCGTTGTCGAAAGCTTCATCGTTTGGCGCGATCGGTCATTATTTTCGATGAAGCACAGCTTATTCCGCTTGAGCATCTTTATCCATGTGTTGCAGGAATTGTGGAACTCGTGAAGTACTATGGTTCGACAGCTGTTATTTGCACTGCAACACAGCCATTTTTGGATAGAATAATCCATTTTTTTGATTCCGAGAATCCGATCCGCGAGCTAATGGAGAATCCTGTTGAACTATACGAGAAACTAAAGCGAGTCACTTACAAGCATATAGGATCTCAGTCAGACGAGGAATTGGCCGGTCAATTGAATCAGCAAAGCAAAGTACTTTGTGTCGTCAACACTCGTAAGCAGGCCCAGGTTCTCTACGATCTGCTTGAAGGAGAGGGGTGTTTTCATCTTTCGACGTATATGACGCCAAATCACAGGCGTCGCGTTCTAGAACAAATTCGGCAAAGGCTAAAAGATGGTTTGTCTTGCCGGGTAGTATCCACGTCACTTATAGAAGCAGGCGTTGATGTTGACTTTCCGTATGTGTTTCGTCAGGAAACAGGATTAGACTCAATATTACAAGCTGGAGGGAGATGCAATCGTGAAGGTAAAAACGACAAATACAAAAGTATTGTTCGTGTTTTCAGATCGTCCGATCACCCTGTTCCACAGTATGTAAAACGACGTCAATCCGCTATGAATTATGCAGTTCGCAAGTATGGGTCCTTTGACAATTTTGATACGATCAAAACGTATTTTGAACAATTGCGCTATTACGTGGACGAAATTGGTTTTAATGAATCCCGCGTTTACACAGAAAAACACAGTTTCGATGAGAAGGGTGTATTAATGAATCATGTGAATCTTAATTTCAGAAAATGCTGTGATTCCTTTCGAATGATTGAGGAGCAAACAATAACAATATACATTCCTAATGAAGACAACATAGAGCTTCTTAATCGGTTGCGTTACAAAGATGTTAGCAGGGAAGATTTGGGAAGGCTTGGAATGGATTCAGTCGCGGTATACAAAAAACACTACCAGTTGCTCGAGCGTTGTGTAGAGGAAGTTCGAGAGGGCACGGACGTTATTGCCGCAATTCTATGGGACACATCACAATATACTGAAGAGAAGGGCCTGAATATCGAGCCAAAAATGGGTACGGGGTTTATCGCCTAAAGCAGAAGAGAGGCCACGAGTGATCGTAGCCCCTGTCATCCTCTAAATGCTATAATTTCAACCCGCAAGCAGTTAGCTTGACTTGGCCATTATAGCCTGTTTAGCAATTTCGGGAAAGACAGTTAACCCTCTTTTTTACAGGTATAACTTTAGCTGAATGCCCTCATCACTCTTTAGGCGGGGATTGGTCTCTAGCCTTAGTTGGCAGGGCGCTAGCAGGACAAACGTGCAAAAGATCCTTGATAGTACTGATAATCCCTGTGATTTCTAATCAGAAGAGGCCGATCTCGTGACCATAACATTCATCTATCTTGAACCAAAGATTGATTTGATCTTCTTGGTGCAAACAGCCGATGAATCTACGCAATTGTGAAATTCGAAAAGTGTGTTTTCGAGATAAGCGAATGTATGATTGTTTGATTAAGCCTGCGTGTTGCCAATGGCGGATTTCATATCTATAGCGATCTTTCGCTGAGGCTTTAGACGTTATCATCAGAGTCGTACATAGGTACAAGTCATCGTTAACTCCCACGATTACAACGGGTCTTTCATCTGATTGTGACGGGTTATCTTCGTATGGAAAGTCAGCCGTCCAAATTTCACCTAAACTTGCCATGCGTACCCTTGTACCTATTCTTTTTGTTTTGACGACCGCTCTTATTACTCGATCGAGATTTGCTCTGCCTCAGGAATTAGTGTCAATAAGTGTTCACTCCTTCTCGGAAACTTATTCTTTATATAGGCCTGTCGGTAAAACTGTGCAATTTCTTCTAGAGGTATGATTTTCTTTCCAACACCGTTTGCGTAGGCTCTGTGCCAAGGGCCGTTCGGCTGATGTGATAGTTCGACAAGACGTGATGTAGCCAGATTTTTATAAAGACTAAAAATGTCAAATAAAAGTCGAATCTCCTCTGCCGAAAAGACACTGTAATCGATTGATTCAGACGATTTTATTGGGGCGTCAGCATAAGCTTTATATTTGTGGTAAACAGAGGGAATAACAGGTCCAAGATTCCACGCCTCAAAATCATCATGAAACAAGGGCTTGCCATGCTCCAAAATGCTTACTATTTGCGCGAAATAGAGTATTTTATTTAACCGTAGGTTCGTCATTGAACCCTGCTCTCTTTTGTTCTCTGCGGTGATAAAGAAATTTGCTACATCGAAAACAGTAGCCACGGCGTGTACCTCCTTCCTCATGTTTGCTACTCTGCTAGTAATCGTAGTGTATCATAGATGGTGTAAAACGAGAGTATCAAGAAAACCAAATATTGCACATGATTCTGTCAAAGAGTTCAGTAAATCTAAAGCGGAAATATCATGCTCGGATTCAATTATCGATGATTGCAATTGAAGTCAAAGCAGTTTCAAGAGCTTAACGTGAGATTTCATGCAGTAACAGGCCATATCCTTCCCATGGAAATGATCTCCGCATTCAGAGCCCTATGAGACGCTGGAAAAGCATATTGAAGCTTGTGAAAAAGCCGGTAAGGATCTGCTGCCTGAAATTTATGGATGGGATCTTTCCGGGCAAACATATTACTAGTTAGTGATTAAGACAAGGAGCCATTCATCATGAGTAGTTTTGAAGATCTTCGTATCGTGGATAATTTCTACCAAACCTCGCTGTTCTTCCCGATGCCGACCGTTATTGTCAGTACCCTTTGCGAAGACGGTATGACCAACTTGGGGCCATATTCTTTGGTGCAGCCGTATTACGTAGCCGGCAAGGATTATTACGCCATGCTTCTTTGTTGCCGCAATTCATCGAATACGGCGCAGAACCTCCTTTGCAACGGAAAGTGTGCCATCAACTTTATCGACGATAAACCGAAGACTTTCAAAGAGGCGGTCAAGCTTTCATGGCCGGGAGATAAGCCGGCTGAGAAAATGGCAAACTGCAAATTCAGGCTGGAAAAGAGCTTTATTGAAGAAGAAACGGGTGAGATAAGACCTCAAGTGCTGACCGACGCGCTTCAGGTGATCGAATGCACGTGGATGCGCGAGCTTGACGGTGCGGATGAGGATCAGCCTGGCGAACTCGACGGCTACGAAGGGCCGTACCGTGATTTCAACGGCATTACGAGCAAATTCGGAGCTCACTTTATTCTTCGTGTCGATAAGATTTTAATGAAGAAACAGTATCGAGACGCCATTATTAACGGTGTAAAAGCCAGTGATTTCCCGCCACTTCCCATTGATTACGGATATCGCGACAGTAAGAATTTCTGGTACCACAGAAAAGCGAGAATGCGTGCTGAACTATTGCAAATGCGGCAAGCTTCGCTTGCTTCCGTTCGTTACGCCGCTGACCGCGCCGACGATAAAATCAAATTCACCGACGAAGCGCTCATGACCGTGCTGGGTGTGCCGCGCGTGTTTTTATCTCTCGTTTTAAAGGGCTGTGTTGACTGGGCAAGAGAGAACAACGTCGAACTTATCACAGAAGAACACATGAAGATCATTAACGATAAACGCTCTAAAGAAAAGAGTAAGGGTTGAGCGGGATATAAAATCCAAGATTAGCTAAACAGAATACAGGATTATTCTTCAAGCGCTCTTTGGTCGATTTTTGTACGTTATTAAAGCTGCTCCCGCACATGCAGGGATGATACAAGTTGTGCCAAAAGCGCCATCTTTTTCGAATGATTGCATCCGGACAAGCGTTGTAATCCAGAAAACGCCGGATATTATGTGGGCGTCTACTATTTGCATCCGGACATGTGGCGGGGGTGATCCTTAAGTGCGTCAGTGTGTTATTTTATAAGCACGGGGAGGTCATTACTATGTGGGTCATTATCATTGCTCTTATTCTAGGCTTTTTTCTGAGTATTTTCGACAGCTCAAAGCGCTACTAGCTGGTATTATTACGTTTTAATTGAGCGAGGGGTTCAGGGGAGTAAATCTAGATATTGAGGACGTGCCTTCATAGCATGAATGATCAACTCATTCCCACTATCAAAAATAAGAACAACCAGCTCAAGCATCCTCCCTGCCGTATCAAAGCCAAGCCTTAGCTCTCGTTGAGGATTACCTTCATCGAGAGGCTCAATCCATAGTGGCCAAGTTGCAGCATAAATAATATCCTCTTCATGAACACCATGCTTCAAAGCAGAGGGATGGATTGATATAATCATGCGGTTAACGAGTGGCGAATGTATTCAGAACGAGTCATGTTCAGTTCTGCTGCTTTTTGATCAATTTGTTTCAGTTCTTCAGGTGTCAATCGAACAGCAATAACTTGACTAGGTGCCGCGCCTCTGCCTGGTCGGCCTCGACCACGTTTTTTCAGAACATTAACATCGTAGCCCTTCTCCGCTTCATCAACCCAAGCAGCTATCTGCTCCTCGGTTACTCTCTTTTTATCGATCGTTTCTTTCATGATAATATCGTAATACGAAAATAATAGAGAGTCAACAGTGGAAATCGCGCATGCAGAAGTCCAGTTCTGAACGGCCTTTTTGCTCCGCGCGACCGGACTTTTTAGAGCGAGAAGATGCCCTTCGGTGGCCGAGATTCCCAACAGAGAGACAAATAATTTCTTAATTGGGTGAGGACGATGATGCCAATGAAGTGGCCGCCTCTTTTTGAGACGGCCACTCCAGTTTGAGAAAAGAAGTGCTCTATCTTCTCGGATTCATTTTCTCAAGCTTATTCGCTCAGCGTTTCAATGAGTGCCTTGATTTCTGTCTGATCTTTGCCGATCGCACTGACGACTTCAACGTCGCCTGAGATAATGCCGGCTTTTGCTTCTTCGAGTTTCTGCTTACCCTTTTCGGAAAGCAGTGAAGCCAGATGATCGTCTTCGACAATGGCGACGGCCGCTTCTTCGAGTCCAAGGATCTCGTATTCGCCGTAAGGCAATCCTTCATTCAGGAAGCGAGTGATCGTCGCGTAAATGCCGTTACCCAGCTCTTTGAGAACGGAGGTCACGAACGTTGCTTTGATTTCTGGGTCGTTTTCGTACATGAGCGCCTGGTTCGTATCGACGCCGACAACGTAGCGGTTTTCTTGTGCCGCAGCGGTGTGCACGCCGTTACCGGAAGCACCGGCTGCCGCGAAGATGACGTCTACGCCGGCATCTTTGTACTGGGTGACGGCCTGTGTTTTTGCTGTATCCGGGTCGTTCCAGCCGCCAACATAGTTGGTGACGATCTTGGTCTCAGGGTCATAGAATTTGGCACCCTGGATGTAGCCCAAGAGGAACTCCTGAATGACGGTGACTTCATCCATGCCGCCGATAAAACCGACCGTCTTTGTAGCGGCTACATTGTCCTTGTCGGACGAGGCGATGTCAGCAGCGACGACGCCGCCGAGGGAGGCAGCCTCACTCACGCGGAAATCGATGCAGTAGATGTTGTTGTCGCCGTCTTTTGTCATGTCTTCACTGATCATGACAAACCCGACCTCAGGATGCTCTACAGCAAGTTGCGCCACGTTGTCCTTGTAGTCTCCGGCTGTGATAATCAGGTTCGCACCTTTATCGACAGCTTCATACATGGCATCAAGGTTAGCCATCACGTCGGCTGTGGTCTCGATGACGTAGACGTTTGCTTTATCCGCGAAATCGACTGCCGCACGATCTCCGCCGCTGGCAATGCTGTCCCAGAATGATAGATCGCCCCGGTTCTTAATCAGCACGTAGATTTCGGCTTTCTCTTCACTGTGCGGTGCCGGCGGATCGGTAACGTCCGTTTTAGGTGCCTCTTCTGATCCTTTTGGATCAGTCGGTGTCGGCTTTGGTTTCGGATCGCCGCCGCATGCAACGCTCGTGATGAGAAGTGCAAGGACCATCAGGATAAGCGCAATTCTCTTTTTCATATGTTTTTTTCTCCTTTCGATTAATCATTCCATGTTTGGAAATGACTTTCAATTATTTGCTTTTTCTTCTGCAATTTCTTCTTCATACATGGCCAACAAAGCTTGACGATACTGATCATCGTAATCGTCCGCCAGTGGCTCTACTTTGCTTGCTTCATTCAAGAAATGAGCAAAATCTTTGCCTTGTTCACGTCCCTTGATGGTATGCATGTCATAGGCATACTCAGGTATCTCCGGAACCTCTCCTTTCGCCGATTCACGCATGATAATGCACTTGATGTTATCGGTGGAACGTTCTTTCTTGCAGCGGCATAAATAACGGATGGCTTGCAAGAAGAAGATCGTCCGGTCGCCGTCGTGGTAATCGTATTCCTTATGGAGCTCAAACAAGTTGCGCACCAAAATCGGAGCTTCCGGATTGCCAAACCCGATATCTTCGACTGAAATCACAAGCAAACGCTGCCACATCTTTGCCTCATGAAACGGCGACGTCACGTAAAGCTCATATGCAAAGCGCATAGCGAGATCTTCATCAGCACGACGTATGCATTTTTGCAAAGCAGAGATCACCAAATCAGCTTTAAGCCCGTTCTTTGTGATCGTGTTTGACCAAGCATCATAATATTCAGCCATTCTTACCTCCCTTTTAAATGAATATTTTTCTTACGTCTAACGAGCAGGTTGCGAGCAAGCTGCGCGATGACTAACACAAGGATTATAAAAATGTAGGGGAAAGCGGAAATCACCTTTAAGTCCGCATCACTATAAAGTTGCATATAGATAGTGACCGTTTCACTGAACCCGTATAGAAGCGAACCGCCCCAGCCGATAAGCGGATGGCTGCTGCTCAACGTGTCCATTGCCAGTGAAAGGAAACCGCGTCCGGCAACCATGTTGGCGGTGAAGGATTTTAAAGCGCCCATCGAAAGATACATACCGCCAAAGCCGCAGAAGATACCGCACAACAACAGCGCCTTGAAACGCACACGGTTTGTCGGGATGCCTACGGAGGCTGCTGCAACGGCATTTCTTCCTGTTGCACGGATATCAAGTCCAAGCCTCGTGCGATACAGGAGGAGCGTAAGTCCTATGGCAAAGATCCATCCCAAATACGTAATCAGGTTATGCCCGGACAAGACGCGACCGAGAAACGGTATATCACGGATTAAGGGGATGTGGACTGCAGGAAAGGTGAGGCTTGTCAGCGAGCTGCTCGTCACTTTGCTGCCTGTTATTAAGGTAAGGACAAAGACCGTTACCCCAGCAGAAAACAAGTTGATGGCAACGCCGACGGAGTTCATGGGCGCTTCAAGATAAAGGGTGAAGTAGCCCAAGGCAAAGGACAATATAATCCCTGCGAGGAGTCCGGCCAACATGCCTAAAATCAAACTCTGTGTGAATGCGCTCACAAGCACGCCCATGAGCGCGCTCATGAGCATCGTTCCCTCAATTCCCAAGTTGAACATGCCCGATTGCGAAACGATGTTTGCGGCTAAAGTTGCCAGCATCACCGGCGTTGTTCCAGCTAAGACAGAAAACCAAAAATCGGCAGATAATATGAAATTCATGCTAATTCTCCTTCCGAGCCGGACTGCACTCGAGCCAGAGAAATCTTTCGATCGTATTTCTCTTTGAAACCGTAGAGGAACTTGCTCGAAGCGACCAAGACAATGACGATGCCCTGCAGGAAGGCGACAACTTCGGGCGGTATGTTCGTTGAGCGCGACATGATCTCCGAGCCGATACGCAAGAACGCTATGAAAATCGCAGTCACTGGGATAAAGGTCGGATTGCCGTTAGCGAGCATGTGGACCATTAGGCCGTCCCAGACATAGTTGACGGGACCTTGCCATAAAAAACGTTGGTACATGCCGAGCATTTCAATGGCGCCGCCCATCCCGGCGATGCTTCCGCCCAGAAACTGCGCACCCAGTATGATCATGCCGGAATTTAATCCTACGTTTTTGGCAAATGTAGGATTAAGACCGACGATGCGAATTTTCATGCCCAGCGACGTTCGCTTCATAAGGTAAACGACAGCAATGTAAACGAGTAACAGTATCAGGGCTCCCCAGTGCATCTTGCTTTTAGGAATCATCAGTCCCAGTTTCGCTTCTTTTGGAAAAGCGTAACTGCCCCATGTTCCGCTTCGTTCCAGAAGGAACGTGCTGACGATGTATGCGCCTCCGTAATAAAAGATTGAGTTGAACATGATCGCCGAGACGATGGGGTTGACATTCGTATAACGGTACAAGAGAACCGGCAACATGGAGATAATGCCGCCTGCCACTGCAGAGACAAGAATGGCGACGAACTGTGTAACGCCCAGTATTGTCGGAAGTTTTAAGGCGACAACACTGGCCAGAACGGCTCCCATATAAAACGCACCGTCTTGCCCGATATTGAAAATACCGCTTTGCAAGACGACGTTCATGGCAAGTCCGGTAAAGATGATGGGCATCGCTCGCTCAATCACGCTGAAAAAGCTGCGCCAACTTTGGAACGGTCCTGCCACTAAGCGATTGATCGCAAGCCACGGATCATCGGCGACGAAGTAGATGATGATAAATACAATCGATAGTGCAAGAAACAAGGCAACGGCGATGCGTACAATGCTGAAGTTTTCCATAATTATGGAGCGCCGAGGCGGGATGTTTGCACCCTTTTCTTTTTTACTCATGATTCTTTTGTCTCCATCTTTTTCAGGCCTAGCATGTACAGTCCAAGCTCTTGTTCAGTCACGGGGGATTCCTGGTGGTTGAATCTTGCCACCACTTCGCCTTTGTACATAACAATGATGCGATCGCTTAAGTTGAGCAGTTCGCCTAAATCGGAACTGATCAGCAAGATCGCTGTTCCCTTCTCTCTCATCTCCAAAATGCGCTGATGGATAAAGGAGATCGCGCCGACATCGATGCCGCGTGTCGGCTCATTCAAGATAAGCGCATGTACATCGGTGCTGAATTCGCGAGCGACGACAACTTTTTGTATATTTCCTCCCGACAACGTTTGCACCGTTTGTGAAGGGCCTTTCGCTTTGATCTGAAAATCACGGATGAGCTTCTGTGCCTCTTCGTCGATCGCTTTTTGTTTTAATGCGCCAAACTTGCCTGTAAAACCCTTGATCCTCGGCGAAAACAAATTCTCCCAGATCGTCAGTTCTTTACACACGCCATCCTTCATGCGATCAGCAGGTACCTTCGCAAGCCCCTTATCGTTCAGCTGCTGGATCGTTTTGCTATGGATATCAGTCCCTTCAAATTGGATCTTGCCAACATAATCTTTCGCTTGGCCTGTCAGCACGTTAAACAACTCGTCTTGTCCGTTGCCATCGACACCGGCAACACCAAGAATTTCTCCGGAACGCAAAGTCAGGTCAACATTTGCCAGTTTGTCGACGCCATAAACGTCTGCCTGTTTTAAGTCTTTAGCTTGGATGATAATGTCACCGGGTTCTTGGAATGGTTTATCCGTTGTCTGACTGATTTGGCGCCCGACCATGAGTTCCGAAATTTTCTCGTTGCTAAGGCCGCCGACAGGGTAAGTACCCATGTTCCGTCCGTCACGCAAGATGGTAATGCGGTCGCAGATTTGCCGGATTTCATTCAGCTTGTGTGAGATAAAGACGATTGTGACGCCCTGCTTTTTCAAGTCGATTAGACGGGCAAAGAGCTCATCTGTTTCCTGTGGCGTCAGCACAGCTGTCGGTTCATCGAGGATGAGAAGCTTGACGCCGCGGTGCAAAATCTTGAGGATCTCCAACTTTTGCTTCATGCCTACGCTCATGTCGCGTACAAGCAGACTTCCATCAATGTTGAATTGGTATTTTTTATCCGCTTCACGCAATTCGTCAAGATCGTCTTGCCGTTTAATAACGAAAGGTTTTCCCTCAAGACCCAGACGGAAATTTTCCCAACCGGAAAGCTCTTCAATCAGCATAAAGTGTTGATGCACCATGC
>LSQX01174869.1_pt1 | contig 14344 bp, 24 predicted proteins | sample 654561 | NCBI WGS metagenome assembly LSQX01 (sample SAMN04489861, study PRJNA283612) | anaerobic digester metagenome | isolation source: 4 biogas reactors fed with cattle manure at either 37C or 55C with and... | place: Denmark: Kongens Lyngby | collected 2014
AAAGAACACAACCAAGAATAGAAAAAGATTCAGTTCTTTTCTTAATTCCAAATTTTATAGGAAGTTCTGGAGGTGGAAACAAATAACAAGTGAACAAATCACAACACGACGAGGTAGAGGTGAACGAAAACAATACATCAACAGACGGGGAAAGTCTGATCATGTAAGCCCCGCAATCGTCGTAAAACATCTAGCTGGTATGCGATACCCAGCAGACAAACAGAAACTAATCGATCATGCCCAAAGTAAAGACGCACCCGATGAAGTCATCAACCTAATAAACAAGTTTTCAGAAAAAACTTACACTTCACCCATCGACATAACAAAAGAAATTGGCAAAATCAAATGAAAACTATCCCTTTTACCACTGATTAACTCCTTTAGCTATACAAATGTGATTGTCCATTGAAGCACACATATACTTAAGGGCTTTCCGCTAAACTAGAAAAACAGCAAAAGAGTTAATCATGTATCGGAGGTGAAATGCTATTGGCGATAAAAAATGAACAGCGAAAAAAAATGACACATCAAGAAGCTGGCAGAATGGGCGGCGAAAAAGTATCACGAGAACGCGGACCTGAATTCTATCGTGAAATAGGCAAAAAAGGTGGTGAACGGGTAGCTGAACAACGGGGATCAGAATTTTACCGAGAAATCGGACGAAAAGGCGGCGCAAGCAGAGGAAACAAATCAACCAGAACCAAAGGCAACTCAGGAAATCAATCAAGACCAAAATAAATACCAAAAAAGAAACATAAATTTTTAGACTAACAGGTGTAAACCTGTATAAATTAAGAAGGTAAACGTAAACTTGAAATAATTTCAAGTCATTGTTTATCACATGAAGAAACTGCTTATTTTATTTTACAGTCGTAGCGGAAACACCCAAAAAATGGCTAAAGCAGTTGCAGAAGGGGCACAAAGCAACAACAATGTCACGGTTGAGCTATCCTACCACATCAACGACCCGTCTGAACTAAACAATTACGACGCTATAATAGTTGGTGCACCCACCTACCGCGATGAAATGCCCATCGATTTCAAGAAACTTTTCCAAGAAACACAAGAAAAAGGAATAACGCTAAAGGGTAAACTCGGCGCAGCATTCGGTTCCTACGGTTGGAATGCAATAGCACCAAAACAAGTAATAGACATCCTACAAAACAAACTAGAGGCGACAGTCATCGAGCCTCTGGTATTAGCAAAATACATTCCAGACCAAACGGCGCTGGATGCATGCAGAAACCTCGGACAAAAAATTGCCGAAACCTTGAAAAATCAGCCTTAACATAAACGAAAAGGAGGAAAATTTATGGAAAAAAAAGAAACTAACCTGCTAGAATTCTTAAAAAATCAAGTAACTGTTGAGAAAGAAATCGCTTCTTCATTAGAAAACGCCATTATTGACATGAAAAATCCAGCTGTTAAAGGCGTATTAAAAGGAGTTTCACTAGATTCAATTAAACACGCTGAACTATACACATCTGCAATCACCCTACTATCAAGTACCTCTACCGCACTAGCCCAAGCAGATCTAGACCAACATAGAGCACTAATACAAAAACATATAGAAATAGAAGCAAACCTCATAAAAATATTAAAAGAAAAAATTCCTGAAATAAAAAATAACAAAGTCGTATTTCTACTAAAAGCAATATTAGAAGACGAAACCCGCCATCACGAAATGTTAAAAATGATACTTGAAACAATAATAAAAGGAGAAACCATCACGGAAGACGACTGGTGGAAGATGCTCTGGGAAGGCGCGCCATTCCATGGTACACCAGGTGGCGGATAAAAAAATCAAACCTTAAACATTTCCGTTGGGGTTAGCGCAAAAAACCTGCTGCGAAGAACTCCAGAGGGCCTCAACTATATCACATAACCCCTCTAACATACAAGCAAACATTTCACCTTTACACGCCAATTCGTACGCCTTAGGCGTTCTTCGAATAAAAACCAATTTTTTACCTTTTAAACCTTTGAGATACTTATATCCTTCACATTGACACATATGTTCTTTAGCAAGGGTTCCTGTAGAAATTCTCTTCTCAGGTATGGCATCATAAATCCGACATTCTGTCAAAGTAAATGTTTCCTTGTTAGAATCACGCTTAGATTTAAAGAAAAAAATATAATTACGCTTTTTACGCGTCTCAATTAAACCTACTTCACGAGCGTTTAAGAATTTTCGGTGCCACTTTGGGTGAAATTATAACTCCGATACTTTCAAAAGTTTAGGCCCCGACAAAAGAGCATGAAGCAAAGTCTCCTCATAGCACCCAGAATGAGCTGGTAAAACCTCAGCAAACTCTGAAAAAACGCCAAGCAACTCCCTTAAACGACCCCCAAAGGTAGAGGCATAATATTCCTCTCGCGATTCATCAGCTAACTCTACCGCCATTAAAGATTGTAGATACTCCTCGATTATCGTATCTTGACTATGAATACGTTCCTTCTTCTTTAATTCCTACTGAATTTGACTGACCGAATATCGTCTCTCCACTATCGCAATTAAAATATGTAATCGGGTTCTATTCTTCAGAACATTAAACAATTCCTTTAAATAATTAGGACTATTCATCCTTCCTGAAGACTTCATAACTCATTAAGTTTGTAAACCTGACAACGATGTATCATTCTAGCGGTGAGTAGATGCACAATTAAGACATTCAGCATCAAGTGCTTTTAACATGGCCGCCAAATCGCTTCTATCTCGATTCGAGCCATTCTGAGATGATTGAAGGATACCCATTTTTGGTCCCCTAAATGATTATACATATGCCAAGATGGGTGAGGCATAAAGGTTAGCTGTAAAACCACTTTACAACTGTGATTAGTATCTGTTTTGACACGTGTCATATTCTACGACAAACGACATACTTAAATAATTTACATTCAAAAATACGCATTATCAGGTGTAAACTTGATACTACCATGCGAAGTCGGAGTAAAAACAGTCTTGCCAGCAGTAAAAGCGGTAATGGCATACACAATCATAAAAAACATAGCCTCAATGAAAAACAAACAGTTGACCTGCTTGGATTATCTCAATCAGCTATCAGCCGATATGTAGGCTGAGAAAGAGGTGCTAACTTATCGCTATCGAAGATACACCTGAAGTCTTAGCGCTCATAGACGGAATAATTCTCTCCCTTATCGAGCAACCCCATAATAAACAAAGAAAGCTCGAGCTTTTCTGCAAAACTTGTAAACTCATCTGCGAAAAAGACCTATTGTGTCAAAATGTCAAACAGAATTATCCCCTAATTGGGCAGAAAAATGCCTTTTTTGTTGCCAATAAAACAAATACACCTTATTAAAATTCAAACATTGACTTGTTATTGAAAAAAACCAACAACTAACTAGCAAGCCCAAAACCAACCCAACTATATGTGTGTAAAAGCTAAAGGTCACCACTAAAAATTGCTACACTTAAGATTTATTAAAATCCATGATTCTCCTCTTTTGAGGTCCCTTCTCTTGCCACACAATGAAGACCAAATCCTAGACATAATCGAACGTGTAAGTAAAAGCGTAGTCAACATATCAACAATAAAACTAGTACACAACATCTTCTATCAAGCAGTACCTGTCAGTGGAATGGGAAGCGGCACTATAATTGACAGTGAAAATAGTCTAATCTTAACCAATAATCATGTAGTGGGTGGGTCAGAAAAAATCAACGTAACTCTATGGAATAACCAAGTAGTTGAAGGTACTATAGTAGGCTCATGTCCTATGCAAGACGTCGCCCTAATAAAAATAGATGATAAAAACCTGTGGCCAGCGGCAATGGGTGACTCCGATAAACTTCGAGTTGGGCAAAAAGTCTTCGCTATCGGAAACCCATTTGGGCTTGCAGGTGGTCCAAGCGTTACATCAGGTGTAATAAGCGCAATAAATCGTACCATAGACTCGAAAAGTGGTTTAATTGAAAACCTAGTGCAAACTGACGCAGCAATAAACCCCGGCAACAGTGGTGGACCCTTAGTAGACATAACAGGCAAAGTGGTAGCTATAAACACCGCCATTATTCCATATGCACAAGGCATCGGATTTGCCATACCCATTAATGTAGCAAAGAACTGCACAATCGACATTATAACCAAGGGTGCAACACGAAAACCATGGTTGGGACTTGTAGGGTTAACGTTGTCACAACAGATCGCACACTACTACGGTCTACCAGTTGACTGCGGCGTTATAGTGACCAAAATTGTATTTAACAGCCCAGCAGACCAAGCGGGTTTAGCAGAAGGCGACATTATTACACAGATTAATAACATTGCGGTTCGAAAAATAGATGACTTAATAACAGAGGTGCATAAACGTAGAATTGGAGAGTTCATTAGATTACATGCAGTTCGTAATGGTACGGAGCGCTTTTTTGACTTAAAATTAAACGAAGCCCCATAGAGATGAATCAATTTGAGCGAGAATGAAATAACTAATATTCTGAGTAAGTACCAGGTTATTGCAATAGTTGGTCTATCAACTAAGTTAGGTAAACCAAGTCACAGAGTAGGCGCTTATCTAAAAAAACATGGTTATTGCATAATACCAGTTAACCCAACCATTGACGAAGCCTTTGGGATGAAAAGTTACAAGAGTCTGCTAGATATTCCCGAGGAAATACAGCGGACAATAGACATCATAGCTATCTTTAGGAAGAGCGAAGATGTACCTCCGATTGTCCAGCAAGCCATTGAGCTAAAACGTAAGACTAGTCGTCCATTTGTTGTTTGGATGCAGTTAGGTATTGTTAATGAGGCAGCTGCTAAATCTGCTGAACAAGTTGGGCTTACAGTAGTCATGGATAAATGCCTAATGAAAGAGCACTTACATCGTCGTTAAAAAACACTAAGCAACATGATGCCACAGTAACCAGTGTTCAACAGTAATGAAATAGTTTAAACTTTAACATTACTTCCAGTCAATACTCTCTGAATTTCTTCATAATTAGGTTCCTCATCCGTATTATCAGAAACCCAAATGTAACATATTACCCCTTCTTCATCAACTATAATAATCGAACGCCTAGCAACAGTATAACCCCTCATCCCAGCGAAATTTTCCTGTTCAATACCATACCGACGGATTACTTCCCGGTTATAGTCGCTCAAAACAGGATAGGGCAGCATATTTTTTTCAGCAAAACTTTTGTTTGTAAACGGATCGTTTACACTTATACCTATAACTTGTGCATTTAAATTAGTCAACCTGGCCATTGAATCGCGAAATTCACACGCTTCTTTAGTACAAGTCGACGTAAAAGCTCCGACAAAAAATGTGATAACAACCTTCTTACCCAGAAAATCATACAAATTACAAGGCGCCATGTTTACGTCAAACAATGTAAAATCAGGCGCTTTATCCCCAACTTTAACGTTCACCAAAAATCTTTCCCTCACAAAGTCAGTATCTTCGTGGTATAAATTACTGATCCTACTCGAAACAAAAAGCACACGGACAAAGATCATTTAATATGCAGATACCGCATCTGGGCTTTCTTGCTATACAAACCTGCCTACCATGAAAAATCAATAAGTCAGTCAACTGCATCCATTTTTCTTTAGGTGTCAGCACCATAAGATCCTTCTCAATTCTATTCTGATTTTTCTCCCTAGTTAAACCTAAACGCTGAGAAAGCCTCATAACATGTGTGTCAACCGCAATACCTGCGGTTATGCCATAGGCATTATAAAGGACAATGTTAGCGGTTTTTCTAGCTACACCCGGTAATTCTAATAACTCCTCCATTGTTTGAGGTACCTCCCCGTTAAACTTTGCCAACAGAAGCTGGCAACATGCCCTGATATTTCTGGCTTTATTACGATAAAAACCAGTGGAATGAATGTCTTGCTCCAGTTGTTTTACAGGTATGTCTACGTAGTCTCTAACGTTACGGTATTTTTTGAATAAAGATTGGGTAACAATGTTAACCCTGACGTCGGTTGTTTGGGCGGAGAGCATGGTAGCAACAAGTAATTCAAGTGAGTTTGTGTACTTGAGGGCAGTTTTAGCGTTCGGGTAATTTTTTTCAAGTAATTCAATGATTCTAAGCAACCTTTGTTTATGAACGTCTACTTTAGGAATTTTCATATCGTTGCTTCTCCTAATTATTGTGTTGTATTGTTCGGCTATCCCGATAACTTTTTTGGAATAACTACATATTTAATAATTAGACTTTAGACGCAATTTCTATTTTTATGCTAAAAACCGCTAAATAGACTCATTCTTAACAGAAAAAATGCAATTCTAGGCTAAATCACATTCATTAAGGCTCTTGGCATATCAACCTGAAACATCGTACAGTGTTAGATGAACATATTTCTTCAAAAAAACAACTGAACTTTGGTGACAATTTACTCAACTATAAATGACTCTCAAAAAACCCTTCTATTCCAGTGCATAACAGGCTAGAAATACCTGAATCCGGCTCGTTCTACATCCAAGCCATCGCCAAATACCAGATTTCGAAGCTAAAAGGCTTGATGGACCAAAAACAGAAAACACAAAATGGACGCCGCATACTCCTTCAAGCTGTCTTCACAAGACAAGCTGCTAATGCTCATGGTCTACTACCGACTCTACATAACATCCACGATAACTGGAGTTCTTTTGACCTAGATCAGAGCAGCATGCATGAAGATATCCATAACCTTGGAACCCCTCATAAAAGAAATTCTGGTTTTGCCTCAAAAACTACATGACAAAGCCAAGCGGTTGCTGGTCATCTTGGACGTTGAGGTGTGTTCCCCGGGTTCAAGGCGTTCACAGACGCCACCGAGCAGGAAGTCCTATAGGCTAAAGAACATGGTTAAGTGCAAGACGTATTTTAGTAGCAAAAAGAAGCGTTACATTGTCAAGACCCAGTTCATTGTTAACTTTAAGTGTTTAATTTAATTATTTGCAAGATTGCTCATGTTAAGGGCAGTATACGTGATTATGCTTTGTTTAAGTGGTGTTATCTGTATTTGCCCAGCAATGTTAGGTGAGTTTTTGACTTGGGATATCTTGGGTCTGGATGGGCTTTTCAAGTTTGATTTGTATTTTATCCATAAAGAAGAAAAACTTTGGTCGAGGTAAGGTTGGTGTGGAGGCGCCAGAGCTTTCGGATGAACTGGAGACATTTAGCAAAGTACTCGGTTGTGAACGTGTTGTGGTTGGGTATATGAATTTGTGGGTGAAAAAGTTTTTGATTTGGGTAGTGGGTTTAGAGGTCGCCTAAAATGTTGCGTTGTCATGGTTGATATTGTGTCTGGATTGATATGTTTTTGAGTATTAGGTTCTTTAATCATCTGAGGACGTTTCAAAGGTAAGCATAAAGCAAGGGCAAATCTGCCCAGCAGAATAGCGTCTAGGATCTAATAATTCTACATCAACATAAGAACCCAACGATAAATGGAAAAATAAATTGATGACAATTATCCATTAAACATTATATTACCATGTAACTCAGCAAACATTACGCGTTTAGCTTTACAAATAGGACACACATAAGGAGGATCTTCTCGAAATACCACATAGCCACATTGTCGACAATACCACAGCTTCTTTTTTACCTCAGTCGATTTCTGAATTTGGGGTTGTTGTGGCTCTTGTGTTATCTTCACAGCATGATTTGTTATGGCTGTATCGTATGCTCTTTGTTGTTTCTCGATTGGGCGACGTTCAGGTACTTCAGGTAGGTTTTGGCTTTCATGTACTGATTTGTTCACGTAGAGTCTGCAATAGCATGCTCCGTACTCGGCTACATCAGGGTCTCGATAATCACATGGGCAAATTATGTCCCGGTCAAGCTCTATGTTTCCTGTGGCCAAACGGCATGGACATGAGGGATAGCCATATCTTTCTTCATTCGTCTTTAACCCTTCGAGAAGCATTTGTAATAGTTCCTGCTGAGGAATTAAGTAGTAACCGTATGTTTTAGCATCTGTCTCGGCACGTTTACGTGTATACTCAATGCTCACTGTGTTGGTCAAATGCCTAAAGCCTCTTTAAGTTGGTCTTTGCGAAAACCGGTAATCAGTGTTTTATCGTCTACAATGGTTGTAGGATAGCTTAAGCTGCCGCCTTTGCTTCGAATAGTGTCATGCACTTCACCCTTATCTTTTTCATCGAGTAAATCAACATCAACGTATTCGTAAGCAACACCGTTATCATTTAGAAACTGCTTGGTTAATTTACACCATACACAAGTACTCAGAACAAAAACCGTAACTTTATGATTAATTCTTTTGCCAGAAACCTTTGTAAACTGCATAAAAACCATTATCTACATTCCAAACAGACAAATATATTTGTTTACATTACAAAACTGATCTAAAATTATTGATTAAAAATTTTAAGATAGGGAAAAATAAACAGTTACTTCACAATTTCTCGTTTCTTCCAGCGTAAGTTCTTACCTTTGCATTTTCTGCATTTTAATGCAGTTTCAGCATTGCGAGAACCACAATCTCTGCAAATTTTCATGTATAAACGAGCTTTCTGAGCTATAGTCTTCTTTACTGGATCCAATATCGGCATTTTATTGATACCCTTCTGTTTTAGGTATGTCTTTGATGGCAGAGTCTCAAATATACCTTTTGTATATATATGGTATTTATTTGATAATTTCTATTGTTACGTATGTTCGTGTATCTTCTATTCCATCAATCATATATAATTTTTTCAAGATTTCATCCAGATGCTCGCGTTCGACAATTATTAAAACATCTACTTCACCTGCTATGCGGAAAGCTCTAGAAACAGCCAATTCTCGAATTTGTTCGTAGACGTGGATGCGTTTAATAGGTGAAATCTTTAGCAAAATAAATGCTGGTGTTGTTGAAACACCTAATGCCGCTAATCCTTTTTCAGTGACGTCTATGAAGCCTCTGCCTGTTCGGATATAGCCATTGTTCTTAAGTTTTCGCAGATGAACGTTAAGTGCCTGTCTGCTGACGCCTAGTTGCCCTGATAATTCAGCTTGCTTCAAACGCAGTGTATATGTGTTTGTTGATTTTCCCTTCTCAAAAAGTGTTTTTAGCAGTTGAATTGACCGTTTAGTTATTGGTTCCAATTTCGTCACATTTGTTAAGTTTACTATGTTAAACCTTTACAATAATCAACTACCTTATGAATTTGATGTCTCTAAATATTTGGCCCTACTAACAACAGCTATTAGCGGCAAAGACACAAGCGTTTCCATGTTTGAAAAGTCAAGTAAGAAACCAAATGATGTACCACAATGTATTTATGCAGAAAAAAAGGTAAATGAAGCCACTTAAAAGTAAACTAGGAGTGAAGTGAACCCCAGTGACAGAAGCCACCAGCGCAGTACTTATCGGTAAAAAACCAATAATGAATTATGTCCTCGCTTGCATTACTTTCTTCCATGGTGGAGCAAAAGAAGTCAGCATTAAAGCACGCGGCAGATCTATCAGCAGAGCAATCGATGTGGCTGAAGTGGTTAGGCACAGATTCCTTCCCGACGTCAAAATAAAAAGCGTTGGTATTGGCACTGATCAATTCTTACCGATTGACCAAGAAGAAGGCACTCAGGGTGGCACTAACGTTAGCACCATCGAAATAACGTTGATGCGTTAAGTCACTAAGGCAAAGCAGATCTCCTTCTTTGCAGGAATACCGACTTTCAATGAAAACAGAGCTATGCAGTTTCTGCTTAAAAAGTGGCATACTATGCCAGAAGTGTTCAACTAAAGTAAAAGCTGGCGAAATCAGTGACTTAGACCTGAAAATCGCCCGTTTATTACTCAACTTAGAAGAAAAGTACCCGTCCCTGCAAAACGTCTGCTTTTATAAAGCAGTCGAGGTCGAAAAGACATTAGCTATTCTGGTAGGGCATGGCGACGTACCAAAACTTTTAGGTTACGGCGGCAAAATCGTTAAAATCATAGGCGATGAAACCAACAAGAATGTACGCGTACTGGAATACGGTGTGGATGACCGTAAATTCCTCGAAGACCTGTTTGTTCCCTTTAGCATCTTAACTATTAACACTATTTGGCTTCCAGACGGAACAACGGAAACACGTGTTATCCTAAAGAGGAAACGCGGTGCACAATTGCCAACGGACCTTAAAGCGCTAAAGGAAATCGCAAGTAAAGTACGAAAGATGTCTTTACGTGTCGAAATTGCAGACTAAAAGGCTGGTAAATCAACATGGACTTGGACTCTATTGGTGACTGGGTTAGAACACAGTATACCTCAGAGGTAACCGCAGACTTAGATAGTACTGAAGTTACCCTTTTTGGATGGGTCCAAGAAGTCCGAGACCTCGGTGGTCTACGTTTTATTATATTACAGGATCGACAGGGTACCGTCCAAGTAACCATACCTAAAAAGCACATATCCCCCAAAGTTGTAGCTAAGTCAGATTTACTGCAAAAACGCTTCAGTGTCGGTATAAGAGGTAAAGTTAAAAAAACCAGTCAGACAACTCGAGGCGTCGAAATAGTTCCAATCGACATTAAAATTTTCAACACAGCAACCGAACAACTCCCGATTGATATTACCGGCAAAACACCTGCAAGCATTGAAGTACGCTTAGACGCCCGTCCACTTGACCTCACATTAGACTCAAGCTTGGCAACATTTAAAATTCAACACGTTGCCCTCCAAGCAATTCGTAGCTACCTCTTCGACAAAGGCTTCATAGAAGCTCACAGTCCCCGCATCATCGCATCCGCAACTGAAGGTGGTGCAGAATTGTTTGGTATTGACTACTTTGGACAGAAAGCATACTTAGCGCAGAGTCCACAACTCTATAAAGAACAATTAACAATGAGCTTTGAGAAAGTTTTTGAGGTTGGCCCTTTTTTCCGAGCAGAAGAATCCCATACAAGACGTCATCTTAGCGAATTTACCTCAGTTGATGTTGAAATGGCTTTCGCAGATGCCAAAGATGTAATGCTACTTCTTGAAGAAGTTATTCATTATACATTTACTATTGTTTACGAAAAATGTCAAGCGGAATTAACAATATTAGGCCATAAGCTTGAAATTCCAGAATTACCTTTTGTGCGCTTAACATATACTCAGGCACTCGAAGATCTCAAGAGACAAGGAATAGTGATTCCTTGGGGTGAAGACATCCCGACCGACGCCCTGCGTGCTCTATGCAAGTTGTACCCATACTTTTACTTTATAACTGATTGGCCTACACATGCCAAAGCATTCTACATCAAACCATACACCGCCCATCCTGAAATGAGCGAAGGATTTGACTTAATGTTTGGTTATATTGAGTTAACCTCAGGTGGAACCCGTATCTGTGCCAAAAACCAGTTAATTGAGCGCCTTAAAGAGAAGGGCTTAAACCCGGATTCTTTCAAGATGCATTTGCAAGCTTTCGATTACGGTATGCCCCCACATGCAGGCTGGGCAATTGGTTTAGAACGACTGACAATGATTTTAACAGGGATTGAAAACATACGCGAAGTCACTTTATATCCAAGAGACAGGGTAAGGCTGACACCATAATACAATTACCGCTATCGTTCAACCCGCTGGATACTACCTTTCCTTTAAGTTAATGAAAAGGGTTTATGCGGCCATTACTAGTGTCCACTTTACTGAACCGCAGGTACGGCAAGGTGGAAAGGTTTCAGTCTTTGAGAGTGGGATTTTGGATTTTTCGCCTTTTTCTTTGCAAAAATGTGCATATAATCCTGATGTAGGGCATTTTTCCCCTGTGCGAAAAAACTTGCGGCTTTTAGTTTCTTTTGCTGTTTTTGTATTGTTTTTCGGTTTAATTTTTTTCTTAACCGCTAATTTCTTTGGTTTTTTCTTTTCTGGCATATACATCAACCAATCTTTGGATCAGTAGATAATAATAAGCTTTGTTAATATCCCCCGATATTTACGTTAAAATTTTCACTTAACCGCTTTGATGTTATTGTTCTGATATAACCTATCAATCATGTTTACATGCTCACTTCAATAATCAATAATTACTGTAGCCGAAAACCCATAAGTCAGTAATTATCACAAGTTCTTATTAAAGAACTTTGTCGAGCGTTTCTAAGTTAAAAACAGTGTTTGCACAGCCATTCTTTATCAAAGGAATTGCTTGCCCCCTTACGTTAATTATTGGTAAAAGGTGACTCATCATCTTCATCTCCTCACCACAAGCTATTCCGACAACACCTTGATAATTGTTGTTTTTAAGAATTTTTGGAATGCATGACCCGCCAGGAACTATGTATACATCATAGCCTTTACTTCTTGCTTGGGCATCTGCCTTATTCACAAGACAGTCATCTGAACAATGATCACAAATATAAGTTGGTATACTAGGTTCAAAAATAGCTTTACACCTGTTATCCATAAATTTGCGTGAACAATGCGGTAAAAAGAGCACACGCCTTTCTGTTTCTAAAAATCGTTTTCTCTCTGTCAAATTGATTGCTTGTAAATCAACAAGGTCTTCCAATAGTATCATTGCATCAGCTAAATTCAATCCTGTTGCTTCTTGGATCTTAAACTTGACTATTAAATCATGGGTTGTTTTAAAGACAGCTTTATGCACGCCCTTTTGATGACTAACCGTAGCTAATTCGGTGAAAAAAAACCGAGGAACCTTTGATAGATCGAAGGTAAATTTATAGGGCATAGTTATGCATACTCTATTCAGACTTAAAAGTTTCGCTATAATTTTTTATGATTGATAGTGAATTTTTTGTTCGATACTAATCATTATTGGGCAAGTCTTTAAGGGCTTTAATTTTGTTTCACAACTGCACTTTTCTCCTCTAGATACTTGACGCGCCCACTGCACCATGTGCAAGTTCATCAATCTACCTCTAAAGTCTGGATTATCCCCTTAAGAATATTTTCCCAGATTATCCGCAACTGCTATGAGCTCTGGCTGTATTTACTCGAGTTTAGTAACAACCTTAAATTAACTAATTTCTGCTTTGTCCTTTTCTTATTAAACCTAAATCATAAAAAGAGAAAATTATTGAATTAAATGCTTATCTGGAACATCAATCTTTCCGCGAGTTCTTTATAGCGGTTTCTAATTGTAACCTCAGTAACTTGTGCTATTTCAGCGATTTCACGTTGTGTCTTACGTTCACCAGTTAAGACTGAAGCAATATAGCTTGCAGCAGCTGCTATACCTGTGGGCCCTCTACCTGAGGTAAGCTTGAGTTCTTTAGCTGCCGCCAAGATTTTGTGAGCGATTTCTTCTACTTTACCTTGCATCGTCAATTGGTTAGAAAACTTTGTAATGTATTGGCTAGGGCGTAGTGGGGGAATGGAATAGTTTAATTCACGGATTAAGAATCGGTAGCTTCTTCCCACCTCTTTTTTGTTAACCGTAGATGCCTGAGAGACTTCATCCAGGGTTCTAGGCAAACCGCATTGTCTACACGCAAGATAAAGTGCTGCTGAGGTGACACCTTGGATTGATCTGCCCCGGATGAGGCGTTCTTTTACTGCTTTGCGATAAATAACTGAAGCAGTTTCTAGAATATTCTTTGGTAGATTGAGATTGTTAGACATCTTTGTTATTTCTGAGAGTGCAAACGCAAGGTTACGCTCTGTTGCATCAGAAACCCTTATGCGACGCTGCCATTTACGGAGACGATATACCTGTGCTTTCTGACCAGGTGAAAGACTTTTACCATAAACATCTCGATCATGCCAATCGATGGTTGTCGAGAGACCTTTGTCGTGGATAGTGTAAGTTAGAGGTGCACCTACGCGTGTACGTTTAGAGCGTTGTTCATCATCGAACGCTCTCCATTCTGGTCCACGGTCAGCAAATTTCTGTTGCACAACAACACCGCAGTCCATACAGACAATTTCAGCGGCTTCTGAATCATGCATAAGTCGGGTGCTTTCGCATTCAGGACATGCCCTAGCTTTGGGTTCTGTCGGAGATGCGATTTGGTTTTCTATTGATACCTGTAACTTTATATCCCTATTCATAGTCTCTTCTGCTCCGTTTCATTTTCGGGAGGAGCAGATAAACTGGTTTATTCACCAGTTTGGCGGGTTCCCTAACGCTTGGTTTAATAACTGCATAAGGTGCGGAGACTGGGCCGATTATGTCAAAAACTTTACCGATAACATTAAGATTTTCGTCGACAACTTCGGAGCCGATTTTCGGAGGATTCTCAGCTTTAACTATGGCGTTTCCTGAAGGAGATACATTTGAAATTTTGCCCAATCTTTGCAAACGCTTTTCCCCTCTCGAAAACATGTATGAGACCGTAGCTCTGGATTTAAAGGTTTCTGGATAGTGTATTAAGTGAGAGTATAATAATTAATTTGGAGTTGTTCTATCTAAAATAGTCTTACTTTCTGTTTTAGGTATATTTCAGCA
>LSQX01024962.1_pt1 | contig 14343 bp, 12 predicted proteins | sample 654561 | NCBI WGS metagenome assembly LSQX01 (sample SAMN04489861, study PRJNA283612) | anaerobic digester metagenome | isolation source: 4 biogas reactors fed with cattle manure at either 37C or 55C with and... | place: Denmark: Kongens Lyngby | collected 2014
GACCTCCCGCAAAGACAATGCCTTGGACGGATTCGCGACGAAGATGCGGTGGATGTCGTCCTCACCCAGCCCCGCGGCGCGAAGACGGGGGACAAAGGTGTTCAGAAGATAGCCCATGCCCGGGCCGCCCCCGTAGCTCACACGGTATGAGCGCCTGGCCAGGTCGTTACCGAGGACGATCTGCCCGCCGAAGCCCGCGTCCACCATCCGGCAAATCAGCTCGACTAAGGCCGAGTCGGGATAGTACTTCACCCGGGACGGGCCGTCGTACAGCACCATCGCGCCCGTCTCCGCCACCGCTTTGTGGTAGGCAAAGTCCATGTTGCGGTCGAGGTGCCCGATAATGACAGCCGACGGATCGACCCCGTACTTCACGAACAACTCGACCTGCTCCAAGGCCATCGTGCCGTAGGTGGTGTGGGTCGAGATGGGGACACCCGTAGCCAGGTGCGCCATTGCGACGGCTTCGAAAAGGCGCTCGGTCTTGGCCGGGACCGTGTGATACTCGGTAGCCGCTTTCAGTACCCCGGCCTTGGCGCTGATCCTTTCGACGATGGGCCCCCGGTAATCGTAACGGTCCATTCCCACGGTCACATCGGCGATGAAAAGGTCGACGATCGCGTCCAACGGATACGTGTAAACCCAGTGGTCCGGGGTATAGTACTGCACCTGATGAAAACCCGAACAAGCCACGATGTGCACACCGGTGCGGCGGGACACCTCCACCAAGCCCGGTGCGTCGCGCCCTGTGGCCACGGGCATCATGTCGACTACTGCCCGGCCGCCCGCCGCCTTGAAAAGCTCGAGCTCCTGACAGGCTTTGTCGACGCTGTCCAGATGGATATCCGGCTCTTTCATCACGCCCACTCCAGCGGATATCAAGAGGTGGTCGTGCATGTTCGTTACACCGAGCGTCTCTGAATCGATATCACCGAGAACGGTACGGACTTTCCCCACGGTCTGTCATCTCCTATCCGAACGAACGGCGCAGCCCGCCCTTGCGTGTGAGTTGCATCGTGTAGGTATAACGATCCCCGCGGCATATGGCCTCCTCGTACACCAAAGGGTCGCCGGCCTCGTCGAAGCTGGTGCGGTGAAACAGAAGCCCCGGACTTCCGGGAGGCACGTCCAGCCGTCTGGCCACGTCGTCGGGGATGATGATCGCGCGAATCTCGTGCACCGCCGTTTCCACCCGTACGTTCGCGCGGCGGGTCATCAGTTCGTACAGGGAGCCTTCGAACGCGTCGTCGGGGTGCAAGCCGAGCCGGGGATGGATGTAGTCGACCATGTAGACCCAAGGCTCGTGGTCGGCGTAGCGCAAACGGTTCACCCGCAAGACCGGCGAGCCGGGTGCCATGCGCAGCATCTCGGCAACGGCATCCGGAACGGGCACTACGCCTTTGTTCAACACCTGCGTACTGGGCAACATGCCGCGGCTTGTAATTTCCTCGCTAAAGCTGACCAGATGCGGGAGGCTGATGCGCAGCGGAGGACGGGCGATGAACGTTCCCTTCCCCGTGATCCGTTCCAACAGCCCTTCGTCCATGAGTTGTTGCAAGGCGCGGCGCACGGTCGCGCGGCTCACTTGGAACGTTTTTTGCAGCTCCTCTTCGGTGGTGAAAAAGTCGCCGGGTTGCCACGGCCCTTGCTCTATCTGTTGCCGCAGGTATTCCGCCAACTGATGGTATAGGGGGACGGGTGCGGCACGGTTCAATCGGAAGGCTCGAGTGGAAATCCCTTGGCCCATAGCGATCCCTCTCCCAACTAGCCCGACACGAGCCAGCCGCCGTCGACCGGGAGCACGACGCCGGTGACGAACTTTGCGCCATCCCCCGCCAAGTACAGCGCGGCGCTTGCCACGTCTTCCGCCTCGCCCAAATCCCCCGTCAGAGGCTGTTTTACTTTCATGAGCCCGACGATCCGCGGGTCGCTCTGCGCCCGCTTGCTCATAGGCGTCCTGATCAAACCGGGCGCGACGACGTTCACCCGAATGCCGTACGGAGCGTAGTAAGCGGCCATGGCCCGGGACATGGAAATGATCGCGCCCTTGCTCGCCGCGTACGCGTGGGTGCCGAAGTGCTCGGCGGAAGGCGAGAGCCCGAGGACGGAGCTCGTATTGATAATGCTTCCGGACCGCCTCTGCATCATGCCGGGCAGGACCGCTCGACAACACATGAACATGCCTTTCACGTTGACGTCCATGACCTTGTCCCAGCCTTCGTCGGTAAGCTCGTGGACGGGGCCGTCTCCGTAGCGCCGTCCGCTGATGCCCGCCACGTTAAAGAGCACGTCGATGCGGCCCTCGCGCCGTTCGACGTTGCGAAAGACGCGCTCCACATCGTCCCGGCACGACACGTCGCCGACTTCGTAGACGCAGCTCCCCCCAGCCTGCTCCACCAAGCGGCACGTTTCGGCCAAGTTGCTCTCCGTCCGCGCTACAACATGCACCCTCGCACCGTGACGGGCAAACAACACGGCCGCAGCCCTGCCGATCCCCGTCCCCCCACCGACGATCACGGCTACCTTCCCGGCCAACTGCCGCTCACCCATCGGACCGGCCGCCCCGTCGTCCGGTCCCTTGACGAAACTCCTGCGCTGCGGCGTCTCCATTTGTACACGCACCCCTTACGCGACGGTCACTTCAGCATAAAATCCGAGCTCCAACGGTACGGCCGGGCAGCGGCCACCCAAGCGCAAAGCGCATGGGCATCCACCCCAGCGAAACGTGCCTGTCCAGGACCGTCCAGCGTCCTGAAGCTGCCGCTCTTCACGGCAGTCATCGCTGCGTCTCCTTTCCGGCACGGCCGCCCGCCGCCAATGCCAGCAGGGCAGCGCCGTAAGCGGGTGGATGTTCGGGCTTTACCGGTTTCAGGTGCGGAAGCTCGTGTCCCACCTGCTCCGTGAGCAACCGGTGAAAAAGACCGTGCTCGAAAAGGCCGCCGGCCAGAACTAGAGGATAAGTATCAGGATAAAGGCACAGCTTTTCGACGACGGCGGCTACGGAGGCGGTCAGCTCCGCAATCGCGCGCTCGAGAATATCCCGGGCGACCGGGTCTCCCTCCTGCGCTGCGTCGATCAGTAGCGGAGCCAAGGCGGCAATCTGTGTCCGGCTGAACTCCCCTTCGTACACGGCGCGGGGAAGTTCGCTGGCATCTTCGACCGCCACGTGCCGCAGGACGGACGCCGCGAGCGCGGTGTCCGGACCCCTGCCGTCGTAAGCCCGCATGGTAGCTTGCAAGGCCGCCCATCCGAGGTAAGACACGCTGCCCTCGTCACTGAAATGGGGGCCCCAGCCGTTGGCGCGCCAAGTCCGGCCCGCGGCGTCGCGCCCCCAACAGGCTGCTCCTGTCCCCGCAATCAGGACGATCCCCGGTCCTTCGGCCGTGACCGTGGCCAAGGCGCCTACCGGGTCACCGTCGACCCCGATTCGCTCCGCGAGCCACGGCTCGAGCGCGCGAAACGCAGCCCGCCTTCGCAAGCGGGCCGCGTCGCGTGCAGTTTGTATGCCCGCCAGGGACAAGAACGCTCCTACTTGGGGCTGATCTAAGGGCAGGCCGCTTTCCCGGCGCGCCCTGCGCACTGCCGCCTCCACCGCTGCGATGCCCTGTGCCACGGCACCGTCGTGCAAACCTCCGCACCACCAGGCGCCGGCTTCGCCCCACCCGCGGGCACGCCGCTGTTCGTCGATGATGCAGGCACGCGTGCGCGTCCCGCCCCCGTCTATCCCTACGTAGAAGCGTCCCGCCACGTCTACACCATCCTCGTATCCAAGCGGCTCAGCCTGCGCCCCAAGCGACGGCCGTATTCCTGCACGTTCAGCTCCATGGAGGTGTGGGCAGCCTCTTCTTGGGCGTCGCGCCGGTTATGGCTGTGCAGCACCAAAGGCGGTTTTCCCATGCGCGTGAGCTTGGCCGCCGTCTCGGCTACGATAGCCTGGATGATGAACACGGAAGCCAACGTCGATCCAGAGGCCACATTGTGCTCCAAACCTTCGATGGAAACCAACGCATCGCCCGGCGGCATGCAGTTGTCGATCACGAGGTCGGCAATGTCCATGAGCCGCTTGCCGCTCGCGTGCCGGGAATTGGTCGAGGAAGAATGTGCTACGCTCGTGATGGCGATGACCGGAACGCCGCGGCGCCGGCACCCTAAGGCGATGTCGATCGGGACCGCATTCACACCGGAGTTGGAAAAGATGATCATGCAGTCGGGCGGCTCCACTTGGTGGCTCTGCAGGATCACGTCGCCGTATCCCGGCACTTGCTCTAAAAACGTTCCCTGGAGCAACCCGTTGTCGGTCACCATGTAATTCGGTGTACTCAAGGCCAGCTCCACCATGGGACGAAAGCCCGGGTATGAGCCGATGCGCGGGTACGCGTCAATGCAGGGCAGATGGGAGTGCCCCGTGCCGAACAAGTTGCACCAACCGTCTCCGGCAATGGCTGTGGCCGCCATCGCCGCCGCCTTTTCGATGTTCCGTTGTTGAGTGGCTTGAATCTTCTCGAGCACCTTCATCATAGAGGACATAAACTGCAGGCCGTGTTGCATCGCTGATCATTCCTCCGCGGCTGGCTTCCGTTCCGTACGAGGTGGACCCCGAGGCGGTCCCTCGCTTTGGACGTTTGATCGATTGTACGTACAAAGCTCTGTCACTACGACCGTAACCCGGCTCGCTTCTCCGGACAATGGACAATCAGACGATAATCATGGACTATTCAACGGTCTGTTCCCCCGATGGCCTCATTACAAACAACAAAACATAGTCCATTACCTTGACCACTTCGTCCATTGTGAGCGAAAACCGCACGGCCGTATGTTGGAATCGTCCGAACCACCCGCCGAAGGCCAACCGGGAGGCTCTGGATCGAACGATTTGACAAGGGGTGAACGCAATGTTGGCTGCTCCAAAACAGATGCCAGTCCGCAGGTGCAACTTTTCGTTTCGTCGTATGTGTCGGAATATTGTGCTCGTCCTGGCGCTATCTGCCTCGCTGTCGCCGGGCCCGGCCGCGGCCCAGGAAACCCTGCAATTCATGGCGGCCGGCAACAACATCAACATCATCAATCTTTTGCAGGAGGAACTCTTGCCGGCTTTCGAACGGGAATTCGGAGTCCGGGTCGAGTTCAGCGCCGTGTCGTGGGCGGAGCGTACCGACCGCCTGGCTCTACTCGTCGCTTCGGGCCTGACTCCCGACGTGATCGGCACCGCCTACTACAGCCCGCACGAAGAAGGAGCCCAGGGGCTTTTCCTTCCTTTGGGCCCCTACCTGGAGGAGTGGGAGTACACGGACAGCATTCCGGCGCCCCTATGGCTAACCCAAACGTGGCGCGGTGAAGTCTACGTCGTTCCGTTCGAAATCGACATGCGAGGGTACGCCTACAACAAGAGCGTGTTCGCCGAGGCCGGCTACGACCCCGATTCCCCGCCGCAGAGCTGGACGGAACTCGTGGAATATGCCCGCCGGCTTACGCGCCTGAGCCCCGATCAAGATGCCGTGGAGGTACGGGGCATCGGGCTTTGGGGACCGGCGGGAGAGTTCATGTCGTTCATGCACCAGGCCGGAACACCGCCCGTCGATCTCGAGTCGTTTCGATCAAACTTCGATCGCCCCGCGGCGGTGGAGGCGGCCGAAGTATGGGCTGAGCTGCTGCGAGCCAGTCGCTACGAGTTAGGCGGACCGAACGCAGGAGTAGCCGTGGGCGCCGTGGCCATGGAGTCGACGACCCCGGGTTCGTTCGCCGGCTACCTGGATCAAGTCGGAGGAGACCTGCCCACGCTGTCGTCGGAGCTGGGCGTTTTCTATCCTCGCAAGGACCGTGAGTCGGATCCCGTGGCCCTTGCCTTTGTCAACGGGCTAGCGATCGCACGCACGAGCAAGAACCCCGACCTGGCGTGGGAGCTGATCAAGTACTTGATGCGCGACGAGGTGCAGCAGAGGATCCACGAGACCGCAGGCTGGATGCCTCCTCGCGTCGAACTCGCCTCTCAGTTCGTTACGAATCCGCTACTGCCTGCCGCCTACGATGCCGTACAGTACCTGATCGCCGCGCAGCTGCCGCCGCCCCGTAACGTCTCGCAAAATGAGCTGGACGCGTGGCTTTACCGGGTTCTGCGAAGTGAGGTTCCGCCGGAAGAGGCAATGTTGGCAGTACACGATTTGTGGAGCCGGTTGCTCGCCGAGTGGGGCGCAGCGGTCAGCAAGTAAAGGCGGCTGCCTGCTCGTCGCGCCTGGCGGTCCGCTACCCGCTTCCGCATGGCAAGGGACATCGACAGCTAGAACGAGACCCCGTCTACCGTGCCGTGGGCGACGGGGTCTCGGTTTACCTGTGACTCGCCGAAGCCGCGGCATTGACGATTTCGATGAAACGATTTGGCAAAAGCTCATAGGGACATCTGCGCCGGCGGCGAAGTACGAATCCGATGCACGATGCGACCAACGGCGAGGAGGATTGTCATGGAAACCGCTTTTACATCGCCCGGCCACTGGTACCGGGGCAACCTGCACATGCACTCTACGGAATCGGACGGCAAGCTGGGTCCACAGGAGGCCTTGACCTGGTACCGCGAGCGGGGCTACGATTTTGCCTCCCTGACCGACCATCGCAAGACAACGGACGTTTCGACATTCGGCGACGAGGGCTTTCTGGTCATTCCCGGCACCGAACTCGATTGCGTCGACCCGGAGCGCGACGTCGGCTACCACATCGTAGGCGTCGGGATCAAGCCTTTCTCACAAGACGACGCGACACGCCAAGGTCCCGGCCAGGCTTTGGTTGACCTCATCACGCGGCACGACGGCCTGGCGATCATGGCCCATCCATACTGGCTCGGTCAGGAGCCCAGCGATATCATGGCGGTGTCGGGTGCCGTTGCCGTCGAGGTGTACAACGCGACCTGCGCCCGGCCCGGCAAGGAATTCGCGATGGTGCACTGGGATGGCCTGCTCGACCGGGGCTACCGCATCTGGGGCGTCGCGGCGGACGATGCCCACAACTATGTGGGCGATGCCGGACGGGGCTGGGTGATGGTAAAAGCGCCGGAGCTGACGGAGGCTGCGATCCGGCAAGCTCTAATCGAAGGCCGCTTCTACGCCACGCAAGGTCCGGCGATCGTCGATATGCGCCTTGTCGGAGACCGCATCGAAGTCCACTCATCGCCCGTCCAGAAAATCCGGTTTATCTCGAACCGGGGCCGCGGCCGGACGGTCGAAGCGGAACCGGGCGGCGCCATTACTGCAGCCAGCTTTCCGGCTCCGCCCCGCGGCTACGTGCGGGTGGAATGCATCGACCACCGGGGGCTGCGTGCCTGGAGTCAGCCTCTTTTCTTCGACTGAGGCCACCGGTCCTTGACGAAGAAGCGCGACGCAAGGACGGCGGCGCGGAACGTGAACCGTTACCGGCGCGCCGGGCGGGACGGCAGCGACCAAGGGCAGGCCCGTCCCGCCCCGCCCGCTGGGCCCCCCTGCCGGCTGCCGTGAACTGAACCTTGAGGAGCTGCAGAAATGGATCGGCGAAAACAACTGAAAGCGCTGTTCAAGCAGGAAAAACCGGAAATGGGCGTCTACGCGATCGAATGCAAGGCGAGCGGCAAGATGCTGGTCGCTGCAAGTCAGAACCTCAAGAGCGCGATGAACAGCAGCCGTTTCAAGTTGAACGCGGGAATGCACCCGTGTCGCGAACTGCAAGAAGAATGGCAGGAACGAGGAGCCGAAGGATTCGCATTTCGCGTCCTCGACACGTTGGCATATGCCGAGGACAAGACCCAAACCGACTACACCGAGGACTTGGAGGCGCTCCGTACCCTGTGGATGGAGCGCCTGGCCGAGCAGAACATAGAATTCTACCGTCCTTAAGTCCGGGGATCTCCGCACACCGCTGCCGCCCGGCGGGGTAACCTGATCCATACGAAAGCTCGGCGCCACGACGAGAAAGCCCCGGGGACGACACTGGGAATCGCTCGCCCGTCATCCCAGCTCGCGGCCTTGCGCCCTGTTGCCAGATCCTGGCGGCGGCCCGTGCTCCGGCGACGTGACCCACAGGCGGGTCGCTCAATCCGCGACTTGACCCGCAGATGGGTCACCCGCAGCGCCCAGCGACCCAAACATGGGCCGCGGCGCATCGACCAGTGCTCGACATCGTGGTACCGGATATCCTCCTCCCACGTTGTCGCAGCTACGTGCGCTGGAACTTTTTCCACGCGACCCGCTCCCTGCAACGATGCTGCACCCGACCTATCGCCGGGTCGGCTCAGGGGGAAAGCGACCCATATCCGGGCCACGGTCCGTTACTACGGACCCACCGGTGGGCCAGTCCAGCGTGATGCCTGTAGCCCTCTTCCCCGTTTCGCGCCTAAGCGAAATCGCCGATGCTCCTGGCGGCCAGGGCGACGCCGTCGGCTACCGTCCGAGGTTTGCAGCGCGCTAAGGCCTCGTCGATCCAGACCCACTCGAACCGGTCATGTTCCACGTCGTGCAACGTGACGAGCGCATCGGCCGGAACTTCTGCGACGAACACGGCCCACTCCGCAGTAGCTGCACTCACCATACGGATGTCCGCCCGCAACCCCGCTTCCTCGAACAACTCGCGGGCTGCGCATCCATCGATCGGCTCACCGGGATGACGGGCACCGGAAGGCGGAGTCCAGGCCCAGTCGCCCTCGTATTCCGGTCCCTCATGAGCCCGATGCAACAGAAGGTACTCGACTCCGGCATCCATCCTGCGGTACACGACGACCGTTGCACCGAAGGGCGGCTCCGGTGCGATCGGCTGTCCGTCCCATGTTCTCATCACGCCACGCCCTCCCGTCGTGGAGCTACTTCCGCTCGGCGGCTCAAGTCGCGTCGGCTTACTGTAGGGGGATCGTGTGCTGCGAGATCGCGCGTCCTCGTACAATGTAGTCCTATATGACTATAACGCGCGACCACTACCTCCTTCTCAGCCGGTTTGCACAATTTTGGCGACCAGCCGACAGCTTCCGAACGGAGCTCGTGTACCACGGGATCCCGTGCGACAGGGCCTCGGGCATAGTCTCAATCATCCGGTGACGTGTCAATCGGGGGTTGAGACGGCTCAGGTCTGAACACTTTGCATGGAATGGAGTTCCGAAAGCGCGGGCAACGCCCGGCCCTCTCTAAGCACTCGAGTCGGCGCCTTCTTGCCCCAAGGACGCGGGCACCTCACTTCGTTGAAATGCAGCTCGCTCCTCCTCACTGAGCTGCAGCCACGTTGGCAGCCACGACCAAACCCACTCCCGCTGGCGATCGGGCAGTCCCTCGATAAAGACCTCGATCACCCACTTGAGCCGCGTCCAATTGAGCACCGCCAGCGCAGCCACCCAGATGACGTAAAGCCACACCTCGGGCCTCCTATGCACGATGGCCAAGACCGGCAGCGAAAGCTGAAGCGGAAACATGAAGGCCAGCAGGATCGTCGAGACGGGCCGGAGCCAGTACAGCAGCGTGCAGACGGCCGCCCATCCCGCAATGATCCGGCCCGGCAAATACTCCATGCGGGCAAGGGCGATCGCGCACCCGACGGTCAGTGCCACGTCGATCCATATGTCCTGTTTTCCAATGCGCGACGGAGGCGTCAAAGACCGGCGGGCTATCTTTCCGTCTACCGCGTCCGTGCTCCACAGCAGGATGGAGTACTTCACCAGCTTGCCCAAGGACGCGCCGCTCCGCTCCCACGGCATAACCGCCAAGGCGACGCCGCCGGCGAGACGTGACAGCGTCAACAGGTCTGCCACGAGCCTAGTCCAGGGCATGGGTCCGTTGTAGAGCCCAGGGGGCCTGCGGGGAGAATTCTGCACTTGTGCGTTCACGGAACGACCACTCCTTCCTCTCCCGCACGCTGCAAGCGATCTCCCGGATTCCACCTCCATTTTAGCACGCAGGTGCCCGCCGGCTGGCTTTTTCTGTTGACAAGGGACGTGTGTCACCTCAATAATAAGGCCGAATTCCGGAGGGAGGAGCGGGCGTGGACAAGACACCGGCCTTGATCGTCACCTGGGAGGAAGCTGCAGTCGCCGGAGCGCAGGCAGTCGGCGGCAAAGGATGGAATTTGGGACGGCTTCATCGCTACGGCTTTCGGGTACCCAGGGGCGGGGTCATCGTGGCCTCGGTCTACGATGCAGTCTTGTCCTTACCCCACATCGCCTCTTTGCGCCGCGAGGTAGACGGCGTGTCCCCGGACCGGCTTTCCGACGAGCACGTAACCTTTCACCTGGCCCACCTGCGCGACGCCATCGCCACTGCGACGCTCCCCGGCATATTCCTGGCCGAACTGGAACGCTTTCTGGCGGAACGGGGCCTGGCTGACGCGCTGCTCGCGGTCCGCTCCAGCGCGACGGCCGAAGACAGCCGCGGCGCTTCCTTTGCCGGGATGCACGAGAGCTTTCTCAATGTTTACGGCTTGGACGAGATCGAAGCCGCGGTCAAAGCCTGCTACGCCTCGCTGTGGACGCCCCGCGCTTTGGCATACCGGCGCCGCCTGGGCCTGACCGACGACGACGTGCGCTGCGCCGTGGTCCTTTGCGAGATGGTGGGTACGAAAGGGCCCCAAGGCGCGGTTCCAATGTGCGCGGGCGTGGCCTTCTCGTGCGATCCCGTTACCGGCGACAGGGAGCGCATTACAATCAGCGCTGTCTCGGGCCTTGGCGATGCCGTCGTGAGCGGGGCGGCCAACCCGGAAGAGATCGTAGTGCACGTGGGGTCGACGGGCGAGTTCGAGCGAGTGGAGCGCAAGTCTCCCGGAGCAACGGTTCTAACGGATCAAATGGCGGTCCATCTTGCCCGCCAGGTCGAGCGCGTCGTGTGGGCATTAGGCGACGGCCAGGACCCGCAAGACGTGGAATGGGCCTACGACGGCGGCACCCTTTGGCTCCTGCAGGCCCGGCCCGTCACCAAGGTACCGCGTAACGTGCCCGAAGGTGCCAAGGCACTGCCCGCCGTATGGTCCAACGGCAACTTGAAGGATGCGGTACCCATCGTCCTGAGTACATACGGCTGGAGTATGATGCGGCAGATCATCGCCGTGAACTTGTTCGCTCCTCACCGCGCCGCGGGATATGCCGTGCCCCCGGGAATGGAACTTCTGCGCCGCTTCGCAGGCCGACCGTACTTTGACCTTACGCTCATGGCATGGATTTACTGGGACGCTCTGGCAGTGCCTCCCGCCGACCTCAACCGCAGTCTGGGCGGGTACCAGCCGGAAATTCCCATTCCCCGGGAAAACGCCTTAAGCTCCAACGGACGGAGGCGCAGCGCGACCCGGATGCGGCTTTGGCGTGTCTTGCGAGATTTCGACCGCCGGGGTGAGGAGATGATCCGGCAGGCGTTTGAGCAGGTCGCCGAGTGGTCCCGGATGGACTTGACCGCCCTCAGCGATGAGCAGCTGCTGGCTCATTTGCGTGAGGTGAAGGCCGCGGGCCTTGCCTTCGGTCCTTACTCGATGTACGCCAACGCCAGTGCGGGTGTGTGGCTCGACCTGCTCGAAAGGCTCCTGGAGAAAGTGGCCAAAGGGCGCGGTAAAGCCTTAGCAGCGGCACTCATGGCAGGCAGCGGCGGAGTCGTCAGCGCCGAGCACGGGTTCCGGCTCTACGATTTGGCCCGTGCGGCGCAGCAAGATGAAGCGGCACGAGTATACTTGCAAACCGAATCGTTCCATCCCCAAGGATGGAGGCAGCTCCCCGCGACGTCGCCCTTCCGCATGGCGTTCGAACAGTTCCTGCGCGAGTTCGGCCACCGGGCAGTTTACGAGGTGGACGTCATGACGCCGCGCTGGAACGAGGACCCGTCGTACCTGCTCGCACAAATTCGTGCGATCATGGCTATGGGAGAGATTCCGGACCCGCGAGAAGAAGCGAGGCGCAGACGCGAGAAGGCCGAAAGCGAGCTCGCTTCCCGTTCCCGTGTGCTCCGGCCCGTGATCCGCTGGCTGGCGGAACGCCTGCGGCACAGCTTTGCCTTGCGCGAGGGCGCGAAGTCGGCACTGGTCGCGTTCTTGGCTCCCACCCGCGCGGCGCTCCTAGAGCTGGGCCGGCGCCTCGCAGCCGCAGGCCGGTTGGCGAAGGCGGACGACGTCTTCTTTCTGAGTGCGAGTGACGTGGAAATGCTCCTCCTCGGGCTGTGGGACGGCACCGGTTGCAGCAACTTGGTGGCCGACCGGAAGGAACAGTTTGCGCAGTGGTTAGCCGAAAGCCCGCCCGACGTATTCGTAACGGGCGAAGGCGGCGAGCTGCAAGCCTGGAGCGGTGGGCCGACGCGCGGCGAGGCTGCGGGCAGTCCCCGCCACCGCCCGCATGCAGCCACTGAGAGCAATCGGCTGACAGGCATCGCCGTATCGCCCGGCACAGCGAGGGGAAAAGTGCGCGTGTTGCACCATCCCCACGAGGGCCAGCGCCTCCTGCCCGGCGAGGTGCTCGTTGCGCCCTCGACCGATCCCGGCTGGACACCGCTCTTCTTGCGTGCTGCGGCGGTAGTCATGGAGGTAGGCGGCTATCAGTCGCACGGCGCCATCGTCAGCCGGGAATACGGACTGCCCGCCGTCGTCAACATTCCCGGCCTGCTGGGGCTCCTGCACGACGGCGACGAAGTGCTCGTCGACGGCGATGCAGGGACTGTGACGATCGTAGACCGGGCAGAAACGTCGGAAGGACGGCGCGGCCCTGGCAGCAAACGAGCATAACGGGCCGGCGGGTTACCCGTCGCCGGGCGAAGGCGCACGCGGCCGTCCCGCACGCAAACAGCGGATCAGCTCGGCCCCGCACCCGATTGGACCGTCCGCCCCTCGATCACGGCCGAACTCGCCTCGGCCAGCGCCAACGCCGCGAGTTCGTACTGCCGGTTCAACGCCCGGTCCAGGGCATCGTTCAGCTTAAGCGAGACGGGTGTCTCGAGGAAAGCCGTGTACTGCTCGAGATCCGATAGGTCGATGTCACGGTACGTGTAAAGGTAGGCGAGCAAGGTCGACTCTTCCACGCTCTGCCGAATGCTCTCTTCAAAAGCGGGCAGGACGTACACCCGCAATCCCGTTAGATTGAAAGGCACACCCGCGTGCTCGATGCCCCAGCCCGCCGCGATGGTCAAGAGCATCAGATTGGATGCTTGGGCGACGGCCAGATCCGTCCCTCGAACGACCTCCAGCATCCGCCGGACGACGGCCGTACGCTCCGCGTCTTGCACCAGAGTTTCCGCCTGCAGCAACATGTCGAGCTGGGCGTCCACCGCGGATGCGTTTTCTTCCGCGGCGGTGATTTTCCGGCCGAGGTCGCTCTCAAACCAGGCCAAGAGCTCCTCTATCTCGCCTGCTGCGAACGTGCTCTGCAATTCCGACGCGACGGCGGCGAGAAACGCTTCCGGACTCAACACCTCGGCCACCCGTCTCTGAAGCACCCGCAAGGTAGCCGGTTCCACTCCTATCTGTGCCAACGACTCCAGTACAGCGGCCCGGCTAATATACAATGCGTTCGTCAGCTGTACCCGCAGCCCCGATACATCGAGCAGCCGCTCCGTCGGATCCGTTGCACCGGCCAGGCCGCTCGCGCCAGCTCCCAGCACGGTCACGGCACACAACAGCATCGCTGCCAAAAAACGACGCATTCTACTCACCCCGGATCGAGTTGTCGCCCACCGGCATCTGCCTTCCGTTATAACCCATCGGCCAAGCTCCGGCAAGAGGGCTTCCTTTCAACCAGGTCTTCAATTTCCAACTCGCATTGCGTCCGTAGTGGACCCCTCCATATCTCCTCCGATCCGGTCTACGGCAGGAGATGGAAAAGCGCCGGACGAACAAGGAGAACCGGTACAGTCTGAAAATTGTCCGTGATGAGTCGCATGGCATGCCCCCGAAGAGTCCCGCGTCCGGGCCGGCATGATCTTGACAACCGGAAATGCACGCAACGGCGCTTTCACGTTGAGCAAGTCGAACGTAGTCGCCTTCGTCGTCGGCGGCATTGCCGTGGCCCTTGTCGTCTTCCTGACTTTGGTCCTTACCAAATCGCTTCGCGGAAAGGGCATAGATAGGGCATAGGGCGGTCACGTGGAGGGCGTGTGTTCCTTTGTGCCGGCTAGCCAGGTGGGGAGAACCCCCGTGCAGCTGAGGCCGGATGGTCGCGGATGACGGGAACACCGTCTGGCGCCGGAGAACTCCCGTGCATCTGAGGCCGGGGAGAAGGCCGTCTGGAGAAGCCCTCTGTGGGGCAGGCTGGGGGGCGAAACGGAAGGCGGAGCCCGTGGCGGCAGGCCGGGGACATGGCCCGTGGGAATGGCCGGGCAGATGGCCCGTGGGTGGTGGGTACTGCCGGCATGGGTTGCCCCCCGTGGCCTGCCTGTGCAGATTCGG
>LSQX01138994.1_pt1 | contig 14343 bp, 12 predicted proteins | sample 654561 | NCBI WGS metagenome assembly LSQX01 (sample SAMN04489861, study PRJNA283612) | anaerobic digester metagenome | isolation source: 4 biogas reactors fed with cattle manure at either 37C or 55C with and... | place: Denmark: Kongens Lyngby | collected 2014
TCTATATTACAATCGTTGACCCCCATAGGCCAGGCCACGAGTTGAATTATCATCACGGAGAAATTAACTTAAGGATGGCCGACTGCGTTATCATCAATAAAATTGAAACCGCAGACAGCAGTGGTATCCAGATTGTTCGGGAAAACATTGCCAAAATCAACCCCGATGCCTTGGTTATTCAGGCCGCTTCGCCCATGAGCGTGGAACAATCTGAGTTGCTGCGAGGTAAAAAAGTGCTCGTAATTGAAGATGGCCCCACCCTTACTCATGGTGGAATGCCTTTTGGAGCCGGTACCATTGCCGCCAGGCAATTTGGAGCAGAGCTTGTGGATCCCCGTCCTTTCGCCGTAGGAAGCATTCTGAAAACATATGAAAAGTACCCCCATATCGGTAATCTTTTACCTGCAATGGGGTATGGCGAGCAGCAGATTAAAGAACTGAAAACAACAATTAACAATTCCGATGCCGAAATGGTCTTAATCGCCACGCCTGTCGACCTGAAGAGACTAATAGACCTGAAGACTCCGGCAGTAAGGTTGAAATACGAACTACAGGAAATTGGAGAGCCAACCCTGGAGAATGTACTTGCAAAGCTGCTTTAGTCAGATATATTCAGGAGTCAGGAGTCAGCATAAAAAAGTCATTTATGGTTCTCAAACCCGAAAGATACATCAAGCCTGCCGTTAACTCTTTCCACGGCGGTAAGTTTCTTGTAGAGATTATCCCATTTGTAGCTGGAGCGGGCGACCGGTGTGAAAATGCGACGCTCCTCTTCCATAGGATCCGGACCGCACCGACTATCGGACAGGTGTAGCAGTAAACGGTGCCACGGTAGTTATAAACTATATTTATTTTACATTAGCATCGCCATGAGGGCTTTCTGGGCATGGAGGCGGTTTTCAGCCTGATCCACGACAACCGATTGTCTTCCATCCAGAACATCCGCGCTTATTTCCAGGCCCCTGTAGGCGGGGAGACAGTGCATTACCAGGGCCCCAGGCAAAGCCGACTCAAGGAGCTTACTGTTTACCTGATAGGCAGAAAAAATCGCCTTGCGCCTTTCTTTCTCTCCCTCCTGGCCCATGCTGGCCCAGACATCTGTGTAAATTACGGCGGCATCTTTTACAGTTTCAGCGGGGTCCTCTAAAAGATGAACGCTGCCTCCGCTGGCAACAGCATTCTCTCTGGCCATTTTGTAAATTCTTTCCATTGGCCGGTATTGTGAGGGAGTCCCCATATAAATGTTAATCCCCATTTTGGAGCACCCCAGCAGCAAAGAATGAGCGACATTATTCCCGTCACCGACATAAGCAACCTTAAGCCCCTCCAGGTGCCCCAGTTTTTCTTTGATTGTCAACAAATCAGCAAGGACCTGGCAAGGATGGAGAAGATCCGTCAAGCCGTTGATCACCGAAACGGAAGAATTAGCAGCCAGCTCTTCTACTTCGCCGTGATCAAAAGTACGGATCATGATCCCATCCAGGTAACGCGAAAGGACGGCCGCGGTATCTTTAATGGGTTCCCCTCTGCCGATCTGCAGTTCCTGACTGCTCAGGAAGAGGGCATAACCTCCGAGCTGCCACATGCCAACCTCAAAAGAAACCCTGGTCCTCGTAGACGACTTTTGAAAAATCATCCCCAGTGTTTTCCCCTCCAGCAGGCGATGAGGTTCTTTCGCTTTCTGCTTTGCTTTCAGTTCCCCGGCCAGCTCCAGGATAGCCCCGATTTCCGCTGCGGTAAAATCTTGCAAGGATAAACAATGCCTTCCGCGCAGATTATTCAACGCCAAACACCTCCGTCATCACATTCTGTAAAACCTCCAGCGCGTAATCGATCTCCTCCTTGCTGACATTTAATGGAGGCAGAAAACGCAATATCTTTTCCCCGATACAGTTAATCAACAATCCTTTACCCCGGCAGTTTCGCTGTACTTCCAACCCCGACGAAACAAGCTCCAGACCGAGAATCAGCCCCTTGCCCCTGACTTCCTGCACTTCACCCGGAAACCTTTTTTTCAATAGTTCCAGTTTCTCGAAGAAGTATGCTCCCCTTGCGGCGACACTTTCCAGGAACCCCTCCTGCAGAAGGCCTTCCAGCACTGCAAGAGCCGCCGCACAGACTACAGGGTTACCACCAAAAGTAGAAGCGTGATCTCCGGGTGAAAAACCGGAAGCCACTTCTTCCCGGCAAAGCATGGCCCCAATAGGTAATCCGCCACCAAGCGCTTTGGCCAGGGTCATAATATCAGGCTCAACGCCGTAGTGCTCATAAGCAAAAAGTTTGCCGGTTCTCCCCATGCCGCACTGGACCTCATCGTAAATAAGCAGCAGATTGTTTTCATCGCACAGGCGCCTTAGCCCCCTGAGAAAATCCTCCTCGGCAGGGTATACTCCTCCTTCTCCCTGCACGGGCTCGATCATGATTGCGCAGGTGGATTCATGCACCTGGGATTGAAATGATTGCAAATCGTTAAATTGTGCGTAACGGAAACCGGTTGGAAGCGGTTCAAAACCCTTTTGGAACTTCTCCTGCCCTGTGGCCGTTAGGGTTGCCAGAGTACGCCCGTGAAAAGATTTCAGCGCCGTAATGATCTCGTATTTCTTCTCCCCGCCATTTTGCTTGCTGAACTTGCGGGCAAGCTTTATGGCCGCCTCGTTGGCCTCCGCCCCGCTGTTGCAAAAAAAAGTCTTCTCCAGCGCCGAGTTTTCCACCAGACACTTTGCCAGCTCCACCTGCGGCGCAGTATAGTACAGATTAGAAGCGTGGATGATCCTCTCCATCTGTTCCCTGGCAGCGCTCACGACCGGAGGGTAGGCGTGACCGAAGGCATTTACAGCCAGTCCCCCGACAAAATCAAGGTACTGTTTCCCGTTTTCGTCCCAGAGTAACGTGCCTTTGCCCCTGACGATCAGCGGATTATTTTCCGGGCTGCGATTATAGGTATTAATAATATACTTTTTCTCCTCTTCCTGTAACAAGCATCTTCACCTCCTCAGTATAATACAAGTATGCCCTGAACTGCAGGCAAGGAAAACCGCCCCTTTATACAACCATCGTCCCGATACCCTTATCCGTAAAGATCTCCAGCAGCATTGAATGGCTGATGCGGCCATCGATAATATGTGTCCGCGAAACATTGTTATTCAGCGCCCTGACGCAGGCCTCAACCTTGGGAATCATCCCGGAGGATATTTTTCCGGAGATGATCATCTCCCTTACCTTTTGATGGTGCAGAGAAGAGATAAGGCTCCCCGGATCTTCCGGGTTTTCCAGAATACCTTCCACATCAGTCAGGATAATTAGTTTTTCGGCGCCGAGGGCGGCGGCCAGTTCACCGGCTACATGATCAGCATTGATATTCAGACCCTCGCCCTCCGGGCTCACCCCGACAGAAGAGATAACAGGTATATAACCATTGCGGCTGAGGGTATTTATTACCTCCGGGCTTACGGTAACCACATCTCCCACGTATCCCAGATCAACGCTCTCTTCTTCCCCCTCCACGAAGACCTGAACCGGAGGTCTTTTCGATGCCGTGAGCAGGTTGCTGTCTTTGCCGCTGAGCCCTACAGCTTTACCCCCGTGATGGTTCAGCAGACTGACAATTTCCTGGTTTATTTTTCCGATGAGGACCATCTCGACAACTTCCATCGTATCCTTATCTGTAATGCGGAGGCCGCCGGCAAAGCGGGCTTTTTTCCCCAGCTTTTCCATTAACGCCGTTATTTCTCCGCCTCCACCGTGGACAACAATAGGATTGATGCCGATAAATTTTAAAAGGACAATATCCTGGGTTACCGAATTTTTCAACTCCTCGCTCACCATGGCATGGCCTCCGTATTTAATGACGAAGGTTTTTCCGGCAAATTTCCTGATATAAGGCAGAGCTTCTATTAAAATACCGGCTTTTGCTATCAGGGTATCCATTGACTTATCCATTCATTCAGCCTCCCGTTTCAGCTCCTGTAAGCACTGTTTATATTTACATACGCATGGCTGAGATCACAACCATATGCGGTTACTTCTTCATCTCCCAGATGCAAATCTACCACTACCGGGATTTCCCTCTTCATTAATACCGCCTTTGCCTCAGCTTCATCAAAAAGAAGCCCTTCCCCCGCAGCGGCAACCTGAACGGTTCCGAGAAAGACATCCACTTTTTCGGGGATAAAATGGACATCCGCGTACCCCATAGCCGTCACTATCCTGCCCCAGTTGGCATCCTCTCCAAAAAAAGCAGTTTTTACCAGTGCAGAATTCAATATCTTCCGGGCAAGCGCCCTCCCTGTAAAATAATCTGGCGCACCCTTAACGGTCAATTTAATTATTTTGGTTGCACCCTCACCGTCGGAAATAATCTGGTAAGCCAGATCCCGGCAGACATGGAAGAGCGCTTCGTTAAATACATCCCAGAGTGGCCCCCCTTCAGTTAACTGCACCCCCGAGGAGCCGTTAGCGAGGAGAAGAACCATATCATTCGTGGATGTGTCACCATCGACTGTAATCAAATTGAACGTATGTTCTACAGCCTGCCGCAGCGCTTTTTGCAGAAGCTCTCTTTCTATTGCGGCATCGGTAGCAATAAAGGCAAGCATGGTAGCCATATCGGGACAGATCATACCGGAACCTTTAGCCATCCCTCCTAAGGCAAATAAGGCTTTTCCTCCTTCCGCCTGTACCCGGCAGGCGCTTATCTTCGTAACGGTATCGGTTGTTAAGATCGCTTCGGCGGCAGATACCCCCCCTGCCGGGGAGAGCTTTTTGACTATTTCTCCGATTCCCCGGCTCAATTTCTCCATCGGAAGGTAATTACCGATTACACCGGTGGAAGCTACCAGCACCTCTTCTTTTTGCAGACCAAGTTTTTCCGCCGTAATAACGGCAGTATCGTGGGCATCCCTCAGCCCCCGGGCACCGGTGCAGGCGTTGGCATTTCCGCTGTTGATAATAATAGCTCTCACTGGTTTTGCGATGTTTTGCTGCGTTAAAATTAATGGGGGCGCCTTGAATCTGTTTCTGGTAAAAACCCCTGCCGCCGCAGCAGGTTTCCTGCTATAGATAAGCGCAAGGTCCATGCTCCCGTTTTTTTTCATGCCGCAGTTATGGCCGGCAGCTTCGATGTCGGAAACAGCGGTAATACCGCCAGTTATTGCTTCCATACTATATAAGCTCATCTATTAATTTTCACCTTCCCAAGAAAAAATTATGGCCGCAAGGGAGCCATCTCCAGGCCCTGTTCTTCTTTTAATCCCAGCATAAGATTCATATTCTGCACAGCCTGCCCGGCAGCACCTTTCACCAGGTTGTCGATCGCGGAGATAATAATCAGTCTGTTGTTACGGGTATCCAATTTTAAAGCTAGATCGCAGTAATTGCTGGCATATACATTTCTTGTCTCCGGAAGGAAAGGGGACGGCAAGACCCGCACGAATTTTTCATTACCGTAAAAGTCGCTGTAGATACCGGTTATCTCTTCCGCGGTAATTTCTGTATTCAATGAAAGATAAATCGTGCTGAGAATACCCCTGATCATCGGCAGCAAGTGGGGAACAAAAGTAAAGGACACCTTCCTGCCCGCCAGCTTTCCGAGCTCCTGCTCCATTTCAGCTGTATGCTGATGGTCGGCAACACGGTAAGCCCGGAAGTTCTCTGCGCATTCAGGAAAATGCAGATTCTGCGAAGGCACCCGCCCTGCCCCTGATGTACCGGACTTCGCATCCGCCACCAGGGTGTCCCAGTTCGCCAACCCTCCCCTGATTGCCAGAGGCAACAGCCCCAGCAGAACAGATGTCGGATAGCAGCCCGGATTGGCAACTAAAGAAGCTTTTTTGATCTCCTCCCTGTAAAACTCCGGCAGGCCATAGATGGCCTCTTTTAAATAGTGGGGAGCGCAATGTTCCCGCTTATACCATTGGGGATAGAGAGCCGCATCCGCCAGCCGGAAATCCGCGCTCAAGTCAATTACCTTGACCCCCGCATCACGCAAAAGAGGTACTTTCTCCATCGATTCGCCATGGGGCAAAGCGGAAAAAATCAAATCCGTTTTCTCTACTGCTTCTTCCACAGAAAAAGAACAGCATACCGGTTCAATAATTTCCCGGTAATGAGGATGAACATCAGCCAGGGATTTTCCGCTATAAGAGCGTGAAGTAACATAAGTTATTTCTACACCGCCATGGGAAAAAAGCAGCCTTAAAAGCTCGTTTCCCGTATAACCCGTAACACCAATTATTCCTACCCGCATCCAATTTCCTCCTTAAATAAAGAAAACCTCAAATAAAGAAAACCTCTCTTCCAAAAAGGACGAGAGGCTGTTCTCGCGGTACCACCTTCTTTGACCCTTAAGGGTCCTCCTCAAGCTGCTGCACCCTCGTACAGCATAATTATAACGGATTTATCCGGAAAAGCATACACACGCAGATGCCCCTGATCAGCCAGGTTTCTCTGCGCTTCAGCTCCCGCCTCTGGGGTGCGCTTCGGAAGAGTTCCAGCCACCGGGTTCTCACTATCCCCGGCTCACTTTGGCTTTTCCTGTCCCTACTCTCCCCTTCACCGGCTACTATTGAAAATATCTTGAATGCATCTTAACACCAGCAAGCGAAAAAGTCAACCTAGTATTAAACAGGTAAACAGGTTAAACAGGGAAGTTCCCATGCTTTTTGCGCGGCCTGTCTTCAAATTTATTTTTCAGCGATGCAAGGCCCATAATAAGCCGTTGCCTCGTTTCCCTGGGGTCAATAACATCATCTATCCAGCCGCGGGCAGCCGCAATATACGGGTTGGCAAATTTTTGACGGTACTCGGCAACCTTTTGTTTCCTCTCCTCGTCGGGGTTATCGGCCTTTTCGATATCCCTGCGGTTAATTATATTGATCGCCCCATCCGGCCCCATGACAGCTATCTCTGCCGTAGGCCAGGCATAAACCAGATCCGCACCGAGACCGCGGGCATTCATGGCTATGTAGGCACCGCCGTAAGCCTTGCGCATAACAATGCTTATCTGGGGGACCGTAGCTTCAGAGTAGGCATAAAGAATCTTTGCCCCGTGCCGGATAATACCCCCGTATTCCTGATGCACTCCCGGAAGATAACCGGGCACATCAACAAAAGTAACCAGTGGAATATTAAAACAATCGCAGAATCGCACAAAGCGGGCTATTTTATCAGAGCAGTTGATATCCAGGCAACCTGCCAGGTACCTGGCCTGGTTTGCGATAATACCTACCGTCTGGCCATCAATACGGGCAAAACCCACCACCGCATTTTTGGCATAATGCTCCTGAACCTGGAACAGCTCACTGCTATCTACAATCCGTTTGATGACCTCCACCACATCATACGGCTTGTTGGGATCGGCAGGAACAAGTTCTACAAGATCATCAGCGGGAATTGCGGGCTCAACCGGAGATAAAGCAGGAGGGTTATCTAAATTGTTCGATGGAAGGTAACTTAACAGCTTTTTGATCATTTCCAGGCATTCCTGCTCATTTTTTGCCCTGAAGTGTGCCACACCGCTGGTTTCGTTATGTGTTGCCGCACCGCCGAGTTTGCCGGGGGTGACATCCTCGCCTGTTACGGCCTTAATAACCTGAGGGCCGGTGATAAACATATAGCTGGTATCATCCACCATAAAAACAAAATCCGTCAGCGCCGGCGAATATACGGCGCCTCCCGCGCTGGGACCCATGATAACAGAAATCTGCGGAATTACCCCGGAATTTATTGTATTTCTAAAAAATATATTACCATATCCGTCCAGGGACGCCACACCTTCCTGGATCCTCGCTCCGCCGGAATCGTTAATTCCGATTAGAGGAGCACCGTTTTGCGCGGCCAGGTCCATTACACGGCAAATTTTTGCAGCGTGCATCTCTCCCAAAGAGCCCCCGGAAACGGTAAAGTCCTGCGCAAAAATATAAACCAGACGGCCATTCGCAGTCCCATAACCGGTAACAACCCCCTCCCCCGGAAGAGGAATATCCATAGTGCTGGCATCTTCAAGATTACCCTGCACGAAAGTACCAACCTCAACAAAGCTTCCCGGATCTAAAAACTGTTCCAATCTTTCGCGGGCTGTCTGTTTTCCTTTTTTATGCTGGTCCTCAATACGATCCGGCCCGCCTCCCCCGACAATAGTATCCCTTCTCTGCTGCAAAAATTTTAACTTGTCTTCCATGTAATTCCCTCCTGTTAAACTCTTTTTTTATCGCCTGAATATTTTTTTAATTCCTGCAAATAGCCCCCATTCTTCATATCTCCCAGTATATCACAAAAGGTATCTTTTTCAATATCTTAATTCCTCGACATTTTCATTGAGGTGTGCTATACTTATTCTGGAAATAAGGAGGAAGTATGAAAGTATATGCTTTAATTGGACCAAGCGGTACCGGAAAAAGCCACCGCTCAACGTTGGTTGCCTATCGGGAAGGGATAGAATATATTATCGATGACGGTTTGCTCATTCGGGGTCATGACATCCTGGCCGGCCGTTCTGCTAAACGTGAAAATACCAAAATCGGCGCTACCAAGAGGGCTGTTTTTTTTAATCCGGAACATGCCGAACAGGTACGGGAAAAAATAAAAGAAGTCAAACCCGAAAGCATACTTGTCCTCGGAATTTCCAGCCGCATGGTTGAACTGATTACCAGGAGACTGGATATCCCCGCGCCCGAAAAATGTTTTGATATAGAAAGTATCGCCACCCCCCAGGAAATTGCAAAAGCACTGGAGAGCAGGGAAAGAGAAAACCGTCACGTTATACCTCTCCCTACCTTTGCTATTGAAAAAGAATTTCCCGGTTACTATCTTGACCCGCTGAAATCTTTTTTTATGGGGAAAAACAAGCCCTCTTACCAGTCACGGCCGATGGAACATTGTATAGTCCGCCCGTTATTTAGTTCCCTGGGAAACTATTTTCTTTCCGAAAACGTTATTGAACAGATAGCAGTCCATGTGGCTGAAGAAGCAGAGGGCGTAATTAAAGTTAAAAAAACCACTTTCACTTCAAATGGTAATGGCATTACAATCAGCCTGGATCTTATTTTTAAGTACGGCCATTTTAATATACCCGCAATTCTGAGAGATATTCAAAAGAAGGTCAAGGAAAAACTGGAAAGCCTCACCGGTTGTCAAATATACCGGGTTAATGTTCTTGCAAAACGCGTAGTATTACAAAAAAAGAACAAACAAGTGGGCAAAAAGTACATCGAGCTGCTACCCAAAGAAACAGCTCCCGGAAGCAGGGAGCATAGAAAACAAACATAACCTGGCGGAGTAGGTTACAAACAGGTTTCTCACAAGCTATTCTTCCTGAAGCAAGCCCCATCACAAAAACTGCTGAGCATTATCTTGCACTACTCTCCCTAACAGGAGTTTTTTCTTTGTTTTTATTTTTCTCTTGATATTGGTCGGCAAGCTCCAGCCATTTCTTTGAAAGCTGATCCAGATGCCCGGCGACTTCACCTTGCAGGACCTCTTCGGCCCCCCTATGAGTTGGTTTTGCACCGCTATCCTTGATCATTTCCCGCAAACTGGCAGGAGCATCAATAATTGGGCAGGGAGCAAGGTGATTTTCGTGAAAAGGCTGCCTTCTCTGATAAGCTTTAAACAAAGGATTCTGCAGAACCTTTCTTAAGCTCTTTTCTCTAATATTATCAACGGCAAAATGCACAAAAGCACATGGCTCTACATCACCGGCCGCATTGATATGGCAGTACTGCCTGCCACCGGCTATACAACCGCCGGTAAATTCACCGTCATTCCAAAAATCCGCAATTAGTATCGGCCGGGTATTGCGCAACTCTCTAACCTTATCAATCATCCAGAGGCGTTGCTCGGGGGTGAGCATCAGCTCTACATTAGGATTGCGCCCGATGGGTATATAATGGAAAGACCACATGTACGTAGCCCCTTTATCCACAAGAAAATCAATATATTTTTCACTAAATATTTCATTAATATTATTGCTCATTGACGTTACAGAAGCACCGAAGAAGACCCCTCTTTCCCGGAGAAGATCCATGGCATGCATAACTTTATCAAAAGTCCCTTCACCTCTGCGAGCATCAGTCTGTTCACGCCAGCCTTCAAGGCTGAATGATGGTGAGAAATTAGCCAGATCGGCCAGGCGATCGGCGACCTTCTCATCGATGAGCGTACCGTTGGTATAAGCCATGAAAACAGAATCCGGATGTTCGGCAACTACATCCAACAGCTGAGGATAACAGAAAGGTTCGCCTCCGGAGAGGACTATCCAGTATATTCCAATCTCCTTGGCTTCCTTAATAATCCGACTGAATAACTCAGGTTCCAGCCGATCCACTTTGCTGTATTCGCCGGCCCAGCATCCTTCGCAGCGCAGGTTACAGGCCGATGTCGGATCGATTAGCAGCAACTGCGGAACGGAAACCCCCAGTTCCTGGCCGATATTTTCTCTTTTAGTTCTCCCCAAAAAAACCCCGTTTACCACCCAGGAATTAATTAGATTATAAAGCATCTTGGGGTTGCTCGCGATGCGCCTGGTTTGATCCATGATCTGTGGGTTATCTTTAAAGTGAACTTTTAATTTTTTAACCGCTTCCTTATGCCCGGGGGCCCTGGCCACTTTCTCTGCAAAATCTAAAAGCACAAATAAATTTTTATCAGGATCTTTCGTGATATAATTTATCGCTTTATCCAGAGCAAATTCAGCCGCAATCTTTTTAACGGAATCAAAAGCCATCTTTCATCCCTCCATATAAAGGATTTAACAATAAGACGGATTATTTTGCATAGGCTTCAACTCCTTTAACACAGCAAAACTATCCAGGCAATCCAATTCACTACTTATTATATATATTATACAAAAAAACATACCTTTTTGCAAATAATGGATATACCTTTTGTAACCCTTGAGGAGGATTGTATAATGATTATTTGAAAGTTATAAACCCGATTCCCGGTTATATTGGCTAATAACCGCTGTATCATTAATTAATTCGGCCGGTATGCGAATATATATTTAAGCGTTTGCCACGGGCAAAGCCAACGAGGGTGATCCCGGTTTCCCTGGCCAGCTCCACCGCCAAAGATGTGGGGGCAGATCTGGATACAATAAAAGGCAGGCCGAGCTTTGCTACTTTAATCACTACCTCCGATGAAATACGTCCGCTTGACAATAGGATTTTATCTTCCAGACTGATCTCTTTTAAAATACACTGCCCTACAATTTTGTCTACCGCATTATGCCTCCCGATATCCTCATTGTAGAAAAGGATCTTATTACTATCCGCAAGTGCGGCACTGTGAACTCCCCCGGTACTTTTAAAGAGCAGACCTCTATCCTCCAAAGCGCCAACTAATTTTAATATATCCCCGGCTTCCACCTGCAGCGATGATTCTATCTGTTTACTCCGCAGAGAATCAAAAGCCTTAAAATAAAGTGAGCCCTTGCCGCCCCCGGAAGTGATCACTTTTTTACCGTAAAGCTTATTCAGAAGATCACCTTGAACTGCCGTCTTAACATAAACCAGCCCTTTTTCAGCATCTACATCAATTTTTTCCAGATCGGCCGCCCTTTTGATCAGGCCTTCTGAGCGTAAAAAACCGACCGCCAGGCAATCGAGACTATCAGGTGAACATATTAATGTGATATATTCAGTATCATTTAAAAAAATGGTCAGCGGAGTTTCTAAAACCACCCGATCGGTTCCTTTGTCTTTCTCCAAATCCCTGACACGTATGATCTCCACTTCTGCAGTTAAATCATACTGCATATCTCCACTTTTCAATCTCCCGTGCCTCCTGTTCGCAAAGTATTTCGTTCTTAGATCTATTTTACCTTAATATTTATTAAAACGCACCTTCCCTAAGTAGAAAGCAGAATAAAATAGCCGGCATATAAGAAAGAGCTGCTCCCATAATAATAACGGGGGCAGCCCGCAAAACATCCCGCATAATTCAGCGCTCATAGAAAAATGCACCTTTGTTGCATCTTCTATCCCTCCGGCCAAGGGATGATTGGCCGGCAGAAGGCCACTTCCCCTACCCTAAGGATTATCGTGTTTTTACAGCACCTTTTTTACAGCGCTCAAAGCAAGCGCCGCAGCTGATGCATTTCGATTCATCTATAACATGCGGCTCTTTCTTTTCGCCGCTGATCGCTTCAGCAGGACATGCTTTGACACATGCCCGGCAGCCGGTACAGAGCTCCGGGTCAATATAATAGCTGAGCAGATCCTTGCAAACCCCGGCAGGGCACCTGCGGTCAAAGATATGGGCCTCGTATTCATCCCGGAAATAGCGCAGCGTAGTCAGCACCGGGTTGGGAGCGGTCTGCCCCAGCCCGCAAAGGGCGCTGTCCTTGACGGAAAGCGCCAGCCTCTCCAGACGCTCAATATCGTCAGGTTCACCCTTCCCCTGCGTAATGCGCTCCAGGATCTCCAGCATGCGCTTTGTCCCTTCACGGCAGGGCGTACATTTTCCGCAGGACTCACTCTGAGTGAAAGATAGAAAATAGCGGGCAAGATCAACCATACAGGTATCCTCATCCATAACCACCATCCCGCCGGAGCCCATCATCGCCCCTTTGGCGGTCAAAGAATCGAAATCAACGGGCAAATCCAGCAGCTCCGCGGGGATACACCCGCCCGAAGGTCCCCCGATTTGCACCGCTTTATACTGCTTACCTCCCCTGATACCCCCGCCGATATCAAAGACGATCTCCCTCAGGCTGATACCCATAGGGACCTCACAGAGACCGGTATTGTTTACTTTACCGGTAACAGCAAAGATCTTCGTTCCCTTACTTCCCTCCGTTCCCACAGCGCTGTACCATTCCGCCCCATTGCGCAGGATCTGCGACACATTGGCAAGGGTCTCCACGTTGTTGATACAGGTGGGCTTCCCCCAGAGGCCTTTAACAGCAGGAAATGGCGGCCGCGTGCGCGGTATTCCCCTTTCACCTTCGATAGAAGCTAATAGGGCGGTCTCTTCGCCGCATACAAAAGCCCCGGCCCCCTCTTTGATATTAATTTTAAAATTAGTCCCCGAATCTAAAATATTATTACCTAAAAGTCCATATTCCTCGGCCTGGGCAATGGCTTTTCTCAGGCGGCGTATGGCAAGAGGATACTCCGCCCGCACGTAAATATATGCCTCATCACTACCGATAGCCTTTCCGGCGATAATTAACCCCTCCAGAACAGCATGGGGGTCACCTTCCAGGACACTGCGGTCCATAAAGGCTCCCGGGTCACCCTCGTCAGCGTTGCAGATCACATACTTTTTATCACCCTGGCTGCCGTATCCAAACTCCCATTTCATCCCCGTCGGGAATCCGGCTCCGCCACGGCCCCTCAAACCGGAACTTTTTACTGTATTAATAATCTTCATGGGATCCATATATAGAGCCTTTTTCATCCCCAAATATCCGCCGCGGATAATATATTCGTCAATATTCTCCGGGTCTATAACGCCACAGTTCCGCAAAATCTGCCTTTTCTGTTTGCTGTAAAAAGGAATATCCTTATGGGAGAAAATCCTATTCTCAGAAACAGGATCTTTATAAAGGAGCCTTTCGACAACATTACCCTTAACCAGATGCTCTTCTACCAGCTCCGGCACGTCTTCCGCCTTTACTTCACAGTAAAAGATGTCCTCCGGATAAACGATAAAAATTGGACCCTTTTCACAAAAACCGTGGCAACCCGAAAGAATAATACGCACTTTATCTTGTAAGTTGTGCTTTTGAAGTTCTTCGCTGAGCGCTTCTTGAACATGCATTGAACCTGAGGATATGCATCCTGTTCCCGCACAGATCAGAATTTGTTTCTTGTACATTTTTTTCCCTCCTTCCACTTGCATTTGCTTTAATAGTTAAGATAACCGGGGCTGTGGGCAACCCTCTCGATAATTGCTTTACGCCTGGCGGAGCATTCATCACTTTCATGACACAAAGGGCCTGAAAGGCAGCATTCTATAAATAGCTTACAGGGGTTTTCTTTACTATGAAAACACTTATCACAACAATGATCAATAAATCTCTTCATCTTCTTCTCCCCTCTCCTTAGACAAAACACATGATTAATTAATACTCCTCCAAAATACCCTTGAGCTTATCCGGCACTAATCTGCCATAAGTCCGATCGTTGATCATCATTACCGGGGCAAGGCCACAGGCGCCTATACAGGCAACTTCTTCATAAGTGAATTCCATATCTTCGGTCGTTTCTCCAACCCCAACCTGCAGAATTTCCTGCATTTCTTTGGCAATACCCGTCCCTCCGCGAACATGACAGGCCGTTCCCCGACAAACTCTGATAATATTTTTGCCGCGCGGTTTAAGGTGAAACTGGGCATAAAAAG
>LSQX01048775.1_pt1 | contig 14342 bp, 3 predicted proteins | sample 654561 | NCBI WGS metagenome assembly LSQX01 (sample SAMN04489861, study PRJNA283612) | anaerobic digester metagenome | isolation source: 4 biogas reactors fed with cattle manure at either 37C or 55C with and... | place: Denmark: Kongens Lyngby | collected 2014
ATAAGAGACAGATATGTATAAGAGGATTTTTATATTACATATATAGCAGAAAATATGCTTGTGAAGGAAAGGTATCTATGTATGATAAAAAAGAACGAATTAGAAGAGTAAGACAGCGAGTTATTAAACTTCAAGAAAAAAGAGAAAATTGGATGCTTGGTGGCCTAGGTGTTTTGATTGTTCAAGTGACCTTTCTTCTTTTAAAGCTTATTAATATTACTTCAAGAGCCAGGTCGGGCACCATGCTAACAGGACTTTATGGTGCTATGCTTTTATACGAGGACGCAGGTGGATATGTGTTGGTGGGCACAGTTTCATTCGTAATTGCCGTCATTATAACAGTACTCTGTATTAGAATATGCGGTAAAAACAAGAATAATAAAGACAAAAGTGATAAAGAACGAGAAGATTAAAGAAGTATATATTTGGAACAGTACAGATATTTAAAGGAGGATTAGGCAATTGGGAAAACAGTTTATTAGAAAACAAATATTGAGTCTGCTCTTGGTGGTATGTATGTTTATTAATATGATACCCTCAACTGCCATAGCTGCAATCAGCGACTCATTAAGACGAACACCAGAGGAGAATCAAGAGATTCTTGAGGAGCTTACTGACCTTATTGATGAAGATAGGCAGAAGGTCTATGATGCACTTCAGGCCTTAGGCCTATTAGATGAGGATGGTAACTTAAAATTAAACCAGACAGTCAATCTAGACGGTGAAGAGCTGACACTGGAACAGGTGATGACTTTACTTGAGGATCCTTCCACCGACTTATCAAGGATAGGAACGGTAGACGGTGTTCCCATAGCTTTAGGGGATTTAAAGACTATCATTCAGATTGAGCAGGAGCTTAGCAGAATCGAGCAGACCTATTTCTCAGGGAAAACCTTTACCGGAGAAGCTTTAGACAATCTTAATAGTCTGCTTAATCAGCTGGAGACAAGTGGTATAACACTCTTTAGCGTTAGTGAAAGACCGGACAGTAATTCTGTAAACGTAATAGACGTGGGCACATGGAACGGTAATCTAAATGCTACGTTATATACCTTTGATGCAGACCTGAATATCTCCAAGGATGAAACAATAGCCTTCTCATACAGGGTTAACAAGGGGTTGCTAGGAGACTATATGGAGGAAGTGAAGGTCCAGCTTATGCAGGGGGAGACTCTTCTTGCGGAAGCCATAAAGCAGGAAGACGGCTCTTATAGGCTGAGCTATACATCTACTTCGGAAGCTGATATAGACGCTAAAATAAAAATCACAGTCCAGAATGCCGGCGTATGGATGGGCCCTGATAATGTCTATGGTGATTTATCTGCTTTTATAGATTTTTATGACGGAGGGAATACGATTTTCTTTGATGGGTATTCTTACGATGACCACTACAGTCTTAAAATAACAAAACATATAGAAGAACCTACAATACTCCTTGAATTTAATAATGACCAAGAGACACTGGTGGAGAATGCTTATGGGTCAACTGATTATCCATGGTTTGATTTCTTAAGAATTAATAAAGGAGATGGCAGAGATAGTGATTATGAAAAAATGAGGGCCACGGCAAACACCTTGTATAATGCAAAACGCGAGATGGACTCCCAAGCTAATATTTATTATCAGCTTAATGCGAAAATAAAATTAGATTGGGAACAAAGAAAATTTGGTGATTACACGGATAAGATTCCAGATGCAAAGGCGCCCTATGGACGCCTAGGTGTCTTGTATATTAATAATGCAAGTGACTATCTTATTGACGGTAAGACGGTTATCGGTGCATCTCCAGTCAGTGTAACTTCGGAGCTAGGCTCGCAAAACAGAACAATTCAACCGATTGAAATAGTAAAAAATAAGGATTTTGAAATTCAGGCAAGATCTTCTTTTATCAATCAAGAGGGTCTACCAAAATACCTTGAAGTAGAACTGGATGAAAGAAGTGCCATCGGTCAAAAACCTTCTTGGAAGGCTTACAGCAGTTCAGGCACTATAAGCTTTTTGGATTATGAAGACCCCTGGCTTAAATCTATTGAAGCGCCGGCAGGGATCTATACTACCGGACATAAAATTCCTATAACCATGAAGTTTAACGAGATGGTATTTATAGATAATAGCACTAGAATTACCATCAATGGAATACCATATAGCCCCGCTGAACTTGATATGAACACCCAGGGCAATCAGCTGGTAGCCTGGTATACTGTACAGGAATTTGACACTACAGAACTGGATGTCAGCAGCATCGTGGGAGTCAAGGATGCATTTGGCAAGGAATTAACCAATGAAACGGGTAAGGAATTTACAGGCAAGATGTTTGAAGATGTCAAACAGGAAAGTACTTTGATGCGCTATGCTCCCAAAGATATGACGGTCAGCTTTGAAAATGGTCAAGTAGGCCTTAGCATGTCCGCCAGTATGGATTTTAGATATAAGAATGTATATGCCAATTATCATACTCCTGCCGGAACGGAAAAGCAGGAGGCGCCCTTTAGAGTCCAGCTTTATAATAACTGGAAGGAAGCACCTGTGGCGAGTCTGCAGGTCTATCAGACCACAAGCGAAAACGAAAGCGATCACTTTGAAATAGAAAGTTATCCTATCGCCTTACTTGACCAGGAACAGTCTTGGGACCTAATCCTTCAGGCCAATGAAGGAGATAGGGATACTCCTAATTGGGTCAATATAATGACAGTCAGTAAAAAGCTTACCATACCTAAGAAGGTTAATGTGGCAGCAGTAACTATTGCAGTAGAAGTATTTAACTATTATACCCTGTCTTTATCTGACGATTATAGACCAAAGTTTATAGCCACAATAACCGGTGAGGATGGTCAGGCTCCCAGCTATACAAGCGGAAAATGGTCGTCAAGCAATGAGGAAATTGCTGCTATTGATCAGGATGGCCAGGTGACTCTTACAGGTAATAAGCTTGGAGCAGTACGTTTTAAATTTACCGCTGACAATGGCACGCCCGATGATCCAAGTGATGATAAATTTGGTGATGGCGGAGTTGATTATAATGTTGTAGCAGGAGACGTTCCTGCACTTATAATTCCCTCAGGCTCATCCACTATCTTTACCAGAAAGGATACCGCAGCTACAGTACTGTGGAGTTCAAATGCCAATTTCTTTGCCCCTGATAAGGATTTTGTCTATACCGTAGAGGTTTTTGAGGGGAGATACTATGATAATTATGAGATCGAGGATAAGATTTCCAACGAAAATCTTACTACTCTTTACACGACCACTGCAGCTAAGGATGCAAATTCCGTAATTATTCCGGGAGATAGGATTACCAAGATATCTACTAACAATATTCCATGCTATACCGTAAGGGTATCCATGCCACATCCTCTTATGAATGATGAGTCGGTGACTTTGTCGGTAATGGCTTGGATTGTGGTATGGCCCAGCCCTGCAAAAGCCGAGCTTAAAGCTCCGGACAATATATATATAAAAGAGAATGACATCATGAGCTTTACCTATAAAATTACAAATGCCTCAGAGGGCATGAGTCAAAGTCTTCTTATAACTAAGATTACTGAAGATAACACCAGCAGTGAGTTTTATAGGCATGAGAGCACAAATGAACCTAATGGTTCTATAACGAGGACTCCGGACAAAGTAGCAGACGGACAGCTTAAGGACACCTACCAGGTAACACTTACAGTACAAAATCCAGGTCAAGATTCTCCCAGCGTGGACGCATTTCCTTTTTATGTGTATAATTCCGATGCACTAAAGCTGCAGGTAGATGGACTGGATGTATCATCAGTAGTTATTGACAACACATCTAAGGTGAACAAGTCCCTGCCGGAGGCAACATCCGAAATCATGGCTCTAAGGCAGGAGCTTGGCTTAATAGAATATATCGGAATTAACTATAATGATTACAAGTGGAATTCTTTTATAGATGGTATCAAGTGGCTAAGCAGTAATGATGAGCATATCTCCGTAAACTATAAGCAGGGAGGTCTTTATGAGAATATAAAGAACTACAGGTATGCCACTTATCTACCGGAGACAAAGATGGCCCTATCCTCTGTTATAGGCGGAACTGCCACGATAACGGCAACTCATGCCAACACCGGAATGACGGCTAGTGTAGAGGTAACAGCCAATACTTTACAAGACAAATTTTACCTCTTTCAGTTAAAGCCCGCACAAAAGACTGCCCTTGTCTATACGGATGGACAGAATGCTGAAAAGACAGTCTATACCAATGATGATGGTGTTCTGGCCTTGTATGAACCAAATGGTATTGCCAGTGATGTATACTTGAGGGCTGGGGTGGAAGCTGACACCTATCTAGGTACAATTCATATGCAAGACCTTCAGTCGGGAGAGAGGGATGCTACTAAGCTTAGGTTATATCCCCTTAACACATTTACTCTTAGGAGAGTGGCGAGGGCAGAAATATACCTAACTCTTCCTAACGGGGATCCCCTAGCCTTTAAAAATCTTACTATGCATGGCGGTGTATATAAAAATGACGGCTACTGTCAATATGCAGAGATTGGACCTGGGGTAGATGAAAGAAAATTCGGTACAATAGGTCAAACCTATACTACGGATAGGGCTGGGAAGCTGACAGTTTACCTAGACTCTACTCAGTTCTGGTTAGAGCAGAATGGAGAGACTAGTTTTACAGAACTTCAGGGCAAAGATAGGATAAAGTACATTTTGGAGATTAGCAATATAGACGAAGATAAATATTATCCCCTTCTTATAACGGTGGACAGCGGGCTTGACTTAGACTCAGCCATGTACACAGCAGAAGGTATAATATCTTTAGAGGAGGTAGAGGCAGGGAAAGAGAGGCAACCATTTGTAGTTACTCAGACCATAGATTACCAACTTCCCAGCAAGCAAAAAATAGACGTTAAGAACTTTACCGGACGAGTAGGTCCAAACAGCTCATATAGAAGAGCTTTTTTAGAGACCACCATGTATCTTTGGGGGGTAGGCATGGATAATTACGGTGACTATTCCCTGGAGATAATAGATGAATTTGATTATATGCCCTCTGCTCAGGAAAAAAGAGTTTTTTACTATCCTTTTTCTACTATACCAATAGCGGATAATACTTTGAGGCTAAATGAGGAAAGCATGACAAACTCCGGCTGGATTGATGTTGGAGATGAGGTTGGGCTAAAGACCCGTGTTAGTAAAGCTGGAACACTGGTTCATGAAAGAGATCTTTCCTTTAGGGCGATAGATTTAACCCGCGTTCCTCAAGTTAAGGAATCAGATGAGGTTTCCAATATTCTATTAAATATGCAAGAGAGTAGCAGTATAGATTCTGCCATGAGCGTGGATGACAAAGGTGCGCTTGACGATATTCTTAGCGTGCTATCAGAAGTCCTAGAGGAATTAAGCGGGCCGGTTGAGAGCAGTTTCTTTAAAATATTAATCAGTCCCAGTGAGGATGCGTCGGTATTCAGAGCCTTGATTTCAGCCGGATACGATTCTCTTGGAATGGAAGAAACCGAATATGTAGACGGAGTAGCTATGAGTACGGATTTTCTAAGCAGCTCAACGAACTTGGGAGTACCCGGAACGGAAGACGTAGGAGACATGGCAAATGGATCTTATGATCCTTTTGGTTCTGCGGCAAAAAATAAGGAAGCCGGGAAATTTAATGATGCAGAACTAAACTTTCAGTTAGAGGGCTTATATGAAGCGGAAATACGCTATAATTTAAAGGAAAGCAAGTGGGAGATATTCACCATAGGCGGCGGATTTACAGTAGGCATCGGGGGAAGCTATGCCTTTAATGTAAACACGAATGCCGGTCCTGTGCCCATAACCGCTAGCTTCAAAGTAGGCGGAGGCATTCAGCTTAGTTTCAAGACAGCAGTCCGTTATAGCCAGATTGGAAATAATGTTTGGGAGGATCCATCAGTTACAGCAGTAAATGATTATTTAACCAATCTACGATTCAATGCATATGTAGAGGGCTTTGGGGGAATTGGTTTTGATTACTCTGTTATAGCATTGAAGATTGGTCTTTATGGCAGACTTGCAGTGGACAGCCAGAACAAATTCCTTTCCAGACCCTACCTTAAGGATGTAAGTCAAAGGCAAAGGAACGGTCAAGCCCTGAACATAAGCGGTGAGGTGGGCATAAAGTTTGTGGCACAGCTATTATTTATCGAGCATGAGACGGTATTGGCATCTATTGGTTTTTCTGCTACCAAGACCTTTAACGATTGGGCCTTTATTGACGACTATTGGAAGAATACCGGAAGCGGAATTATGGGAAGCTCTTTAAGAGGGATGGCTGCCCAAAGCGGCTTGGGGGTTTCTTCATACTCGGTCACACTTCAAAAGAGAGAGTATCTAGAGGAGTATGCCAGGACATGGGGTAAACCGAAGGAGCGAATATCACTATTTGCTATGAACAATCCCAGCGGACTTGAAAATCTACAAACCAATGCCAATCCTGCGTCATATCCAATACTTACTAAGGATGGAAAGCTTCTGGCCTATATCAGTGATGAAGATAGTATAAGTGTCTATGACAGCCGTGCTCATTATAGTACACTAAGCGGCAGCAGCTATAATCCTTCTATAAGGATTCCTTCACCTGATGACGCCGGCAATGTTTTTGACGGTTACGGTGACAGTAATGTAACTCTGGCAGGCAGCGGTGATTTTGCGGCAGCGGCATGGATTCGTATGGGAGAGCGTCTGGATAAGGATGCCGGTGATGATATATCTGTAGCGGAACAAAATATGCTTATGAACAGCAGTGAAATAGTTGTTTCTATATATGAGAAGGACTTAGGTTGGACATCTACTCGTTTAACAAACGATGGAACTCCTGATTTGGCTCCCGCAATTGCGGCAAATAATGACAGTGCAGTAGTTTTGTGGCGCAGTGTTTATTCTACAGCATCAGAAACAGAAGGAAATAACAGTCTGTTAAATTTCCAGACTAAGGACAGCATTATGTATAGCCAATATAATGGTACAGACTGGTCTGAGCCCAAGATGATTTACAATGGTTACACAGGAGCGGTTAAAGCCCTTGGGGCAGCCATGCTGCCGGATGGTACGGCTATAGCAGTATATACTATCGACAGAGAAGGAAATGGAAATACCAAGGACTATGAAGTTGCTTATACAATCGTGGACAATATCGGAACACCAGGTATGACCATGGTTGCTACGCACAATAATGACCTGGATGAGAATCCACAGGTTGTTGCAGCTAATTTTGGAACTGATGACGATAGATTTGTAGTTGGCTGGCACAGCATGATAAACGGAGAGAGTGACATTCGGATGCTGGCAGTCAGTGCTAACGGTGCCATGTCTAATAAATTCCCTGAGTCCCTATCCCAGGTGACGGCAGCAGGAGGGGCAAGGGTAGGAGGAGACTTTAAATTTGCTTCTCTTGGCGATAGATATAATAGTATAGAGAATTTAACTATCCTCTGGAGTGAAAAAGAGACTAGTGAAACAGGAGGAATAGTAGAGGTTGACCATAGCATTATAAAGGCTGTTAAGCTACGTTATGAAGATGACACCAATAACAACTTGATACTTTCAGCACCCTTAGAGCTTGCCAAGCTTCCTGAACGAACCCTGGCGGATTGCTTTGATGGTTATGTAAGTGGTCTCAGTGAAGTTAAGGCTGTAATACAAGCAACCTACTATGACCCTGATAATAATGATATTATCGGGGGAGTAAGTGTTCCGAAAGAAGAGGTTAAACTTTTCACAGCAACCTCATCATTTGAAACTATAGCAGCAGAGCTTGAGAGGATTGATGTAGATTATGCTACCTTATCCCTTAATAGCCTAATACCTGTAAAGTTCACTATTCGTAACACCGGATTGGATGATCTTGCAGGTTTGACGGTTTCCTTGGAAATGGGTGAAACTGCCACAGAAAACAAAGTTCTGCTTCCCAATGAAAGCACAACACTTACAGTATGGCACAAGGTTGGAAGTGTAGTATCTAATGTTGATTATACTATGACTGACAGCAGTGGTAAAATCAATGTATTCGGCAAGGTTTATCTGGACTATCCCGATATCGGTATCTCCAAGATGGAGGTAACGGCAGAGGAAGAGGGTATGCGTACTATTAGGATGACCCTTTATAATGCTTCTGATGCCACATTGGCAGGAAAAGGACGTGATGTCAGACTTTCCTTCTATACTGACAGTATGTATGAGGAAAAAGTAACCATAGGCTTAAATTCACAATCCTCGGGTTTAACTCTTAGCGGAAAGACTCTTATCATATCCGGGGAAGAGGAACTGGCTCGTATAGATCAGGGTGTATTCACATTTGAGATTACCTATGACCTGGGCTCTTATGTTAGAGATGAGTTAAACCGACAGGAGATACCGGAAGCCGGTATATATCTATACGCGGATGCAAAGATCATGGGCTCCATTGACGGAATAGCTCCGATACAAGAGATGCCTGAGTACAACAGTGCCAACAATCGGAAGGCTGTATTACTTACAGGGGCTCTTGGTCGAACAGGCCAGGCTGTCAGCTTAAATATAGAGCAGGGGATTGATGCCACCGGTGATTATACCACAGCAAGTATATCACTACGTAATAATTCTCTGCAAACCATGACCAGCGGTGGTTTAGTAGCGTCCTTGTTAGGAACAAATGGGGATATTCTTGAGACGATAAGAACGGATATATCCGGCAGTATCCTGGGAGAGTCCAGCCAAGAGAGTGATATTACATTTTCTGGACTTGGTAACAGGGTAAGAGTTACTACGGCAGTTGAAGGTCAAGACACCTTGACATTTGACGGATTAGGTGTAAGTATAAGTGACTTTGCAGAAGTTGACAGTAATAATTACACCTATATTGTGCAGGATGGCGTATATGATGATTCGACTTTGGTTACAGCCATATCAGCAAATGGTGAAAAAGTTATTATAGACGGTACTGAGTTTATAGGCGGCAGCGGCAGTCTAGCAGTTGAGCTTGACCCGGAAACCACTACATCGATTGTAATAAAGATTGGAGAAAAAACCTATACACTGGAACTGGTCTCCTACTCCTTAACTTTTGAGACTAACGGTGGTTCTGAGATTACACCAATAAGTAAATTCAAAGGTACTGTTGTCAGCCTTGCAGACTATAAACCAACCTTATTGCTGCAGGTTTTTGACGGCTGGTTTGAAGATGAGGAACTGACTCTTCCGATTACAAGTGTCAGGCTTGATCAGGACATAAAAATCTATGCTGGATGGAGGGATTATAATGGTGATAAGGTTACTCTTGATGGAAATGGTGGAATTCCAAACAATGACTACATACTCGTTAATGAGAATGAGCCCTATAATGAATTGCCAAGGGCAAGTAGAATGGGATATGCTTTTGTTGGTTGGTTTACAGAATCTATAGGGGGGATACAAGTTACATCTGATACAATTGTAACAATTCAAGGAGAGCATACCCTTTATGCCCATTGGACAGACAGGCTTCCTTCAGAGCCACAAAACCTAATAGCGATATCCAGTGATGGTCAGGTGGCATTAAGCTGGGTAACCCCAGCCACTGGCGGAGCTATTGTCTACTATGAAGTATCAATGGATAATGGAAGCAATTGGGCAAGAGTAGACGAGGATCAGCCTTTACCTTATGTGTATATCGGATTAGTCAATGATATGGAATACACATTTATGATAAAAGCACTAAATGATTTGGGTTGGGGTCCTGAAGCAAGCATATCTTTCACTCCGAAAGCTGTAGCCTCTATACCAGATAGGCCAGATAATTTCATGGCGATGCCAAGTGATGGTCAGGTGACATTAAGTTGGTCAAGAGCAACTAGTGGTAGTGCTATTACATACTATGAGTTATCAAAAGACAACGGACTAAGCTGGATAAATGTTGAGGATAATACAGAATATACATTTTATAACTTGATAAATAATACAGAATATACGTTTAGGGTCCGTGGTGTAAATGGATTAGTTGTGGGAGAAGATGCAAGTGTAACCTCCACACCGATTGCGCCAGGAAACCCTCCTAATATTACTTATGCAGTAAACTTTTATATTAGCGAGGAACTATATAGCAGTGTAAATACAATAGAAGGCACATCGCTTGGGATCAATTGGCCTAGTGCACCAATAAATAGTGGTTTTATATTTGCAGGATGGTATACAGGGCAACATGGTATAGGAGAGCAGTACACAAGCTCTACAATTATAAATGATAATATGAACTTATATGCTAAATGGGTTCGTATAGTTCCTAGTGCGCCATCTATAGATGTTATAGAAGAGGAGGAAAGGTTTATTCCTTCTATAACATTAAATATTTCTGTAACCGCTACTTTAGATAAAGAGGGAATAGCGATAGCAAGCATATCTGACAAAACGATTAAGGATGCTATTGCTAAAGCTAGAGCCGATGCAAAAGCCAAAGGGCAATCAGAAAATGATATATCTATAAAGCTGGAGATAGCCCTTCCTGAGGATGCTACTTCATGTAGTATTATGATGAGTCAAGATTCGCTACAAGCCTTAGTAGAGGCAGAGGTTTTTGGTTTTAAGCTAGACAATATTTTGGCTTCTATTGGCTTTGATCTAATGGCCTTAAGGGAAATTCTTAAGCAAAGCGATGGAGATATCACGATTGAGATAGTACCTAGTGCAAGTCTTGCTGATGTAACACAGGATATTATTGGTACAAGACCAGTATATGATATAAGCATTAACTATATAGCAGGTAATACAATCACAACACTATCTGATTTTGGTGAGGCAAACTTAACAATTGCTATTCATTATCAGCTAGGAGAAGATGAAGAAGTAGCTGGCCTGTATATTGTGTATATAGATAAAGATGGAGGAACAGAGCATATTTTAAGCTCGGCTTATGATGCTAATATAAAAGCTGTTATATTTAGTACTAGACATCTCTCGCAGTACGGTATAGGATACACCGCCCCCTCTAATAAATATGATGACATAACTTCCCACTGGGCGAAAGAGAGTATAAGCTATATATTAGCTAAAGGACTTATAGCTGGAGCGGCTAAGAAAAAGTTCTCGCCTGATTCGTATATCACTAGGGGGGCAGTTGTTACAGCACTTGGTAGAGTAGCAAAAGTGAATATCAGTGATTATAGTACAAGTAGCTTTTCCGATGTAAAAGCAGGCACTACATATAGTCCATATATTGAATGGGCCTATAAAGAAGGAATTATTGAGGGTATCAATAAGGATAGGTTCGAACCGAACAGATCGATTAAACGAGAAGAAATGGCTATGATTTTCAAGAATTTTGCCAAAGTAACTAATTATAATTTGCTAACAAATCGCAAAGCAATTATATATACTGATGATACAATGATAGATAAGTCTTATAAGGAGGCAGTGATAGCCTTACAGCAAGCAGGTATTATGATGGGTAAGGATGGTAATAAGTTCAATCCAAAGGCTAAGGTCAGCCGTGCAGAACTATCTATAATGCTTCATCGCTATATCATGTTAGTTATTGATAGGGATACAACACAAGGTTGGGCACTGAACGACAGTGGACAATATCTATACTATAAGGATGGCGTTGCTCTTACAGGTAAGCAGATGATTAACCAAGTGGAGTATAATTTCAATACTGAGGGAATCCTACAGATTGAAGAGAAGAAATAAGACAAGATTGCAATAGTGATAATACTAATAATAGGAACCATCCTCATATAAGGACAGGTTCCTATTATTAGTATTAAAGAAAGGAAACAATAGCGTAATAAAGAAAAGGTTACACAGAAAAATGTCATTTGTAAAGCAAAAAGTTATATTTAAGATAAAAATTTATAATTCTTAAAAGCCATCTCAAAAAAATTTATAAAACCTCGAAAATTTAACTTAGTTTATTTTTTTACAAATATTGATTGTTATGTTATGCTAGTAATACAATAAATAATGGAATATATTGAAAGTGAGTATTAACACATAATACAGGAAGGGCACTTACGTTATGGGAAAGAATTATTGTAAAATTCATAAAATAGATGATATAGAAGTAGAGATATCAGCTACATATGAAACAAATAGATATTATCAAACAGAAATTGTACTTTATGATATTGATTTACAATTATGTCGAGATATTAGTAAAAAGGTATCTTTTACTGTTTATGCAAAAACTGATACTAAGTATATGACAGCCTTTGACTGTATTATTATGAGGACAGAATTTAAAGATTTAGATAATGTTGGGAATGCAAGAAACCGTAAGGTATGTATTACAGCTAGTGAGGTTACATATGGTAATAGATATTTTGATAAAGATGATAGGATACATGAACTTTTTTTTAAAGTCACAGATGGCACAGAACTACTTGGTTTGATTCCATATGAAATTATAGATGACAAAATAGAGTATAATAAAAACATAGTAATAGAATTACAATTTCCACAATTATATGCAAATTTAGATAATGAAAATTACTGCTTTTCTGTTTTTCCAAATCGGTTATATACTTATAACAATATGCAATTTGAATTTATGCATAATATTACTTATTCTAATACACAGGGAATTGTTTGGGGTGAGATAAGAGATAAGATTAAAAAAATTACATCTTTATTGGAAATTCTTTGTGGAGAAATTGTTACATCAATCGATGTAAGAGCAAAATGTAACGATGATGAATTTGAATGTATTGGTTTATGCAATCATCCTAAATTACAATTACATCATCTTCAAGGTAATGGTATTGATTCAATTGGTTTTTTGAGAAAATCAATTTTTAAAATATCGGACTTTAAAGATTTATCAGAAGTAATTTCAAAGTGGTTGAACCTTTATAGCAAAATAGATTTATCTTTAAAAGCATATCAGCTATTATTGCTTGATGAGGACGTTAAAATTAGTACATCAGGAAAGTTTTTGAAGGCAATGCAGCTTGTAGAGGGTTATATGACTGGTTTGGTTTTTACTGAGGATTATGAGCAAAAGTCATTTGAAACAGAGAAAATAAGATTGATGGAAAGCCTAACAGATGAAGCGCAAAAACTATTTGTAAACAAGTATTGTATATTCGTTGGTCAAGTATTTTTAAAATCATTAAAACACTTTACATATGAAGGAATTAATATAATTAATCCAATTAGTAAGAGTAAATTTTTTGGGGATCACGATAAGTTGCTTAAAAAAATACGTGATGAAAGAGATATATATACACATGCATCTAATAGAGACCTACCTAAGATGAATATTATAGAACTATTGCGGATTTCTGAATGTTATAAAAGTTTATATAGGATATGTATACTAAACAGGCTTGGAATGGATAAAGATATTATAAAGACCCGTTTTGGGCTAGATAATTATTTTTCAGCCTATATTGAAAAGTTATTTGATTATAATATAAAAACGCATTGTTTTGATACTGGTGAGTTTGACAAAAAAATGTGGCCGTTTTCTGAAACACCAAGATGAAATTTCCCAGTTGCATTCCCAGTTGCATTCCTAAGACAAAAAATCAAGGCTTCCAAAGTTTACTAAAACTCTGGAAGCCTTGTCTTTACTTAATGCAGTTGAGGGGACTTGAACCCCTACCCAGTTAACCCGGACTAGAACCTGAATCTAGCGCGTATGCCAATTCCGCCACAACTGCTTAATCTATAATTTCTCACGGAACGATTTAGATTATAACATATCAATATTTTATTTACAATAAGAAAATTTGATAGCCAGATACTAAGTAAGTACATCAAATATGACGTAAAAGAAGATGTCAATAATAGCACCGACATCTTCTAAAAGCGACTTAAATATCTAACTTAACTTTCTTTTTTCATTCGCTTTTGTGTTTTAATGACAAGTAGTAACAGTAAAGCACAAGCAATGGGAGAAAGGATATGATAGATAATCGATATCTCACCCATTTCATCAAATTCCGCAAGTGCCGAGGGCTTGTTGATATATGGGAAGAAGGGTAAGTACCTAATACGCTCAGACCTTGTCTCTCCATCAGAAAGCCTAGGCCACTGCTCGTCGCTGGTATATATTACATAACCCTTGTATTCCTTGCCCTTTAACATAAAATAATAACCCTTAGAAATGGTGCGTGACCGGTTGGTCCCTGCACTTTTATCATCCAATCGGCTGTCATAGCTATCCACTGTCCCAGTAACCGTATCACCCCATATAGCAAGCACAAGGGTAGACAGACTGATATATATGGCAAAGGCTAAGGCTCCGCATATAAGGGTAAATATAGGAAGTGGAATTTTCTTTTTGCTTTTCCTAGACATAATGGCTTTCTCCCTTCAATGCTATTGGCTGTCAAGTCAACTGATTAACTAAGCTGAATAAATACATATTGGCTGCTAGT
>LSQX01366356.1_pt1 | contig 14340 bp, 15 predicted proteins | sample 654561 | NCBI WGS metagenome assembly LSQX01 (sample SAMN04489861, study PRJNA283612) | anaerobic digester metagenome | isolation source: 4 biogas reactors fed with cattle manure at either 37C or 55C with and... | place: Denmark: Kongens Lyngby | collected 2014
GACCGCTTGGAAAGCCGTCCCTACCCTGCCGCTCTCTTAGAACCCGCCCAGGAGCAGAGATGAGAACGTGCTCAGTGTACTCAATTCACGTGCATCATCAAGTAGTTCCCTGACATCAGTTATAGCACCGTTAATCTGATCATACATCTCGGAATCCGATGACAGGAGTTTTCCAAGTGAACCCTCGCCTGCCTCAAGGCGGTCTGTTATTACACGCAAATTAGCAACTGTTGCATTTAAATTCGTGTAAATCTCATCGTTGGAAGAGAACAGTTTGCCAAGCGTGCCCTCTCCTGCTTCAAGGCGCCCTGTGATATCTCGCAGATTGGCTACCGTAACATTCAGATTTGTATAAACTTCATCGTCGGATGAAAGTAGCTTGCCGATAGTGCCCTCTCCTGCCTCAAGGCGATCAGTTATAACACGTAAATTAGCAACTGTTGAATTCAGATTTGTATAAATTTCATCGTCGGATGAAAGCAGCCTGCCGACAGTACCTTCACCTGCCTCCAGACGCACAGCTATATCTCGTATACTTGCTACAGCTTCATTGAGGTTAACGTAAACCTCATCATCTTCAGACAGCAACTTCCCCAAAGTACCCTCACCCCGATTGACCCGATCAGACATTTCAGCTATATCGGAAGAAAAATTTCTGAGGTTGTCGAGAGCATCAGTTTCAAAGAATTCCTTAATCTTGTTAATGGCTATCGTTGCATCAGCCATCATGTCAGCAGGACGAAGCCCTACCAGGTTGTTCACATCTTTAACTTGCGGAAGTGTTGGTGTCCCTTCCGTGAGCACCAGCTGGCGTCCCCCCAGAATAGAAGTGGCTACAACAGTAATCTGATAATCTTCAAAGAAAACTACAGGCGCGTCAAGCTCTGCAACAACATGCACGCCGTCACGTGCATAAAAAACATCTGTAACCGTACCTACTGTAGTACCTTTTGAAATAACAAAATCATTTCTGCGCAATCCCATTGCATCTGGTATTACCACTTCGATATCGAACTGAGTTTCTTTAAAAAGCTTGCTGCCGGATACAACTATAGTAAAAAAACCCAATCCAGCAAAAACAAGTACAACAAAAAGCCCTACTACAATATCGATGGCACGTTCTTTATTAAAAGTTTCTTTTGTTTTGTTCATATTTAATTGCCCTTTTCCCATACACCTTTGCGCGTTATATATTGCGCGTCCAGAAATGACCGGACTTCAGGCACTTCCGATTTAATAAAATTTTGCGGTGCTTCTATAGTAGCAACCCTGCCTCCGTGAAGCATTGCAATACGATCAGCAATCGACAGGGCACTATGCATGTCATGGGTTACAACAACGCTCGTAGTACCAAGTCTTTCATTCAGCTCTACAATAAGATCATCGATCATGCGAGATGTGACAGGATCGAGACCTGACGTAGGTTCATCATAAAGCAGAATTTCCGGCTCTGTCACAATTGCCCGTGCCAGTCCTGTCCGCTTTTGCATCCCTCCTGACAGATCGGCAGGATATGTTTCGGCATCATTCTCAAGACCTACTTTTTCCAGTGCATCCATCACCTTGTCCCTGATCTCTGCATCTGTCAATTTGGTTCTTTCCCTGAGCGGAAGAGCCACATTTTCATAAACACTCATCCAGGCAAGCAAAGCCGCACTCTGAAAAAGATAGCCAAACCGTGAACGCAGAACAGATAAATCTTTCGACCAAGAGGAACTTACACAATCATCTCCAATACAAACACGCCCGGAAGTGGGTGAAAGCAACTTTATCATCAACTTGAGGCTCACACTTTTTCCGGTTCCCGACGGTCCGACGATGCAGAAGATTTCTCCTTCCGAAACCTCGTACGAGACATTTTTAAGAACCACCTTCTGTCCGAATCTTTTGGTCACTTCTTCAAAACGTATCATCAGTAAAAAAGCCTCGTTACAAAGTACCCTACTATTAAAATCAGCAAAAAATTCAAAACCACACTTGTGCGCGTGGCATGACCTACTCCAACGGCACCGCGTGTTGTAGTAAAACCTTCATAACACGACACCGTAACAATGATTATTCCAAAGATGGTTGCCTTGAAAAGTCCTACATGGAAAGAGCGCAAATTAGCAAAATCCATGGCATTAGTCCAGTAAACTGTCAAGGGAACTGTAAACTGGGTGTATCCTACAACGCCGCCACCCACCAGACCGAGCATGCACGTGTAGAATGAAAGAAGAGGCATTGCAATTATCATCGCAACCATTCGCGGCATCACAAGAAAGCGCAGCGGATTGATAGACATTATTTCGAGTGCTGCTATCTCATCGTTCACCGTCATTGTACCCATTTGCGCTGCCATCGAAGCTCCGACACTGGCAGCTATAACCAAACCAGACATAAATGGTCCCATCTCCCGCAACATGGTAGCCATAACAACAGATCCTATTAGATGCTCCTGGTTAAAATGTCGTAACTCTATGCCAATCTGCAATGCCAAAACCATTCCGATAAAGAAAGCAACAACAGTAACGACAGGTAAACTTTTAACAGCACAAATATAAAGCTGCCTGATCACCTCACCCCTGGAACGCTTGTTGAAAACATGAGGCATTTGAGCAAACGCCCCGATACCAACCATCGCACATCGCCCGGCTTCTCCTATGAGAATCACTACTTTCTGACCGATTTTCGCCAGGAAACCCTTGCGTTCGGGCAGTATTACCGGCTCCCGGATAATCATTATGTTCCCCCCTCCCTGTTTTTGCCGCCAAAAAACCAGAGCCAGCGCCAACGTGAGTTTTCACTGTCACCTTCACGACCCAGCAAACCGCCTAAAATCGACCACTTCCTGTCTCCCGCATCTGAATCATAATTGTAAAAGGGCCATAAACTCAACCTGCTGTAGTTTTCTCCATATCCGCGACGAAAAAATCCCCACAGCAATTCATGATCCACTCTCTTGTTCTCTTCAGAAGACCCCAGAGTATACAGTGTGAACATTCCGAGAAAGTTCCGATCGGCAGGTCCTGTTCTTTTGGAAAAATTAAGATCAGGAAATCTGTAGTATTTATTGTCGGGATCAGTCTGATACGAATAGAGCGGCCAGAATCTGTTATAAGCCTCAATATGTGTTTCGTAAACTCCATCGCCATCCAGATCTCGCTTTACATCAGAGTCAGCATAGAAGAAAAACAACGAGCGTGATTTTTCAGAAAAAGCTGCCCGATTTGCAGTCCGAAAGTTGAAAAAAGGCCACAGTATAGTGCGGTTGCTGAAATCCCCGGCATCATCATACCGGTGTGTATAAATGGGCCAAAAATAACGTTTATGCGAGTTCTTTCCATCGTGTATCTGCACAAAAGGCCAGGGACAATTTATCTTGCGATAATAATCAAGTTTTCCCCTTCCATGAGAAACATTAAAAAATGGGGGGATAATCAGCCACGAAGATTCTGATGCCCTGTTAACCCTTCCCACAACAGGAAACAACATCCATGAATCTCCTGGATTGCGCCCTGTATATTTTCCCGAAGTCCAGAAAGGCCACAAAACAAATCGGGTTTTATCTGTATTCTGATAATCCATTTCACCATAAAATGGAAATACCCGAAACCCGTTCATTTTCTCCCCGCTCGTTTTGCTGATTATCGGCCATAACACGCTCCAGGAAGAATGAGTACCGCGGGCACTTTCCATCCATATCGGAAAGAGCACAAAGTGAAATCTATCTACATAAATATCACGAACAGTTCCGTACAGGGGGAATAATGCAGCATACCTTTCGCCTTCTTTCGTAGTGCCGCTAAACCAGAGCGGGAAAAGCCACGTTCGGCTGTAATCACCTGTCTGCGTAATATCTTTATCATACCCAAACCATAAAAGAAACCGCCATGTAAGTGAGTCGTCGCGCTGGGTGGACGAATAAACCGGCCACAGGATTTCTTTCTGAACGGCATTTTCGTCTTCAGATTCAATTTTCGTATAAAACAGCGGACGGTACGAAGTTCTCTTGCCGCCCCCTGCCGTAACAACCTGTTCATAAAAAGGGCCGGCTTTTTCTACTGATACTATATTTCTACGGCTCTGGTCAGCATCATAAAGCAGCTGAGCATCGCGTGTGCGACCTGTCGGAGGCGAAGCGCATCCGGCAAAAAGCATACATAGCGCAATCGGCAAGTTAACTCCTGAAAACTTGCACAAATACCGCCTCAGCCCTGCATTTGAAAATCGAAACAACATGCCCAACAGTATAATGTTAATAGGAGCATGTAAGCAAGAATTCTTTCCCTATATCCCGGTCCGGGTCCGGCAAGCCGGACCAGTGAACAGTGGGTAGTGGGCAGTGGGTAGCCGATTACGAACTGTGCATGCTTAGCAAGGTAGGGCGGAGTCCGGCAAGCCGGACCAGTGAGCAGTGGGCAGTGGGCAGTGGATAGATTTCTCTTGCGCAGACTGTAGCACGGACATTCCTGTCTGTGCCCGCATGCTGAGCAAGGTAGGGCGATGACCTCCGGGCTTCGAATCCTACGCCGGGGCAAGCCGGGCGCGCCGCAGTCAGGGGTTAGCGGGCAGTTCTCTTGGGATCAGAATTACAGTGCCCTCAATCAGGGTATCACGGGGACCAAGTTTATCCTTGTTGATATCTCGGAGTTCTCTGACCCGGGCAGCATCACCTAAAAGTTTTTGTGCAAGAGATGTAAGAGTGTCACCCCGTACCACTTGATGTTCCCAGTACTTGTCCGTTGAAGTACCTGTATTTGTTGAAGTGCCTGTATTTGTTGGGGGAGAATAATCAGAAAGAACAAGTGGATCAGGCTTCGCAGCTTCGTCTCCAGCTAAAACGTTATCAAGCAATTTAATCTTTCTATTAAGATCAGCCGATAGTCTTTCTTTTTCGACCTTAAGCGAATCACATTCTGCCTCAATCAGCTGAATTTGCCCGGTTTTTTCAGATACAAGCTTCTCGAGCTCTGCTATCTTCTTTTTAAGATCCTTCACGATACTGTCGTAATCAACATCTGAGGCAAGGCTGGCATATGTTTTGCCGATTGTTTCTTTACACAGCTTAATCCGCTCTTCGACCAAATTTACCTTTTCCGCATCTGGGCGTAAACGCAAGTACGCATTGAATTCCCCTATAGCGGCGAATGGATCGTCAAGGGAATCCTGATAGATTATCCCAAGATGCAGCCTGGCAATACCATTGAAAGGTTGCGCGACTACAATGTCGGCGAGCAAATCGGCTGCCTTGGAAAAATCTCCTGCTGCCTGTGCCGATAGCGCTTCCTGCATTGCAAGCTCTGCTATCTCCGATTTCTCCAATTGCTCAACTCTCGTTAAACGCACCCTGCAACCACTTATTGCCAATGCACAAAAGCCTAACAACAAAATTATGACACATTGTCTGACTAACGCCGGCCCAGTCGTTTTCAGTTGTCGCCTCCATTATTGACCTCAACTTCAATTTCTGCAAACGCCTGATGCCTGACAGATTCAAGTTGATGTTTTACAACCACACGTACACGATGCCTGCCATCATCTACACCCTTTGTGTCCCACACAAAATTTCGTCCGGAAGCTACGTTGACTCCATCGACCAACCAGTTGAAGCGCAGGAACACTTTCGGGTTCTCATTTTCCACTGATGCAGATAAATCTGCCAACCCTGATAATGCTCCGGAAGAACTTTCGATAACCGGAGTAATTTTGGGTGCCCAGGGATTGCATAACGGATCCCCAAGAGGAAGGATTTGAAGCGGACATGATACTGACTGATAAATGCTTTCAATAGCAGTACAGCCGTTCAGATAATGAACAAAGATGAACGCATTTGCAAATTTGGTCCAGATGGCATACGGCTCAACAACAGTACCGGAAGAGATTACACCGGTTTTAAACCAATCTGTAACCTTTGTGTGAGCTGCCCTTTCAAAATCGGCACCCCAGCTTGTGAGGTTGTCACCATAAGCACCGGGAAGCATTTCCAAACTTCGGACCGGTACATGTTGTGCCCCTGTCATGAAGCCGGCAAGCGGAAAATTCTCCTTCGACGGCATGTTTGTGGAAACTACCGCAACCTGCCCCTCGTAGGAATTTATTACCCTAGCTGCACCGGCATACTCCCAGTGACGACAAGTTGAACGAACATCGTTATTAACCGCAAAAAAAAATGTCCCTGTCGGCTGTGTGCTATCCATGGCAGCAGTTTTTTCAAGGGAAGCAATAGCTTCTCCCACGGTCATTCCACGATCTCCGATAAAGGCAAGCATCATTGCCGGAAATGGCATCAAATCAAGAAGCTTGTTGCGCAACACATCAAAAGCTGCCGATGGTCTGGCGACTGCATCGGCAGTAGTTGGTCCGGCAAAAAGATCAGACACATATCGTCCTTGCTCTATCAGACCATGATCCGGAATCTTGTTGCGCAAAAAAGTTAATCCGGTAAGTGACATCGCCGGCGTTGTTGTAACGCGTGTGGGGAAACCGCACGAGTAGACGCAAGCCAGAATCTGTGCTCTCATGCCGGTATCATCTATCCTGCGCATAACAGGCTTCCAGATGTATTCGGTAAAATTTTCCGGACTTATATCCGTTCCCGTTCCATCGTAAACTGCTTTTGGCAGCGACACCCTGATAATGTTCCTGTCAGGTATCGACCTAAGCCTCTTGTAAACATCAGCAAGTAAAATCGACTCGATAGAATCTTCATTAACGACTAATGCAATCTCATGCGGACCGAGGGCAAAAGCTTTCGATACTATCAAGCCAATACTAACGGTCAGGACTGCTTTCGACAGCCGCCTTAAGGGTAACCGAGTCGATTTTATTTTCATATTCTGACTATCTGCGCCCCATTATTCTATCAGAGTATTCACCGGAACGTGTATCAATCCTGATCCAGTCGCCATCTTCTACAAAAATAGGCACCTGGAGTTCATATCCGCCCTCTACGACAACCGGCTTCGTAACTCTGCCGGATGCAGTATTACCTCTGGCACCGGGTTCTGCCTGAATAACTTTTCTTTCGATAAAGTTTGGCAATTCTATATCTATCGGTTGACCATCCAGATATAGAATTTCGCACTCAATATCATCTACCAAAAAGAATTTGCGCTCTCCCAGCATCTCTTCAGAGACTGCCGCCTGCTCATAATTTTCATCTAAAAAGATATAATTTTCACCATCTTCATACGAGAAACGCATGGTTTTAGTTTCCAGGTCAGGTTTCTCAAACGTATCGTTTTCACGAAAGTTTTTTACGAAAGTATTGTTTGTTATAAGATGTTTCAGACGACATGAGTAAATTGATTGACCCTTGCCGGGTTTGGCAAACTGAAATTCAGTAACTGTATAGGGCTGACCTTCAAATATTATTTTAAGACCTTTACGCAGATCTGATGAAGTATAAGACATTAACTACTCCTGCTCACTTTGCTTATTTTATCAATTAATCATTAAACGGAGGGCATATCGTACAAAATCTAGCCATTTGCGTCAATCTGTTAGACGGCGCGGCATTTAAATTTAGCGCTTGATTCCCTTTTTTAGAGACTTGGCCACAGGGTGCCCAGGTCGGATTTTCAAAGCCCCATCCAGCAAGGTCAACGCACTGTTCGTCTGAGCGGTTGCCAGCCTGAGCTGCGCCAGTTGCACCATTATATCGGCATTCCGTGGCTCCAGCCAGTGAGCACGTGACAGGCATTCATCGGCTGTCTTCATATCTTTCCTTACCATAAGTGCTGTACCTGTGCCGAGGAGCAACTGAGCCAGTTCATATCGTAAAACAGGATCGGACGGGTTCAAAAGAAATGCACTCTCAGCCTTGTCTATTGCCGCTGTTATGTTGCCTATGGCAGCATGGCAGCGTGCCTGCTTCCTGTAAGCACCGATCATATTGTAACCAAACTCCGAGGCCTTGGCATATTCGTTGCATGCCTCCATGTAGTTTTTCTCAGACAGCAAAACATCTCCCAGCCAGCTGCGGAATATCGGCGTTTCCGGGTGTTTTTTTATGAGTTCTCCCAGAGCAGCTTTCTTCTCTGAAGTATCTGCCATCAACGCAGCCCTCGCCTCCTCAATGAGATCACTGCCAAAGTCGCTTAATTCCTCAACGGTATCCTCCCCATAAGGCGGTATCAAACCTTCCCCTACATGTCCGAAACGATTTAAAAGCAGCATCTCTGACTGCCTGGCAAGCACCTGCGGTTCGACCTTCCCCAAACCTGCCGGTGGCAGGGTCCCGACTCTGCCACGCTGCCTCTGCAGGGGCGGAAGACGGAAGACATACCAGGGCATTATCGATTCGCTGTAAATCGACTCCGGCTCTTCCACTTTCGGCGACTCACCGGCTGCAGCAGCCAGGATGATACTCTTTAAATCAATTATGGACAGTGGTGTATCAACAGTGCCGCTTAATTCCAGCCCATCCATTATAACCGACAGGCTTACATGTTCGTCCTCAAGTGACATCCCGCGGAAAGGGGCGTTTGTGACATATCCGGACAGGGGAACTATCACCTTTATTGAGGTAGTATCATCAAAGTAAGCCGTCAGCCTTTTCACATGCTCGATTACGTTGGTGCCCGAATGAGAAAATGACGGCAGATGTACCCAAATGAATGACGGCTGTTTCTTCTTTTTGCCTTCAGAGGCAAATTTCAATGCTGCATCTACAACAGCAGAAAGTGAGGAAGCTGTTTTCCTGTCTTTCGAGCTGAAATCAAGCTGCGTTTTGTATTCAACAAACTCGTTTGTCAAGCCGTGAGCGGAGGCAAGCGCCGGAGAGGCTAAAAAGGCACCTGTTCTATAATTGAAATCTAATCCCTTCAGATCTCCGGCAATTGTAGTTGTGCCGGGCAGGAGTGCCCCCACCCCGTCAACACGCAGTCCGTGCTCCGGTGGAATAAGCCCCGTTACAAGAGAAGCTGCCGCAGGAAGTGTGGAAGGAGAAGTTGTATAAACTTTACTGAGCCGGAGAGAGTTCTCAGTGACCTGACTGTCAAGTTCAGGAAAATCAGTGTCGGTCGTCAGCAGGAGGACATCCGGCATCCTGTTTTTGCCGCTATTGCATAAGCAGCCTGCCAACATGCCTGCCGCTATTAAAAGAGTTAAAATTTTTAAATTAAATGAAGTGAAAATTTTCATAAACATCGATTATACACATTCTTCTGAATCAGGGCAAAGATATTTCCTTAAGCGATTTATATACATTTTCAATACTTTTTCTCCTCCTGAATCCGTTGAAACAGAGCTGATATTTATCCGGCACCAATAGCCCGTGTCATTCCGATTACCGGCAATATTAACGCAAGAGCCAATGCCATTACAAAAAGCCCGACGGCAGCAAGCATGGCAGGTTCGAGCAATATAAGGAGGCGCGACAAAGCTCTGTCCCATGTCCGCTGCATTTTTGCCGCAGCCACATCGAGCATCGCTGCGAGACAGCCGCCAGCCTCTCCTACCCTGACCCACTCCGACAACCCCGCTCCAAACATCGGCAACGCACTAACGGCAGTCGACAAGCTTGCGCCGTTTTTAACTTTTTCCGTCTGCTCAAGAACGCAATCCTCCAGCCACGGTCTGCCTGTCCCCGCTCCCGCCAGCGGCAGCGCCGCTACTGCAGTTAAACCTGATTCTGTGAGCACTGACAGAATCGAGGCAAATCGCATTCCAGCCAGAGTACCTGCCCCCTTCATCAGGGGCAATCGCAGGAGAAACTTGTCGAACCGTATTGCAAACCTGGCATCCCTGGCAGCTTTTCGGCGTGCCAGCGCCATTAGCAGAGTCAGAACGGCTGCTATAGCACCTGCTGAAAAAGCCATCGTTTTTGTTGCCGTAATAGCAACAACACTTGCTCTCGGCATAGTCATTCCGGATGCTTTCAGCATAAGCTCCGTTTTAGGTACAACAAACCCCAGCATTACAAATGCCACGATTATGCCAAGGAAAAATACAAATGCCGGATATATGAAGGCAGTTCTAAGTTTATCACGTACTGCATCCTGCACGTCCAGCATGTCTGCCATCCTGGAGAGCATGAGAGGGAGAGTTGCTGTTCGTTCAGCCGATGCCAATGCAGCTCTTTCGTATCCATCAACATCGGCACATACGCTGCTTATGGAGTCAGCAAGAGATGAGCCTTCGTTTATTTTAGGGCTGATTATGGCAAGTGCACCTGCCATTACGGAATCCTCTGTTTCCATAATCATCGATAGGGCACGGTCGAGCGGNNGTGCACATCCAGTCTTACATCGGATCGCATCGGCGTGAGTTTTTCAACAAACACATTTCCGGCTGCCAAATCTCTCAGAGCCTGCTTTGATGTCCCCGCCTCTATGCGACCGCGGCACGGAGAACCATCAATCTTAAAGCCACTATACTCAAACGTCGGCAAATCAGATACCCTGCAATTAGAATATTTAAGCCTTGAACAACAATCCCCCGGCTACACCGTCACGGACCTGCTTGCCGTGCAGAGTTTCGAGAACCTCCAGGGCAAACTCCATGGCAGTTGCCGGACCACTGCCGGTAACGATGTTTCCATCACGTACAACGGAAGCCTCTTCGCAGTATTCTGCGTCTTTTATGTGATCTTCCATTCCGGGATAACACACGGCCTTTCGCCCGCCCAGCACGCCTGCTTCCTGCAAAACTGCCGGTGAAGCACATATCGCCGCCACATATTTGCCTTCAGCATTAAATTTTCTTATTGCATCCAGCACCTTTGCGTCAGCCCGCAGCGCCTGCATGCAGCCCAAACCGCCGGGAAGCACAATTGCATCTGCTGAATTAATCACGTCATCATTCCACACCCCATCGGCTATGACGCGAATTTCATGCGCCCCTACCACTTCCGTCTGTGATGTATCGAGTGCCAAAACTGATACTTCCACCTCGCCCCTCCGCAGCACATCTACAATAGAGAGAGCTTCGATCTCCTCAAAACCATTTGCTAAAACAACAACTGCCTTTTTCACCTTCATAACTGCTTATAACCTCCGAATGTATTTAAATCTAAGTAACACAGCTACACATTGCATCGCTGATTATATCACAATCCGGCATTAAAGTGGCAATATCTCCGAAAAAATTGATCCGGCAATATGCCCGAATAGAATCAGTAGTCCTCAGAGGCAGCTAAATCAGCGATAAAAACTGCTGACTCCTGCATCAGCAGAAGATCATTTGCGAATGAGTTGAAGTCCCTTGTGCGATCGTCATAAGCAAACATCAGATCGCCGTACATAAGTATTTCATCCTCTAAAACATCATCGTAATCCGTCACAACTGTGGCAAGAGCCGCAAGTGCACAACACGTCTCAAAGTCTGCAGATGCAGCATTGGAGCGAAATTTATATACACTCATTGAAAAAACAACAACGACACAGGCAGCAGTTGTTGCCAGACCGGCAATCTGCCGTATCAGCCGCCTGGTACGGACTCTGCGTGCATAATTTTTACCGGCAGCAGTGATGTTGGCAGCAATCTCCGGTGACACTTCTCCCGAAACAAGTGTGCGAATTCCTGTTTTTGCCATTTCACAAACTACGGCTGTCTCAGCGCTTCCCGACTCATCCATAGTTGAATTATTTTTATTTTCCATAAATCCTCCTGATATCTCATCTAGTAGTTTTAAATTTTGATCTTGTCCGCTATAACTTCGCGCAGTTTATTAACGGCGTAGTGCATTCTGCCGAGAGCTGTGTTGAGGGGAATTTCCAGCAACTCTGCTATTTCCCTGAAACTCAATTCCTGCTCCACTCTCATAAGGAAAACCTCTTTCTGACCGGGAGGCAGCTTCATCACCTCCTCCACAATAAGTGCTACCGCCTCTTCTCCCATGATTGCCTCGCCGGGGATTTGCCTGAGATCAGGCATTTTCTCCACAAATGATATACCCAGCTCATCTTCCGAATCGAGACTCAGCATTTTGTTCTGACGTCTGAAGACATCTATCACAGTATTGCGCGCGATCCTGGTTAACCAGGCTTTAAAACTACCTCCCTTCCATTTATTGCTGTTGTTGATTACTTTAATCCATGTTTCCTGGTAAACATCATCTGCATAAGCAGAGTTTTGCCCGAGCATACCGCGTATAAAGCGCATTAACGAGGCTGAGTGACGTCCAACGAGAATCTCGAAAGCACGTTCCTCACCGCGATTACGGAAAAAATCGAAAAGAACCTCATCTGTCGCTTCCTCCGTGATTTGCTTTTTCCAGGTAGCCATGTAAAGTTTTCAACCACATCAGATAAACGTTTTACCTGATGCAAATATTGTATATCAATCGAAAAAAAACCAGATTATATCCACGTGCTCCAAATCGCAGAACTCATATCGGAAGGAGATTTCCAGTCGGTACGCTGCGAAAGTCCTATCTCCCCCGTTTTCGGACCATCAGGGGCAGCATTTCTTTTAAACTGTTGACTTACGAAACGCCTGATAAACACAGACAGAGCTTTTTTTATTTCTTCCGGCTTCACTGCACTACGAAACGCCTCCTCCGCCAACGCTGTGAGAGTATCCGGTTCCTCTCCAAATTTAACAAAATAGTACAAAAAGAAATCATGCAAATCGTATTTGCCGATAATGCTTTCAGTATGCTGTTCGTCCGGCAGGAGTTCGGGAGAAACGGGTGTATCGAGAATATCGGTCAGAACAGCCGAAAGTTCAGGACCTGCTCCCTCAGCCCATTCGCCTATCATGGCTCTGACAAGCGTCTTGGATACGGAGCAGTTTACGTTGTACATCGACATGTGATCTGCATTAAAAGTATTCCATCCGAGCGCAATTTCGGAAAGATCGCCTGTACCGACAACAATACCACCAAGACTGTTTGCCAAATCCATTAAAATCTGCGTCCGCTCCCTCGCCTGGGCATTTTCAAAAACAACATTTTTCTGCTCCGGATCATGCCCGATATCCTCGAAATGTTTTGTAACAGATTCGAAGATCGGTATTGTCCGCAATTCAGCACCCAGTAGATGCACAAGTTTTTCAGCATTTTCCTTCGTCCTGCCGGAAGTTCCGAAGCCGGGCATTGAAACAGCACAAATAAACGTGCGGGGCAAATGGAGCAGATCACATGCTCTGGCACACACCTGCATCGCCAGGGTGGAATCAAGCCCGCCTGAAACGCCGACAACCATTTTTTCAGCCCTGGTGTGCTCAATTCGTTTTGCAAGTCCGGCAGCTTGGATTTCCAGAACTTCGTGGCAGAGTCCTGACCTTTCCACCTTATTTTCAGGAACGAAAGGTTTGGACAAAATCCGTGCATGCCCTAAATCAGGAGATTCTTTCAAGGGACTTATTTCAACGTGGCTGATTAAGTCGATTGGGGCATCATCGTTGAAATTGCTCCTGAAGGCGCGCTGCCTGTCGCACCAGTCAGGCTTGAAATCAGCATAGATAATCGACGACTTCCTGCTGAACCCTTCATTTTCGGCAAGGAGTTTTCCGTTGTCGGCGATTATGGCACGGCCTGCGAAAACAACATCTGCAGTTGATTCATGCACACCTGCACCGGCAAATATGTACGCTCCCTGTATCCGGGCACTCTGATTCAGAATCATCGAGCGGTATTCAGCAGCTTTCCCAGCCTGCTCTGTGAACGCCGACAAGTTAAAGACGGCTTGCGCCCCGCCAAGCGCAAGATTGGAAGACGGAGGTATTACCCCGAGCAGATCTTCTGAAATCTCAACTCCAAAGCGAAATGTTTCTCCGGCATTGAAAACAAGCCCTGAGCCGGCGGGGACCTCATAACCGAGAATTTTCACACACTCATCATCGAAATCCCGGGCAGAGCTGAAATAGCGTTTTTCCTGGAATTCAAGGTAATTGGGGAGATACTCTTTAAATGGCAATCCTGCTATCTTGCCACCGGAAATGACGGCAGCTGCATTAAAAAGACGGGAACCCAGGCGTAGCGGCAAGCCGACAATGAGAACGGCTTTACTGTTTCTGGTAGCAGCTACAACACGGGAAAGTGCGTTCATTGCAGAATCAATCAGGGTGGACTGCCCGAACATGTCTCCGCACGAATAACCGGTAATAGAAAGCTCGGGGAAAACAACAATTGATGCGCCATTTGCAACGGCCTCCGAATAGGAGTCCATAATTTTGTCCGCATTAAAGGGCGGATCCCCCACTTTCAAGACTGGCACTACTGCCGCTAATCGATAGAACCCTCTCATTTTCGCCCCCTTGAATCATATACAGATGTAAAGTTTCTTATACATCCCGCATTATAACACCCCACGGCACGTTCAGCAATTTATTAAGAACACAACCTCCATGAAATTTGATTGATGATGTGGAACAGCAGCGCAGCCACGGAGATTGGAGGGCGAATGTCCTCAT
>LSQX01245445.1_pt1 | contig 14339 bp, 12 predicted proteins | sample 654561 | NCBI WGS metagenome assembly LSQX01 (sample SAMN04489861, study PRJNA283612) | anaerobic digester metagenome | isolation source: 4 biogas reactors fed with cattle manure at either 37C or 55C with and... | place: Denmark: Kongens Lyngby | collected 2014
CCCTTCAACTGCTCCATGGGCTCCCTGGAGGAGCTGGATCCCAAGGATTTTGCCGACCGGGAGAAGATGGAGCGCATCCCGGTGCGGCACATCGAGACGGAGATAAGGAAAAAGGATTTCCGGGAATACAGCCTCGGACTGACCCGGGAGGCGGCCCTTAAGGAAACAAAACGCTGCCTCTCCTGCGGCTGCCAGGATGCTTTTGACTGCGAGCTGCGCCGTCTCTGCGGCAAATACGACGTGGATATTAAAGTACTGGGCACCCACGAAAAACGCTATGACATTGTCAGCAACGAGTACCTGGTACAGGATGCAAATAAATGTATTCTCTGCGGCAACTGTGTCCGTATCTGCCAGGAAGTGCAGGACGGCGGCGTCATGGGCTTTGTCAACCGCGGCTTTGAGACTACGGTACAACAGTTCGAAGGACTTGCCCTGTCCCAGTCGGAGTGTGATGCCTGCGGCCTCTGCATTTCCGCCTGTCCCACGGGCGCCCTTGTCGCTGCAACACCTTTTGCCAAGCCGGGTCCTTTTAAAGCGGAAAAAGTGGTGGCCACCACCTGCACCCGCTGCAGCATAGGCTGTGAACTGGAAATGCACATCTCCCGGGATCAGATTGTGGCAGTTGCCACACCGCTGCGCGGTGGGAGAAATAACGGTATTCTCTGTCACAAAGGCTACTTTGCCGCCCATTATGTCCACGGCAAGGAACGCCTGGCGGAACCGCTGCTGCGTGACGGCGGCAGCCTGAAGGCCGCATCCTGGGACAAAGCCGTCGGCGCCGCTGCCGCCATTTTAGGGCAAGTGAAAAAGCAGCTGGGACCGGGCAGCCTGGCCGTGCTTGCTTCCCCCGCCCTTACCAACGAAGAAAACTACCTCTTGCAGAAACTGGCGCGTGAAGTGCTTGGGACCAATAACATTGCCGGTACAGGCGCGGCGGAAAACTGCACTGCTTTTGACGCCGCCGCCTTCAGCGACATAGCCGCAAGCGATATGATTCTTGCGGCAGGCGCCGATCTTACTTGTGACTTCCCCGTTTTGGCCTCCATGGTTCGCAAGGCGGCGGAAAGCGGCAGCAAGCTGGCCGTAATCAGCGAACAGCCTACCAGGCTTGACAAATACGCAACCCACTCCCTGCTGGTTAATAACGGTTATACGGCAAAGGTACTGGCCGCCCTGTACGGTTTGGCCGGTGAGTTGGGCCTTTTGGCGGAAGATGTGGACATGCCCTGCCGGCCGGAAGACATGCGGCGCCTGCTTGACGAACTGCCCCGCCTGCTGCGTGTCGGCACCGCCAGGCTTGCTGCCATGCTGCAGGATTTGGCTTTGGCCGCACGTCCCGTGGTCATTGTTACCGGCGACAGCGTCGGTTGCACTGAGCGGGAATTGCTTGCCGGTCTCCTTGCCGCCTGCGGCAAAAAGGACAATCTGCTGGTAATGCATGCGGGGGGCAATGTCCGCGGCCAGCTGGAGGTGGGTGTCCACCCGGATCTTTTGCCCGGGCGCAGGCCTGTGTCTGCAGTCGCCGCGGCACCGCGGCATGCCGGTTTTGCCCTGCCGGACCTGCTGGCGAAAATCGGCAGGGGAGACATTGGCGCCGTACTGGTGGCCGGCGACGACCTGGATCTTACAAGGAGCATCTTCGGTGACGATACGCTGGTGATAGCCATGGCAACAAGCTGGCGCAAGGACCTGGAACGGGCCGATGTGATCCTCCCGCTGGTTACCTTTGCCGAAACGGACGGTACTGTGGTAAACAGTGAAGGCAGGCTGCTCCCGGTCAGGGCGGCCGTGCCGCCGCTCACCGGGCGCAGCAATCTTGAAGTGATAGCAGCCCTGGCGGCCGCCATGGGCAAACAGTTTGCCGCCTCGGCAGCGGAAGTGCTGGCGGAGATACAGTCCGCCTGCGGCGGGGACTTTGCCCGGCAAGACAGGAAAAAAGAAGCGGCTTCTTAAAAGCAAAAAACAGTGAGGTGCTCTAATTGCACCTCACTGTTTTTATCTGCTATTCCCATGCCGCCGTTTTTATTCGAGACTGCGGACAAAAGCGTCTATCCGCTCCAGTCCTTCCAGCATCTTTTCCATGGAGAGGGCGTAAGAGAGGCGAATAAATTCCGGCGCACCGAAGCCTGTCCCGGGAACTACGGTCACCTGCTTTTCTTCCAGCAAGACCGCGGCAAAATCATCACTTGTCTTAATGGTACGGCCGCGGCAGGAGCGGCCCAGCATGCCGGATACATCCACGAAGACATAAAAGGCTCCCAGCGGTTCGATGCAGGAAAGGCCGGAAATGGCGGCTATTTTTTCCACCATGGCATCCCGGCGGGCGGCGAAGGCGGCTCTCATTTCCGCCACGCAGTCCTGTGGCCCCGAAAGCGCGGCAATGGTGGCTTTCTGGGCAATGGAGTTGGCATTGCTGGCCATGTGGCTCTGCAGGCTGCTCATCATTTTCGCCAAGGTGGCAGTGGAGGCGGTAAAACCGATTCGCCAGCCCGTCATGGCATATGCTTTGGAGACACCGTTGACGATAATGGTACGTTCTTTGATTGCTTCTCCCAGCGAAGCTATGCTGACATGTTTTTCACCGCCGTAAATCAGTTTTTCATAAATTTCATCGGAGACCACATAAAGATCATGCTCCACGGCAAAATCGGCGATTGCCTCCAGTTCGGCCCGGTTGTAAACTTGGCCCGTCGGGTTGTTGGGGCTGTTAAGGAGAATGGCTTTCGTTTTGTCCGTCAGTGCCTGCTGCAGTTCCTTCGGAGTTATTTTAAAATTATTTTCTTTGACTGTTTCGACAATCACGGGGACACCGTCATTCATTTTGACGATTTCCGGGTAACTTACCCAATAGGGTGCAGGAACAATTACTTCATCTCCCGGATTGAGCAGGGCGGCAAAAGCATTGGCCAGGGAGTGCTTGGCTCCGTTGCTGACCACAATATTTTTTACTTCGTACTGCAGCCCGTTGTCTCTGCGGAACTTCTGACAGATTGCCTCCAGCAAATCAGCACTGCCGGCAACGGGTGTGTAGCGGGTAAAACCGTCATTAATGGCTTTAATGGCGGCTTCCCTGATATGCACGGGTGTATCAAAATCAGGCTCCCCTGCGCCGAAGCCGATCACATCAATGCCATCCGCTTTCATCTGCTTTGCCTTGGCGTCTATGGCCAGGGTGGGCGAAGGGGAAATGGCTTGCACTTTCTTGGAAAACATGCTTTTTTCACTCTCCTCCGAAAAAACTGACTGCAAAGACACTCCCGCTGTTGCCTGCCCGCTGACACGAGCAACCGGAGAGCAGCCTTCATTTACCTGTTTTTCCCGGCAAAATCGTCCATAAAGGTTGCCAGCAGCTCGCAGCCTGCACGGGGCATGGCATTGTAGACGGAAGCTCTAATACCTCCCACTGTTCTGTATCCTTTTAAACCCACCAGTCCTTTTGCCGCCGCCTCGGTCACAAATTTTTGCTCCAGTTCCTCGGTAGGCAGGCGGAAGGTAATATTCATCAAGCTGCGGCTTTCTTTTTGGGCGTGACCGCGGTAAAAACCGTCACTGTTGTCAATGGCGGCGTAAATCATGCCGGCTTTCTCCCTGTTATGCCTGGCAATGGCAGGCAGGCCGCCCAGGTCCTTCAGCCACTCTAAAACCAGCTTCACCAGATAAATACCGAAAGTGGGCGGAGTATTATACAGGGAATTCTGCTTGGCCATCACTTTATAGCTGAACATATTGGGCAGGTTGTCAGGCACCTTTTCCAGCATGCTTTTCCGGATTATAACCACGGTCACGCCGGCAGGCCCCAGGTTTTTCTGGGCGCCGGCATAGACAAGGGCAAATTTGCTGTAGTCCAGGGGGCGGCTGAAAATATTGCTGGACATGTCGGCTATCAGGGGGACGTCGTTTGTTTCCGGTATGTAATGCCATTCCGTTCCATAGACGGTATTATTGGTTGTGATGTGCAGGTAGGCCGCATCCGCGGGAAATTTTAGCTCATGCTGAGCGGGAATGCGACAATGATTGTCTGCGGCGGTGGAGACAGCCGTTTTGGCCGGGCACACTCTTTGCGCCTCGGCAAAAGCTTTTTCGGCGAAATTACCGGTGACGGCATAATAAGCAGTTGTTCCTACTGTCACGAAATTAAAGGGAATCAGGGCAAACTGCATACTGGCGCCGCCCTGGAGAAAGAGCACGCGGTAATCATCGCCAAGTCCGCTGATTTCTTTACATAATGCTTCCGCCTCGTGAATAATGGCTTCAAAATCCTTGGACCGGTGGGACATTTCCATGACAGACATACCGATCCCTCTATAGTTTAACAGCTCTTGCTGTGCCTGTTTAAGCACCTCAAGCGGCAGTGTGGCGGGACCAGGGTTAAAATTATAAACACGCCCTTCCATAGCATTACCTCCATAGCATATTTCTTTCCATTATAATGTATAGGCAGCAATTTGCTCAAGCATTTTGCGCAAAAAACCTGGAAGACCCGGCGGACCTGCTTGAGGATCTCGACCAGGCTTTGTCCCGGGCGGTAAAAATGTAAACAGAGGAGCACGGAAAGGATTTCCGGCGCCTGTGTGGAAATACTGGTACTATAAGGTTGTTCAAGGAGGTTATGCCATGTTGCTTTATTCCCTGGAAACAGGAGCCTTTGCCGCCAACTGCTATCTTGCCGCCTGCGAAAAGACGCGCCGTGGTATTCTAATTGATCCGGGTGCCGAGGCCGGAAAAATTTTACGCCTGGTCCGCGAGAAAGACATTGAGGTGACCCATATAGTCTGTACACACGGCCATATTGACCATATAGGGGCGGCCGCCGCCGTGCGGGAAGCCCTGGATGCACCGCTTTACATCCACCAGGCGGACAGCGAGATGCTGCGTCACCCGCATGACGCCCTTGGCTTTTATGGCGACAAAGTCGAACCGGCCGAGGCGGACGGTTTTCTGGAGGATGGGCAGGAACTTACTTTTGGCAGTGTGACCTTGAAAGTATTGTCCACGCCGGGCCACAGCCCGGGATCGGTCTGTCTGCAGGGGGAAGGCGTGCTTTTTAGCGGGGATACGCTTTTTGCCGGCTCCATCGGCCGCACGGACTTTCCCGGCGGCAACTTTGCCCAGATTATCAATTCCATTAAAACTAAACTGCTTGTCCTGCCGGAAGAGACGGTGGTTTATCCCGGCCACGGACCCGCCAGCACCATAGGCGAGGAAAAACGTTACAACCCCTTCTTACGCTAAAGGAAAACAGCCTTGCAGCTGAGCGGCTTCTTGTTACTGGACCCCGTCAAGGGCGGGGTTCAGTTTTTTCTTGGCGTTACTGCCGGTTCCGGAGCCGCCAACCGGGGGTATTGACGCCGTCTCCGGGGCGGTTGTACCACCAGCCCTCGTTCCAGTTCCATTCAGGCTCCGGCGGGCAGTACGGGCATTCGGGCCAGCTGCACCGTACGGCCGGTTCCGTCCCGGGGATAAAAAGCTCCCGCACCGGTTCATGGGAACAGCGCGGGTTGTGCAGCAAGCCTGTTTCCGGGCAGATGAGTATTTCCGACAGCCCGGGAGGGCGGGTAAAATCAGTCACCGGTTCTCCTCGCAGGGCACCGTTGACAAAACGCACCCAGACCTGCCCGGCGCGCACGGCGCCTGTCTGCCCCCAGCCCAGGGATTTGTTGTCGTCATTGCCTACCCAGACGGCAGTGACCAGCTCCGGTGTATAGCCTACCATAAAAGAATCGCGGTGATTCTGGGAAGTGCCTGTTTTGGCGGCAATAATGCGCTCCAGGAGAGGACCCAGGGAGGAAGCGGTGCCGCCCGGAGCAGTCACACCTTTCATCATGTCTGTCAACAGATAGGCAATCCGCGGGTCCAGGACTTCCCTGCGCTGGGGCGGGCCTGCTTCGTAGAGCACACGCCCGTTTGCATCGGTAATTTTAGTGATGAAGCGCGGTTCCACCTTGATGCCCTGATTGGCAAAAACGGCATAGGCGGCGGCCATTTCCAGCGGGGTTACAACCGCCGTACCAAGCGGATTGGCAAGGACGGGTTCGACTTCACTTTCAATGCCAAGCCGGCGGGCCATTTCCTGGGTTTTTTCCGGCCCCAGTTCGTCATTGATTTTTACGGCGATCACGTTGCTGGAGCGGGCAATAGCTTCCCGGAGGCGCAGCTTCCCAAAAAAACGCTCCCCGTACTCGGAAGGCTCATATGGTTCGTCCGTGCCCGGAATGTGATACGAAACAGGGGCGCTGTCGCGGACGGTGGCAGCCGTATAGCCGTTTTCCAAGGCGGCGGCATAGGTAAAGAGCTTAAAGGAAGAACCCGGCGAGCGCCTGGTTATCGCCCTGTTGACCTGGCTTTTGCTGAAATCGCGGCCGCCTACCAGGGCCAGGACCGAGCCGTCCTCCGGATCCAAGGCTACCAGGGCGGCCTGCAGAGGCACTTCTTCTCCCTCGTCATTAATAATTGTTTCCGGCAGAGCGGCAGGATCGGCAAACACCTCTTCCGCCACCTGCTGCATTTTTTTATCCAGCGTGGTATAGATATGCAGGCCGCCGCGGTAGATGACAAGCGGGTCGTCGGTATAGCCGGACAGTTTGTCCATAATTTCGTGATTAATGAGGTAATCAATAAAATAAGCTGCAAACTGGCGTGAAGCCTGCAACGCCTCCCTGCCGGAATAAACAAGCTCCTGTTTGAGGGCCGTCTCCTTGTCTTGCGCCGAAATAAACCCTTCCTCCACCATGCGAGAGAGGACCGCCTCCTGGCGCCTTTTTGCCGCCTCCCCGGCTTGCTCGCCGAGATAAGGGGAATAATAGGCAGGACCGCGTGGAATGCCGGCCAGCAGCGCCGCTTCGGCCAGTGTCAGTTCCGCGGCCGGTTTGTTGAAATAAGTACGGGCCGCCGCTTCGATGCCGTAGGCGGAATGGCCGAAATAAATGGTGTTCAGGTATTTCTCCAGGATTTCATTTTTACTGTATTTTCTCTCCAGCTGCAGCGTCAGCAGCGCCTCCTGCAGCTTGCGTTTCCAAGTACGTTCATGGGTCAGAAAAAGATTGCGCGCCAGCTGCTGGGTAATGGTACTGCCCCCTTCCACCACCCGGCCTTCCTGCAGATTGCGGAAAAGCGCCCGTAAAAGTGCCTGGATGTCCAGGCCGAAATGATCATAAAAACGGTGATCTTCTATGGCAATGAAAGCACGGGGAACATAGGCGGGCAAATCTTCCAGCCGAATGACAAAACGGTTCTGTTCAAAACGCGTGGAGATTACATTACCGTTGCGGTCGTAAAATGTGCTTGTCAGCGGCGTTTCTTCCGGCGGCAAATCTCCCATTCCGGCCACCGTGGCGGCCAGCAGCCCCACTGCGCCGAGCAGCAGCAAAAAAAGAACTACCAGGCAGATCAGGAAATAGCGTGTAAACTGGCGCATGCTGTTCCCCCTTTACAACGAAAATTACATGTGAAAAAAATTTTTTTACCTTTTGCAAGTTGGCAATCAGTAATTGTTTGCAACCTGCAGAATATGTGGTATAATGCTCTCGATATGCCCGCGGGTGCAGTTTTCCTGCGTTTTTGCAAGCACACTGTCACTGTCGGGGCAATACCGGCGAAGGAGGTTCTTTCATGCTACCGACCCCGAAAAAGTTTAAAATCGTTGCCGCTGCTGCAGAAGGCAGGCAGAAACTGAATGCTTTTGACAACGCTCTGCTGGCCGCAGGGATCGGCAATGTTAATCTAGTACGCATTTCCAGCATTTTGCCTCCGTCGGCAAAGCAGGACCAAGACCTTGTCCTGCCGCCCGGTGCCCTGGTTCCCACGGCGTACGGTTCCATCGTTTGCGACGAGCCGGGGAAACGGATTGCCGCGGCTGTCGGCATCGGTTTCAGTGCAGATACTTTTGGTGTAATCATGGAGTATTCCGGTACCTGCAGCAAAGCGGAGGCGGAGGAAAAAATTAAAGCCATGCTGGAGGAAGCATTTGCGTCACGCGGCATGCCGCTTGTGAGAATGGAAATCCGTGCGGTTGAACATACCGTCCAGTCGGTAGGCTGCGTTTTTGCCGCTGTTGCTCTTTGGTATTAAACCTTTGCAGGGAAGGGATTGCAATGGAGCTCTGGTACACTGAAAAACAAACTCCCTATCTGGGCATTACCTGCCTCGTTCGGGAAACACTCTGCCATTATCAAACGCGTTACCAGGATTTGGCTGTTCTTGATACGGTACAGTTTGGGCGTATACTTGTCCTGGACGGTATGGTTATGACTACCGAAAAGGATGAATTTATCTACCATGAAATGCTGGCCCATATTGCCATGCAGTCTCATCCCCAACCGCAGCATGTGCTGATAGTGGGCGGGGGCGACGGTGGCGTGCTCCGTGAAGTACTAAAATATGACAGTGTGGAAAAAGCAACACTGGTGGAAATAGACGCGGAGGTTATTGCAGCGGCGAAAAAATACCTGCCGTCCATCGCGGTAGGTTTTGCCGACCCCCGGGTGACTGTTCTGGTGGCCGACGGCATGGAGCATGTGAAGCAGGTTGTTGGTGAGTATGATGTGATTCTGGTGGATTCCACCGAACCTGTCGGTCCGGGAGCCAGGCTTTTTTCCACCGAATTTTATCAGAACGTCTACCGTGCGCTGAAAAAGGACGGGCTGGCAGTGGCACAGACAGAATCGCCTTTCTATAATGATGATCTCATTGCCGATGTTACCGCCAGCTTACGGCGCATCTTTCCCCTGACAAAACTTTATCTGGCCAATGTGCCTACTTATCCCGGCGGTCTCTGGAGTTTCACCGCTGCCTCCAAATGTTATGACCCGCAGCATTGCCTTAAAAAACCGCTGCAGGCAAAATATTATAATTATGATGTCCATGCGGCTTGTTTTGCCCTGCCCGGCTTTGTCCGTGAACTGGTGGCGGTAAAATGAACGGGGAAAAATTGCGTGCACTGTGTGAAGCAGGCGGCGGGCGTTTTCTTGCTGCGGGAGATGATTATGCACAAAGCCGCTTGGTGCTGCTTGGCGCTCCCATGGATTATACTACATCCTTCCGCCCCGGCTCCCGCAGCGGCCCCCAGGCCATAAGATCCGCTTCCCAAGGCCTGGAAGAATACAGCCTGGCTGCCGGCAAAACGCTCTTTGCCGCCCGTTTTTTTGATGCGGGTGATCTGTTGCTGCCCGCAGGCGATGTAGCCGGCTCTCTGGCAATCATAGAGGAAGCCGTCCACACTATCCTTGAGGAAGGAAAATTCCCGCTGCTTGTGGGAGGAGAACACCTGGTAACCCTCGGAGCATTGCGGGCGGTGGCGCGTCATTTTGTCCGGCCGGCAGTTGTCCAGCTGGATGCCCATGCCGACTTGCGCAGCCATTACCTGGGTGTCAGCCATTCCCATGCCTCCGTCATGTATCATGTAGCAACAGAACTTGGGCTGGATCTTTACCAGTACGGCATCCGTTCGGCGGCCGAGGAAGAAGTTTCCTTTGCCAAAGAGCATACCCATTTTTACCCTTTTCATGTATTGCAACCGCTGGCGGAAACAATCCCCGCGCTTAAAGGGCGGCCCGTTTACCTTACTGTGGACATAGACGTGGTGGACCCGGCATATGCTCCGGGGACAGGCACTCCTGAACCGGGCGGCATAACTTCCGCCGAACTGCTGGCCGCCCTTAAACAGCTTGCCGGGCTGGAGCTGGTGGGCATGGATGTGGTGGAAGTTGCGCCGCAATATGACCCGGCGGGAATTACGGCCATGCTGGCCGCCAAGGCCATACGGGAAATAATCCTGGACAAAGCGGCCTGAGTGGGACAGAGAAGTTGCAGGCAGCCACAAGGATTTTTCTCCTTCGAGTAGTATAAGGTATGGTATTGGTTTTTTTGCAAGCATGCTTGTAGAAGCCGGAAGGGGAAGGTGGAAAAAATGGATACAAAATACATTTTTATCACAGGTGGTGTAGCTTCTTCCCTAGGCAAGGGAATCACTGCCGCTTCACTGGGCTGCCTGTTAAAATGCCGCGGTCTGAAAGTAACCACACAAAAGTTTGATCCTTATATTAACTTTGACCCCGGTACCATGAGTCCTTATCAGCATGGTGAAGTATTTGTCACCGATGACGGGGCGGAAACCGACCTGGATCTGGGGCATTATGAGCGCTTTATTGATATCAATTTGACAAAAAACTCCAATGTAACAACGGGAAAAATATACTGGTCCGTCATTAGCAAGGAACGCAAAGGCGAATTTCTCGGTGGTACGGTTCAGGTGATTCCCCATATTACCAATGAAATTAAAGACCGCATCATGCGCTCCGCCAGGGAAGCGGAGGTAGACGTGGTGATAACGGAAATCGGCGGTACAGTGGGCGATATTGAAAGTCTGCCTTTCCTGGAGGCAATCCGCCAGATGAAAAGCGACATCGGCCGTGACAAGGTAATGTATATTCATGTTACATACGTCCCCTACCTGTCCAAATCAGGTGAGTTGAAAACAAAGCCGACGCAACATTCAGTCAAGGAACTGCGCTCCATTGGTATTCAGCCCGACGTCATTGTTTGCCGGACGGAAAAGCCCCTTTCACGTGACATCAAAGAAAAAATTGCTCTATTCTGCGATATTGCCCCGGAAGCTGTCATTGAAAACCTTGATGTGGAAATAATCTATGAAGTGCCGCTGAAATTGCGGCAGGAAGGCCTTGATGCAATTGTCGTCCAGCAGCTTGGTCTCAAAGACGGTGACTGCGATTTAAGCGACTGGGAAAAGCTTGTGCAGAGGATAAAAAATCTGCGTCACCGGGTGACAATTGGTCTGGTGGGCAAATATGTTTCCCTGAGGGATGCCTATCTCAGTGTGGCCGAATCCCTCTATCACGGCGGTTATGAAAATGACTGCGAAGTGGAAATCCGCTGGATTCAGGCTGAAGATGTGGAAAAAGAAGGTGCGGCCGCTTACCTTTCCGGTGTGGACGGCATACTCATCCCGGGCGGCTTTGGCGACAGGGGGATTGAAGGCAAGATCACGGCCGTCCGTTTTGCCAGGGAAAACAAGATTCCTTTTTTTGGCACCTGCCTGGGCATGCACTGTGCCATTATTGAGTTTGCCCGCAATGTCTGTGGCTGGCAGGATGCCAATTCTTCCGAGTTTGCTCCCGATTCCGCCCATCCGGTGATTGACCTGCTTCCTACGCAAAAAAATGTTACCGGCCTGGGGGGAACAATGCGCTTGGGGCTTTACCCCTGCAGGGTGGAAGCGGGGACATTTGCCGCCAAAGCATACGGCACACAGCTTGTTTTTGAACGTCACCGCCACCGTTATGAACTGAATAATCGCTTCCGGGACGGCCTGGTCCGGTCCGGCCTGCGCGTCAGCGGTCTTTCCCCGGATAACAGTCTGGTGGAAATAATAGAGTTGCCGGAACATCCCTGGTTTGTAGGCACACAGTTTCATCCTGAATTTAAATCCCGTCCCAACAGGGCGCACCCCCTTTTCCGCGATTTTATTGCCGCCGCCCTGGCTTTTCGCCAAAGCAAAACGGAATGATATAGAGGTTTTTATATTGTCTTTTGCCGGAGAATATGATACAAAATTAGTGTATATTAATTAACAAATAGTTTAAGAAAGGTTGGTGGCCCAAGTGGCGCGTGTAATTAATGATGACTGCATCGCATGCGGTTCCTGTCAGGCAGAATGTCCGGTTGACGCCATTTCTGAAGGAGATACCAAATATCACATCGACCCGGAAACATGCATTGATTGTGGTGCTTGTGAGGAAGTCTGCCCGGTTGAGGCTATTCACCCTGCTGAGTAAAATAAATCCAAAAAGAGGGCGCGCGCCCTCTTTTTTGTCTCCTTCCCGCCTTTTGCTTTTGCCGTATAATACTTTTTGCCGGGGGAGAAATTACAGGCAAAAGGCGCAAAGGAGGGGTGGATCATGTTCTTTCGCAGACGCAAATCACGGACCCGCCGCATGTTGGACTGGCTTGCGTCCCTGTTTGCCGGTTTCCGCCGCTGGTTGCTGAAATAGCAGTCTCTTATTGCAACTGAATAAGCTGTCAATTAAAAAGGAAATTGTCTACCGGAGGAAGAAATATACTGGGAGATGGGAAAAAGGAGGAGAAAAGATGGCTGCTACCATTATGGTGGTTGATGACCGTGCCGGCATTCGCAGGCTGTTGCTGGAGGTTTTGCAGGATGCCGGGTACAAGGTCTTGACAGCCTCCGGCGGCAGTGAGGCCGTGGAAATTATCAAGCAGACAAAGATAGATTTGGTGCTGCTTGATATGAAAATGTCCGGCATGGACGGCCTGGAAACTTTAACACTCCTGAAACGATATGCACCCCATGTCATTATCCTGGTTATGACAGCTTACGAGGAGTTGGAAGTGCTGAAAGAAGCGCGGCGACGGGGCGCTGCGGGCTACATTTCCAAACCGTTTGACATTGAAGAACTGAAAAAGATCATTGCAGCAAAATTACAGGCTGCAAGTGCTTAAAACTTTACTATTGGCATAACATTACTGCAAAGGCTGTTTAAACTGCAGTCATTATCCCTTTCCTGCAGTCTTTAAACAGCCTTCTTAAGGGAGGGAAAAAAAGATGAGCCTTGTCACATTGAAAGAAGTCCTGCAGGAAGCGGAGCGCGGCGGCTATGCCGTGGGCGCCTTTAATACGAACAATATGGAGATTGTGCAGGCAATTATGGAAACGGCGGAGGAAGAAAGGGCGCCTGTTATTCTGCAGGCCAGCCAGGGTGCGCTCAAATATGCCGGACTACACTATATAACAGCCATGGTCAAGGCGGCGGCGGCTGCCGCGTCCATCCCGGTAGTATTGCATCTTGATCACGGCACCAGTTTTGAGCAGGCTATGCTTTGCTTGCGGCACGGCTTTACATCTGTCATGTTTGACGGTTCCAGATACGCCCTGGCGGACAACATTGCCCGGACACTCCGTGTGGCGGAGGTGGCTCATGCCATGGGAGTGTCCGTGGAAGGCGAGCTGGGTAAAATAGGCGGCACGGAAGATGATATTTCCGTGGCGGAAAAAGACGCTTTTCTGACCGATCCAACAGAGGCGGAACAGTTTGTCGCCGCCACAGGTGTGGATGCGCTGGCCGTGGCCATTGGCACGGCCCACGGCCCCTATAAAGGAGAACCGTCCCTGGATTTTGAGCGCCTGGCGGCTATTCGTGACCGTGTGCAGTTACCTTTGGTCTTGCACGGTGCTTCAGGGGTGCCGGCGGAAAGTATCCGCCGCGCCATCAGTCTTGGCGCCCGCAAAATTAATATTGATACCGACATCAGGCAGGCTTTTGCCCGCGCCGTGAAGCAAGTGCTGCAAAACAACCCGGCAGAATACGACCCGCGTAAAATCCTGGGTCCTGCCAAAGCGGCAATGAAAGAAGTCATCCGGGAAAAGATTCGCCTTTTTGGCAGTGCCGGCAAAGCTTAGGAGGGAGAAAAATGAAAATGTTTCTTGATACAGCCAATCTGGCAGAAATTGAGCAAGCGGTAAAATGGGGTGCCATCGACGGCGTGACCACCAACCCGACGCTTGTTGCCAAGGAAGGCGGCAATTTTAAGGAGAGGATTACGGCCATCTGCCGGCTGGTAAAGGGCCCTGTTTCCGCCGAAGTTATCGCCACCGAAGCGGCGGACATGGTGAAAGAAGCCAGGGAGCTTGCCGCCATCGCCGACAATGTGGTGATCAAAATCCCCATGACGCCGGACGGGCTGCAGGCGGTCACCGCCCTGCAGGCGGAAAGAATCCAAACCAATGTGACCCTGGTTTTTTCACTGAACCAGGCCTTGCTGGCGGCCAAGGCCGGCGCCTCCTATGTCAGCCCTTTCATTGGACGGCTTGATGACATTGGGCATGACGGTGTCCGGCTGGTGGCCGATATTTGCCGGATGATAGGGTGTTACGGCTATAAAACTGAAGTAATTGCCGCCAGTATCCGCCACCCGCTGCATGTGGCACAGGTGGCTGCAGTCGGTGCCCATATTGCCACCGTTCCCTTTTCCGTCTTAAAACAAATGTTTAACCATCCCTTAACCGACATCGGCCTGGAGCGCTTCCTGAACGACTGGCGGAAAATGCAGGAAAAATAGGCGACAGCACTATTAAAAGCCAATACAACCCCTGGGGGAGGATACCTGATGGAAAGAGAGCTGGCCTTGGAATTTGTCCGTGTAACGGAAGCGGCCGCCCTGGCTGCCGGCCGTTTCATGGGACGGGGAGACAAGGAAGCGGCTGACCGGGCTGCCGTGGATGCCATGCGGGCCGTTTTTGATACGGTCAATATCAACGGCACAGTGGTCATTGGTGAAGGAGAAATGGATGAAGCCCCCATGCT
>LSQX01266506.1_pt2 | contig 14339 bp, 13 predicted proteins | sample 654561 | NCBI WGS metagenome assembly LSQX01 (sample SAMN04489861, study PRJNA283612) | anaerobic digester metagenome | isolation source: 4 biogas reactors fed with cattle manure at either 37C or 55C with and... | place: Denmark: Kongens Lyngby | collected 2014
TCTATGTGGGGGTATAGCTCAGCTGGGAGAGCGCTTGCATGGCATGCAAGAGGTCAGCGGTTCGATCCCGCTTACCTCCACCATTTAAACACAGAGTCCTTCGGCATTTGCCGAAGGACTTTTCTTTATGTAATAACTGTAGCGAACTACAATGTGTTGATTAACTATTCAGTTTCAAACTAAGTATTATTTTATTTTCTATTTATACCTTAGACAGAAAAGAACATAGAATTTTATCACTTCATGAAGCTGTCAGCACGAGGCGTGTTTGCAACTCTTATTAGATTGTGGTACAATGGTGTGCGTTTGTGTAGTCGCAGACTTAATTGCGAGAGTGTTTTCCGTAATTAAAAGTTCATGTTTTTCGGAAAATATTTAAAACAACCCAAACGTTTTATTACTTCTCTTTATTTTATTTCTTATAAAGCTTTAAAAGCTAAATAGCTTTGAACTATTTGTCTATTCTGACATATCTATTTGTGTTGGAATGAATACCCTTTGTCATGTCTTAATATAATCGCTTTATTTGGTATAAATTTAACAGTCAGTTAGATAACTTTTATTTCAGTAAATGACGTATAAGAAAATAAGAAAAACAGCATATAAAACTACATATTTTTAATGGTAAAATTGTTTTTGGCTATTTGAAAGGAGAATTGATGCAAATGAATTTTACTCAATATATAGATTTTAGACGATTTTTTCGTAAGGCGAGTTTTGTCGTTTTTGTTTTATTTATTATTTTTGCTCCCTGCATGGCTAATGCTAACGTTAGGGTTGAAGAAGAAGTAGGTAAACTTTTGGTAAAAGAATTCGATCCTGAATCTTTGCTTGTTCAGGCAACAAATGGTGGCAGTTTTTTATATGCCAAGGCCAAAGGCGTTGTTCTTGAAGGTCTGAGAATTGATAGTATTTCCGTTTTTGCAATGATGAAAGAGCCTCCTAAAGATCTTACAGGAAAAGATGCATATGGATTGGCTGATTTGATATATCTGTCACGCGCGGAAGTTGTTCTTTTAAAGAAAGACGTTGATGATTACACCACAACAGCTATTGAGGATGTAAAAGGATTTACAGATTTAAAAGTCGATTTTTCGACAGATAAGCTTAGTGTCAGTGGAACATATACAGCCAAGTTTCTATTCACTTTTAATATACGCCTTTTAGCTAAATCCAGACTAGGATTTATAAATGGAGACCTTAGTCTTGTTGACACAGAATTTTATATAAGTGGCGTTCGTCAGCCAGAATATTTAACAAATAAACTATTGGAGGAGATTAATCCTCTTATAAAGCGAAGTAAGATTCCATTTCCTATAAATATAAACAATATAATTATGACAAAAGATAAAATAGTTGTAACCGGTAAGCCTAAACCGCTTGAAGGTGACGCTCTTTGTACCTGGAGGTATGCAAAAGATTGAAATCACAAAAATTTCCACTTCTTAAAAGTATCAGAAACATTCCCGGCGGGCTAATGATTGTGCCGATGGCTATTGCAGCTGTTATTAATACATTTTTCCCCGAAGCTCTTCATTTTGGAAGCGTAATAGATGCTGCTTTTAGCAACAAGGGTAGTATGGCCGTCGTAGGGTTCATTCTGTTTTTTATAGGTACTCAAATGAGGCCCGAACAAATCGCTCCGACATTTAAAAGAGGCGGAGTGCTTTTTCTTGTGAAGCTTCTCGTTCCTATGGCAGTTAGTTTTGCAATAATTTATTACTTTGGCAGAAGTGGTTTTTTAGGTATTTCCACAATTGCTTTGGTTACATGTATAACTGGTTGTAACTCAAACCTTTACCTTGCTCTTATGGAGTATTACGGTGACGATTTGGACGTTCTAAACTTTGTCCTTATCAATATTTTTGGTTTACCGCTCATTCCTGTCTGTATTTTGAGTCTTGGCGATGGTTTTGGCATTGATTATGGAATAATTTTCACAATTTTCATACCTATAATAGTTGGGGCCGTCCTTGGCTATATAGATGAGGATATTCGAACCTTTACAAAAGACGGAAATACTATAATGCTTCCATTTATGGGATTTTGCCTTGGAGCAGGTATCAATCTTTCACTTGCGATACAATCTGTGGGAGCAGGGCTGACTCTCTTTTTCATCTACATGGTAGTAAATTTTATTCCTCTTTATCTAGTAGACACTAAATTGCTAAAACAGCCAGGACATGCGGCGGCGGGGATTTGTTCAGTAGCAGTTTTGGGTATGACTGTGCCTTTGCTCATGGCAGCGAAAGATCCTTATTATCTTACAATAATGGGAACGGCCACGGCACAGCTCGCATTTGTAATAGTGTTGACAGCGATTACGTCTCCTTTACTTGTGAAATTTTTTGCGGAGCGAGAAGAGACAGATGAGAAGAGAACGATGAACATAAAAAATGGCTTTCGCCTTTATCGACGGAAAGCCAATTTATTTCTAGAATCTTTGATTTCGAAAATTTATTAAGCTTTCAACGGTTTTTCTGCTAGAATTCGCAGGCGTACGTGGTCTGCGAACCAACCTTTTTCTTCTGTATAAAGCAGCGGACGACAATATTTCTCAACATCTTTGTAAAAACTCCTTTTATCTTCTTCGGAAAAACCCTTAGTATGGCTTTTCGCGAAAACTTCTAGCCAACTTTTTAGCCCTTTTGGAAGAGGAGTAGGTCTGTTTATACGCGCTATATAGTTTATTTTAAACCCTTGGTTTTCTAGAATATCTGAAAAAGTTCCGAGTTCAGGATATTTCCATGGGTTTCGCGCTTTGTAGTCTAATCCGCGTTTTATAAGTGCAAGTTTTAGCCCTTCGCGAATTATACGGATACAACCTTCACCGCCACACTCTGCAGCGAAGCGTCCTCCTGGTTTAAGAACGTGCCATATTCCGCGCACAACTCCATAATGATCTCCCATCCAGTGAAGAGAAGCGTTGCTCATAACGGCATCAAATCTTTCATCCATGTGTAAATGTTCTGCATCTTTTACTCTTGCATCGATTCCCAAGGCTTTTGCTGATTCCACCATTTCGGGGCTAGCATCAATTCCTATAACATCACAACCTAAATCAACGACTTCTTTGGTAAGTTTTCCATCTCCACAACCGAGGTCAAGTATTTTTTCTCCGCTTTTTGGAGCCAGTAGCTCTATTACAGGACCCCCTAATTCATACTGATAGTCCCCAATAGTATTGTAATCATCTGATGCCCAGATCTGGTTTGCCATGAAAAAGCCTCCTTGTTAGCTTAATGTTTATATTATATGGCAGATAAGCCAAGTTTGTATTTAAATCTTTTCCCAGGTCTTAAATCCTGTGCCTAGAACCTCAGATGCTTCAGCTACAACTACAAAAGAACGTAGGTGATGCTCTCCTATATATCTTTTAAGTTCCATTGTTTGACGCGGAGTAAGAAGAGACATAAGAGTGGAGCTTTCTTTGTTAGTGTACCCGCCTTTGCTGTCAAAAATAGTTGAGCCACTTTTCAGTTTTGAGGATAGGTATTGAATAATCTCTTTTTCTGATGTCTTAGCACCAATTATAAAAACGAGGCGTCGTCTATCGAAAGAAGTAAGCACTCTATCAGTAGTCTCTCCTACAACATAACTTGAAACGATTCCATATAAAAGTTTAGCAAGTCCAACTATTCTAATAGAAGAAGCGAGAATTATCATATTTAGATAAAAACTATATCTGCCCATTTCAATGCCAAAGCGTTTTCTCATTACAGATATGATTATATCGGTGCCGCCACCAGATGTTCCACAGCGAAACATCATTCCTCCGCCAATGCCCTTTACTATTCCGCCTATAACCGCAACCATAAACATATTTTCAATAAGCGGAACTTGAAATTTGCCGAGCAGTTCGAATAAAAAAGTCATAAGAAATATGTTATATGATGTCCATAAGAGAAAGCGTCGGGGCAGCTCTTTATGTCCCCATACCACTAATCCAGCATTGGCAATGAGAATAAACAGTGACGGAGAAAAACCGATTGTGTATTTTAGTAGCAGTGCTAAACCGACAAGTCCGGCGTCTGGAAAATGATACGGAACGGTAAGCCACATAACACCCATAGCATAAATGAGAACACCAAATGAAGACATTAAAAAAGTTGGAAATTCAATTTTTGCCTGTAATCCTATGTTTTTGATGTGTCCTTTTAAAAGAGAAGCTTTATCCATAGAAACACTCCATATCAGTATCTAAATGACCAAGTAGAAGACATGTTCATTTGGTCGTTTGCGCAAGCTGTGGTTTTCTCTAATGAACATAAATTATAATATTTCGTGGAGTTGCATTTAGATATTTTTCCAGTGCTTGAACCCTTTGCCAAGAACTTCGGAGGCATCTGAGACAACTAGGAATGAACGTGGATAGTTTTTTGCTAGATAGCGTTTGAGTTCCATTGTTTGGCGTCTTGTAAGAAGACACATAAGTGTTGCACTTTCTTTGTGTGTATATCCGCCTTTTGTGTTAAAAAGAGTTGATCCTCTGTTTAATTCTGAGGATATGTAGTCAACAATCGCTTTCTGGTTTTTATGTTCGCCGACAATGAAGACCAAGCGTCGTTTATCAAATGATGATAGTACACTGTCGATAGTTTGACCGCAGATATATGTTGCTACAAAACCGAAAAGAACTTTTTCAAGTCCTACAACACTTAGTGCTGCGCTTAATATAAAGATATTTATAAAGAATGTATATTTACCGACTTCTACACCATAACGCCTGCGTAATACTGCAGCTACAATATCTAATCCTCCAGAACTTGCTCCTGAATAGAAGGTTATTCCCAATCCTAACCCTTTGAGAATTCCCGAAGCCACTGAGATAAGAAACATATCTTCAATAGGTGAAAAACGAAGTCCACTAAAAGCTTGTAAAAGGAAGGAAATAAGCAAGATATTGAATATTGTCCAGCCAACGAATCGTTTTGGAAGTTCTTTGCGAGCCCAGAGTAATAAAAATGCATTGAGAACCAAATGGACAATAGCAGGAGAGAAACCAAAAGCATATTTTAAAAGAAGAGATATTCCCATTAATCCCGAATCAGGAAAATGATAGGGGATAGTAAATCCACTTACGCCAATTGTATATATCAAAACACCAAGTATGGATAATAGAAAAGTGGAGTATTCGCTTTTGATAAAGAGAGAAGATTTCTTCCCCAAAAGCCTTAATTTGTTCTTTGTAATAATAAAAACCTCCATAAGCAGTTAAGTCTAAATACGATAGCTCTAAATTATAACAAAATCAATAAGCAAAATAGACGGAATAAATGATTTAGTGTATTTGTCTGATGCTTTTTAATTGTGCTGTGATAAAATATATTGTATAAAATAAATAACAAGGAGGGATTACAAATGGCATCACCTATTCAGGTTAGTTTAGAAGAAATAATTTCAATGCTGCTTTCACGAGTTGATTCTCTTTCAGCAAATGATGAAAACAGCAAGACGAAATCAAACATAATGTACAGAGTGCTGTATAAAAAGGGTCTCATATCTGAAGAAGATATCCTTGAGTCTATCAAAGATGAATATGGCATGCTACTGAAGCTTGGAGTAATTAAGGAAGAGCCGAAAGAAGATATGTACAAAACAATCTCAGACGGCATACTACAATGGATAAAGTGCGATGTTGATGGAATCAAAAATACCATGGCTGAGTATGAGAAGAAAGTTCAGGAATACGCAAAAGAAGAGGCCGCAAAGAAACCTAAGATTGAAATTGCAGGGGCGAATGTTCTTAATCAGCTTGATGCAGTATCCGGTGCGAATAGGCCTGGTGGCGGCAAGCTTATTATCTAAAAGATAGTAGTTATGTTGCGACATCAAAAACAGAATATTGAAAAGAGCCTCTAAAAAGTACGCAAAATAAGTCTTTAGAGGCTCTTTCTTTATATTGTGCGAATTGCAGATTTTCAAGCGAATAGCTATTTATGTGCAGAATATGAAAGTTCTTTCTCAAAACCTTTAATTCCTTACTTCTTTAAGGAATTGTTAATCCGTTATTTTACGAATTCTTTTAGATTTCCATAACCTTCTTTATCCATTTCATCGTAAGGGATAAATCTTAAAGAGGCGCTGTTTATGCAAAAGCGTGTTCCATTTGGTGACTCTGGATCTCCTTGAAATACATGTCCCAAGTGTGAGTCTCCGACTCGACTTTTAACCTCAGTTCGCACCATCCCTAGATTATAATCTTTGATATTAATGATACTGTTTTCGTCTATAGGTTTTGTAAACGAGGGCCATCCGCAAGAACCGTCATATTTATCGGTCGAAGAGAAAAGAGGCTCGCCTGTAACGATATCAACATAGATTCCGCGTTCTTTGTGCTCCCAGAATTCATTTTTAAACGGAGGTTCCGTTGCTGATTTCTGAGTGACGTTGAACTGTACCTCAGTTAGTTTTTTAGATATTTCCTCCATTGAAGGACGTTTATAGTCTGATGATTCAACAGTTATTTTTGAAGCTCTTTCAATTTTTTCATTACTGATATGACAGTAGCCAGTGGGATTTTTCTTTAAATAATTTTGATGATATTCCTCTGCGTCATAAAAATTTGTGAGGGGTTCTATCTCCACAGAAAAATTTTTGTAACGCATTTTTTCTCTCTCCGCTACCTGTTTGACAATTTTTTCAGAAGTATCGTCGGCATAGTATATCCCGCTTTGATACTGGCTACCTCGGTCATTACCCTGTCTATTCTTTACAGTTGGGTCTATGACACTAAAGTAAGCAGAAAGTATTGATTCGAGACTAACATCCTTCTTACGGTATTCGACACGAACTGCCTCTTTGTATCCTGTACCACCTGCACAAATTTTTTCATAGGTAGGAATAATTTTGGAGTCTCCGTTTGCATAACCGCTTGTTGCGTCCACAACACCAGGAATTGCTTGCATCAATTTTTCTATACCCCAAAAACAGCCTCCAGCTAGATATATCACGTCAACATCATTTTTTTTGATATAGGTTTTATCTCCAAGACTCATAACAGCACCTTCTTTCGCGTTTAATGTAGATTTTTTTACATTATAAAAAATTATCCCGATGAGAACAACGCAAAATATAACAATCAAAAATATCGCTCGATTTTTTATGATGAGTCACCTCTACTTTTTGTAAGAATTATTAACTTAGTTATTGCTGATATCATAGTCTAGATTGTTTTTGTCAAACAGCGTAATAATACTAAATCACATTTGCAAGAAAAACATTGCAAAACGCTCTATAATGGAATATCATATCCATTATTCCATCATCTGTTAAAGAAAATGGTAAAAGGAAATTAATTAAGGACGTGTTTAATTTGAAAGAATGCAAAGAGTACACTTTGCGTATAGGTAAGCATACGCCGAAATATCCCATAGTACAGGGCGGTATGGGTGTTATGGTATCTGGACCTAATCTTGCTGGAGCTGTTGCATCAGCAGGTGGAGTTGGAACAATTGCATCTGTAGGGCTTGCAGTAACGTCTCCAGATTTCACGGGAACAAATGTCGCTAAAGAAAATATTGTAATGATTAAAAAAGCCATAGAAAAAGCAAGACAAATTGCTAACGATGGAGTTTTGGCGATGAACTGTATGTGCGCTTTGAGTGACTACGACGACATGGTGCATACCAGTTGCGATTCGGGCATTGATATTATTATTTCCGGCGCAGGATTGCCACTTAAACTTCCCGAGCTTACCAAAGATTACCCAGGAACAGCACTTGTGCCTATCGTAAGCAGTGTAAAAGCTGCGGATCTTATTATGCGTAAATGGGAGAAATCTTATGGACGTTTGCCAGATGCCTTTGTTGTTGAAACTCCAAATACGGCCGGTGGTCATTTAGGAGCAAGAAACGAATCGCAAGCTATGGATAAAGCCTTATCTCTCAAAGCGGTTGTTCCAGCTCTAGTTGATTTTCTAAAAAATCTTGGAGTCAATATTCCTATAATATCGGCTGGAGGAATTTGGGATAGTAAAGATATAAAAGAGGCATTTGATATGGGTGCGTCAGGGGTGCAGATGGGGACAAGGTTTGTTGCAACTGAAGAGGCAGATGCTTCTGATCGGTTTAAACAAGCATATCTGGATGCGAAAGAGGATGACGTTGTCCTTATAAAAAGCCCAGCAGGATTGCCGGGTCGTGCTATTCTTAGCCCTCTTGTGAAGCGTTACTTTGATGATATGTTGGAAAAAACAGCTTGCAAGGCTGCGTGCCTTACTCACTGCATTTGCCGTGCCAAGCATGAAACTTTTTGCATAGCAGACGCGCTAATGAGTGCATATAAAGGCGATTGGGAAAATGGTCTCTTTTTCTGCGGAACTAATGTTACAAAATTAAAAAAGATAGTCAAAGTTAGAGAGCTTATGGAAGAGCTTGTAACTGGACTAGGGTGCGTTTACTCTCCCTTGTAAATATAAGCTTCAGCATGTTATAAGTTTTACAACATTTGAGAAAGGCTCTTCGAAGTATAAAAATACGTCGACGTAGTTTTTCTCAATTTTTGTTTTAAACAAATTGCTAAATAATTTCTTTTAAGAAGCCCTGTTTTTTAGGATATGTTTTATACTGTTGTAAGTTACTCATTATTAATAACAAATCAGGGGGAATTGCAATGGAAACATTTATGACAGATTTACTTGCTGCTTTAGCCGTTGTAGTAAATGGCATACCTCAGGGACTTCTAGCTTTAAGTTTTGGTTTTGCTGCGTTTCCAACAAGTATCGCCTTTATTATAGGAGCTGCAGCCTCACTCTTTTACGGTTCAGTAGCTACAATTTCTTTTCAGGCCGAAACAATTACACTTGCGGGAAAGATGGGAAAAGATATCAAAGAACGTCTCAGCCTTATCTTTTGGGGTGGTATTTTTCTGCTCATTCCTTCCGTACTTGGCCTTAATGAAAAAATAGTCGACTTTATCGGACCAGTAATTGTGTCATCAATGATGGCTGGAGTCGGCATAATGTTGGCTTATGTTTCAATTGATATTTTCAACTCAGAGCGTATCTCTGGCGGAGTGTCAATGGTCGTAGCACTTGCCGTTTGGTTCGTGACTAAAGACCTTGCAAATACAATAATTATTTCAGTGCTAATTTCAACGATTGTTTATAACATTCTGAAAAAACTCGGAAAAGTCGAAGAAAAGAACCTCGTTTTAGATCCTTCGCGAGAGAAATTTACGCTAGGTAACATTGAATGGAAGCTTTGGAAACACCCTTCAATCGTAGTAAGCGCACTTGCAATAGCATGTTTAAACATTGGAGCAAATATAAGTTTTGGTAAAATTACAGGAAGTATTGCTGGAGTAAACACTAACATAGACCATCTGGCAATATACTCATCAATTGCAGATATCTGTTCTTCATTCTTTGGTGGTGCGCCGGTTGAAGCCATTATTTCTGGAACTGCTACAGCGCCTAACCCTATAAACTCGTCTGTAATAATGATGCTTATTATGGCAGCCATACTTGTTTTCAAACTACTTCCAACAATAGGTAAGTATGTCCACAGCGCATCTATCGCTGGGTTCTTGTTTGTGCTTGGAACATTTGTAACCTTCTCTACAAATATTTTTGAAGCACTATCTTCTGTCCCGAGTCCACTGTTCAGTGGCCCTTTTGGATTTTCTCCATGGGGTATGGTCGTCGGCGCTACGGTTCTTGTATCGGCAAAATGGAATCCATTTTTTGGTCTTTTAGCCGGATTAGCTATTAAACTTATATTTTCGATGTAGGGAGAAAAAATATGACGGATACTTACACATTAAATCTTTGTGGGTTAACTAGAGAACTAAAAAAAGTACAAGTAGCTCCCAATCTCAAAATAGCTTCTTTTGTTATGCTCGGAGATACGATGCTGATTGAAAAAACTGCCGATGCTCTATATGAAAAACTAAAGAAGCTGAACAACATTGATATTATTGTAAGTCTTGAAGCCAAAGGAATTCCGCTGGCTCATGCTCTCTCAGTTCGCCTCGGAACGAACTATGTAGTTGTAAGAAAATCAATAAAAAGCTATATGGAAAACCCCATATTCACAGAAGTAAAGTCTATTACGACAAAAGAACCGCAAAAAATAGTCCTTAACGGAATAGACGCCACACTTCTCAAGGGTAAGAATGTCTGCATAGTTGATGATGTTGTTTCAACAGGTGGTTCTCTTAAGTCATTGGAAACACTGCTTGCCAAGACCGAATGCAATGTAGTTGCTAGAGTTGCTGTTTTGCTCGAAGAAGGTGGATACGCGGGAGAAGATTTGACATATCTTGATAAACTTCCAGTTTTTCCCTGTTAATTAGTGTAGTAGATATCACAAACTTAGTTGTTTTACGCGAGGGCACTTGGAGTAGGTTTTTTCGCAAGTGCCTCGCGTTTTTTGTACCGTATTATTTGCAAAACTTCTTCGCGAAATATTTATCTTTATTCGTTAAAGTAGTTCAACATAGATTAGCAATTATTTATTGTAACTGAGACAGCCACATGTTCAGCTTTTGTCAAATTTATTGTGAGTTTATAAAGTTAACAAATGTTGATAAACCATGCCCGCTCGAAAGAGCGGGCATGTTAGTTTTTTTATATTACATAAACATCATTCGATATGTTTTTAATCCATAAGTTAAATAGATTTTACAAAGTTTATAATATTTTAAAAGTGTTATTTTATAGATTGAGCAACCGCAACGGCTACTGCGACGGATGCTCCGACCATGGGGTTGTTGCCCATTCCAATGAGTCCCATCATTTCAACGTGAGCGGGTACTGAAGATGAGCCTGCAAACTGAGCATCGCTATGCATGCGACCCATTGTGTCTGTCATGCCATAGCTTGCTGGTCCAGCAGCCATATTGTCTGGGTGTAGAGTGCGCCCTGTACCACCACCAGAAGCAACTGAAAAATATTTCTTTCCGTTTTCAATAGCCCATTTTTTATATGTTCCTGCTACAGGATGCTGGAAACGGGTTGGGTTTGTTGAGTTTCCAGTTATAGAAACATCAACGCTCTCTTTTCTCATTATTGCGACACCTTCAGACACATCATCTGCTCCATAGCAGCGGACTTTAGAGTTTTCTCCATTCGAGAAAGATCTTTCGTTGACGACTTTGAGATCCCCTGTATCGTAATCGTATTTCGTTTCAATTAAAGTAAATCCGTTGATGCGGGAAATAATATAAGCCGCATCTTTACCGAGACCGTTAAGGATTACCTGTAAAGGTTCTTTGCGGACTTTATTAGCAGTTCGCGCAATTCCTATTGCACCTTCTGCCGCTGCAAATGACTCATGTCCAGCGAGAAAACAGAAACACTTTGTCTCTTCGCGGAGGAGCATTGCAGCAAGGTTGCCATGTCCGAGGCCGACTTCTCTCTGTTCTGCAACTGAATTTGGAACACAGAAAGCTTGAAGACCTTCTCCGATTTTTTCTGCTGCCTCTGCAGCTGTTTTGACATTTGCTTTTATTGCTAGAGCTCCGCCTAATGTATATGCCCATACCGCGTTATCAAACGCTATTCTCTGAACACTTTTGACTATTTTCTCTACGTCAATCCCCTTTGAGAGGCATAGTGACCTAGTATCTTCAAGATCCTTGAATCCGTGTTCTTTAAGAAAGGGTTCTATCTTCCCCATTCTACGTTCGCATCCTTCAAATGTAATCAAGATTTATCCCCCTTCCTACTGTTTTCTCGGGTCAATTACTTTGGCGGCGTCTTCAAATCTGCCGTAAGTGCCAGTGTTTTTATTGAGTGCTTCTTTGGGATCCACGTCGTTACGAATGTCTTCCATCATTTTGCCGACGTTAACATATTTGTATCCAATTATTTCGTCGTTTTTGTCCAAACCGAGTTCCATAACGTAACCTTCTGCCATTTCAAGATAACGAGGCCCTTTTGGCAGAGAACCGTACATTGTTGCAACTTGAGAACAATACCCATTACCCAGGTCTTCCAGTCCTGCTCCGAGAGGGAGGCCATTTTCCGAAAATGCGCTCTGGCTTCTTCCGTATGCAATTTGTAGAAACAACTCTCTCATTGCGGTGTTTATAGCATCGCAAACAAGGTCAGAGTTGAGTGCTTCGAGAAGTGTTTTGCCTGGCAGAATCTCTGATGCCATTGCAGCCGAATGTGTCATACCAGAACAGCCGATTGTTTCAATTAGAGCTTCCTGAATTATGCCCTCTTTTACGTTGAGTGTTAACTTACATGCTCCCTGTTGCGGTGCACACCAGCCCACTCCATGAGTAAACGCAGAGATGTCTTTTATCTCTTTTGACTCTACCCATTTTCCCTCTTGAGGAATAGGAGAGGGTCCATGTTGCGCACCTTTTGCTACACATGTCATTGAATTAAGTTTATTAGTGCATTGCATGCTTTTTCCTCCTGTTTTTTATCTCTTGGTCTTAATGATTTTAACAAGAACAAGACAGCTTTTTAATTCAGTTTTCAATTATGTTATTTGTATAATAATCTCTAATTTAATTTTTTGCCTTAGTATTCCCACTTAAAATCCGGACTACCGGCATCAATTAGTCTGCGTTTAATGTCGACGCAGATTTCATCAAGTGCTTCTTTAGTACGACCCTCGCATCTTGCTACCAAAACAGGCTGAGTGTTTGATACCCTTACAAGTCCCCATCCTTGATCATATGTAATTCTAATTCCGTCAACGGTTATAGCATCGAGTCCCTCTTTTAACGCTGTTTCTTTCACTCTTTGTACCACATCAAATTTTATATCGTCAGGACAGGCAAAGCGAGTTTCTACTGTTGAAGGATATATTGGAATGTCCTTCATTATGTCCGAAAGGGTTTGTTGGGTATTTGACATTATTCTGCACAGACGACCTGCAGCATAAAATGCGTCGTCAAAGCCGAAATATTCATCTGCAAAAAACATGTGGCCAGAAACTTCACCAGAGAAAAGAGCCCTTTCTTCACGCATTTTTGCTTTAACGAGAGAGTGCCCTGCAGACCACCAAATGGGATTGCCTCCGAGCTTTTTAATTGTTTCAGGTAAAGCCATCGAGCTTTTAACTTCGCATATTCCAACACACCCAGGATGATTTGGAAGGATTTCTTTCCAGTAAAGAGCCATGAGCCTGTCTCCCCAAATAATCTCACCTTTATTATCTACAACGCCAATTCGGTCTGAATCTCCGTCAAATCCGACTCCGAAATCGGCGTTTTCTTTTATCACTGTTTTTATAAGGTCTATTACATTTTCACGTTTTGTGGGATCAGGATGATGGTTTGGAAAGTTTTCGTCTGGAGTACTGAATAGTTCGATTACGTCGCATCCTATGCGTCTTAGAAACTCGGGAGCGTAGAGCCCAGCGGTGCCGTTAGCTGAATCACATACAACTTTGAGCTTACGCTTTCCAAGTGTTATCTTGGAGACCAACATATTGATATATTCTTCATTAATATCTTCTGTTTCTATTGTTCCGGGAGTTTCTGCGATAACAATCCTGTCCTCTTTTATCGTTCTATATATTTCTAAAATGTCATCGCCCCAGAGGGTTGCCTTTTCATAGGCAATTTTGAGTCCATTGAATTCTTTTGGATTGTGACTTCCAGTTACCATTATTCCGCCGTTTACTTCAAAACGATAAAGGCTCCAGTAGAAAGTTGGAGTGGAGCACACACCTAAATCTATAACAGATATGCCTGCTTTTCTCATGCCGTTAGCTGCAGCAGTTTTTATGCGCGGAGAAGAAAGGCGAATGTCCATGCCGATTGTTACTTTTTTAATGCCACGAGAGAATAGCCAAGTCCCGTACGCCTGGCCGATTAGCGTAACTGTTTCATCAGTTAGCTCGCTGTCGGCAAGTCCGCGAATGTCGTACTCTCTAAATATGTAGTCAGGTACATTTTGCATAAAGACCTCTCCTTTTAGTGAAAATCAATTGTTATTTATGTTTTTCACTCAATTAGATTATAGTCTATCGCTATATCTAAAAACAACTAAAATTAAAATGTAATATGTAGAATTCTGTTAAAATATACCTGTTTTATGTTATGAGTAAAGTAATAAAGATGTTATATAATGAAAATTGATTATTGCTGATAATTATTTTATTATGTGGTCAAAGAAATTAAATATATATAGAAAAGAAGGGTGTTAAATGGAAGAAATAAAACTTATGCTAAACGAAAATCCAAAACCAAAAGTGGATTCGAAAGAGCTCGGTTTTGGTAAAATTTTTACTGACAATATGTTCGTAATGAATTACGATGTGGAAAAAGGTTGGTTTGACCCTCGCATCGTTCCATTTGGCCCTTTCCAGATTTCACCGGCATCACTAGTCCTTCACTATGCTCCAGAAATTTTCGAAGGAATGAAAGCCTAT